>Ga0080013_1005805_pt1 | contig 11284 bp, 12 predicted proteins | sample ETNvirenome_6_85_FD_69236 | JGI IMG/M metagenome (GOLD analysis project Ga0080013, IMG submission 69236) | Marine viral communities from the Pacific Ocean - ETNP_6_85 (SPADES assembly) (version 2) | ecosystem: Environmental > Aquatic > Marine > Oceanic | place: Pacific Ocean | collected 2013-06-19
CCAGAAGAATTTATCCGAAACTTTAATATTTGGCACCAACAGGTGGTAGATATTCTAATACAAAGTATTGACGATAACGTGTCTTCTATTATTCATACTTCTCAAAACTCAAAGATGTACGCTATTCTAACCGCTTATGATGCGGCATTGGGAGCTACAATCAAAGATGTTGAAAAAACATTACATGAAGGCACAAGTTGACGCCCCAATACTTCGTAGAGCAATTCGGAGTCTGGGGACTGATAGTCATATTTGCAGGAATTCTGCTGAAGTATGTTATGAAAGACCTTCGAACCGATAACGAAAGAAACTATACAATGATGACAAAACTACACGACAGGCAGGACAATTTATCAGGTAAGATAGAAAAGGCATTAGGGATGCTGGAAAGAATGAACGGCAAATGAACAGATATAATAAGCAGGGTGTGGAATCATATAGAGATTGCGTGCAGAACCGACTTGAAGAATTAACAATAAATCAAGCAAGTCAGTCATCAGATATAATTCATATACGGGAATCAGTAGATAGACTTGAAATTATGGTAAAAGAACAGAATGGGCGTGTCAGAAGAAATGAAAATCTGTTAAGTGCTGTATCTGCAATAGGAGGAGTTCTTTCTGTTGTGTTTGGTGGATTCATCGCTTGGCTATTTAAAGGAAAAATGTAATGGAATGGTTGAATTGGAGTAACGCAGCTTATATGGCTGCTATTATTATTGGCGGAGGCTTAACATTTGCTGCCGCAAAGTACAAAAAGGTTTTAAAAGAAATACAGGAAGCCTTAAACGTATATCACGAAGCCGCAAAAGACGGCAAGATTACAAAGACTGAACGTGATAGAATAGTAAAAGAAGTGTTAGACATCGCTTCTTCAGGCATTAAGATTTTCTGGAAGTTCTAATGCCAAGCTTTGGCAAAAGGTCACAAGAGCGTTTAAGGGGTGTTGACAGTCGCCTTATCAATGTATTAAACAAAGTGGTAAAGTATTTTGATGTCACAGTCATTGAAGGCGTACGAAGCCAGGACAGGCAAAATGAACTTGTTGCACAAGGTAAGAGTAAAACAAAATTTGGTAAACATGTTGAAGGTAAGGCCGTAGATATAGCGCCTTATCCTATCGATTGGCAAAGCCGTGATGATTTTCATTATCTTGGCGGTTTTGTTCTTGGAGTTGCATCGGAAATGGGAATCAATATAAGGTGGGGTGGAGATTGGTCTGATTCCAGCCTTAGCGAAAACGCAAGAACAACAAAAGATAATTCATTTGATGATTTAGTTCATTTTGAGATTAAAGATTAGGGGTAGAAGCACAATGAGAGGGTTCAATGAAAATCAAAGAAACTGTAATTGTATTCCCGGATATTCACTTTCCGAATCATGACGAGAAAGCTTTAAAATGCGCATTAAATATTATAAAAGAAGTAAAACCAACGGCTTTTCTTCTGCTTGGAGATTTTATTGAAGGTGAATCTGTCTCACATTGGCAATGGCGAAAGCGTAAAAGACCTCCGCTGGAATATCAGCTTCCGTATATTAATCAGGAAATTAAAGAAGGCAATGAAGGGCTTGACCGCATTGACGAGGTCCTTAAAAAAGTTGGTTGCAAGAAAAAACAAATCGCCCAAGGAAACCACGAGATTTGGTTCGACAATTTCGTTGAAGAAAACCCGTACCTTGAGAATTATGGATCAAGAAGAGCCTTCAAGCTCGACAAACGCGGCTATGAGTGGCATTCCTATGGTAAAGTCTTTAAAGTGTTTGGAAGCAAGTTATATGCTTACCACGGAGGACACTATATGGGAATTGCCCATGCAAGAACTCATGCCTTACAAATGGGTTGCAACATCATCTACGGGCATACCCACGATTGTCAAAAAGCCGTCATCACCCACATCTCAGGACCTCACATGGCGTATTCAATGGGATGTTTAACTGATATGACGAAAGACTACCTAAAGGGACGACCTACTAATTGGACACATAATGTGGGGATAGTTGATATTTTTCATAATAACAATTTTAATTTAACAGTTCTTGACATAAATGATGGTATTACAACATATGGAAGGAAGGTAATTAGTGCCTAAACGTGATTATACCTTAAATGATTTTTCTGGTGGCATAAATAATGTAAAGGATGCTCGTGATATAGCGCCTAATGAACTAGCAAAAGCAACTAATGTAATGTTAGATCAGCAGGGAGCTATAAGAACGGCTGGTAGTATGGATGATGGATATTTAATCGATAATTCAGTTGCGACAAATCCAGGCAGAGGCTTGTATTATTTTGAATCAGATATAACCACAAATGATGTATCGTATGTTGGTACTGATGTATCATTTGAAGAAGAAAGTGGAATGATTACTGAATAATGGCTACTTGGGATAGTGGAACTTACTCTTATATTCAGTCGACGACTGATGATGCGTTTGATAATTTTAATCATGGTGACAAAATTATTATTTCCGGTGCTTCAAATAGTACTAATAATGGTGTCCAAACAATTTTAAACAAGGAAGTAAGCGCGGGAAATTGGGTGAGACTTATAATAACTGGAGATCTTACTGATGAATCTGCTGGTGCGACAGTTACTATTAAAAAATATGACCCCTTTGGAGACGAATTAATAGCATTAGCAGATGCTGCAGTAAATGGGAATGTAGATATTTTTTCTGCTGATCTAAATAACTGGGATACTGCACAAATTACCCCTGTTGATGATATGGGTGATATCGGTTTTGGCGGAATGGCTGCTAATTATCATTATGTAGATCATGCACTAAGAGTTTCTGATGCTAATTTTAATAATAGTAGCAGAGTAAAGTGGTTTGGTTTTATAGATAGGAAACATCCCGAAACTGAATATTATGCATGGTATGAACTAAAAGGTACGTTACCTAAACCTGCCGGTATTACTTATGTTTTGGAACAAGCCACATATCCAACTGGCGGAGGAAAGTGTGCCTTTGAATTTACAATGGCTGATGAAGGAACAAGCACTTGGGATGCTGAAACATCAGATGATGGCGGTACAATATATTCTATAGGAATGTCTTATATATATGATGGGAATCAAGAATCTTTGATACAGGAAGCTCGTCCGTCTACTGAAAATTTTACAGTAAATGCAGGTCAGAAAGTTTCTATACAAGCAAGAATAACAACTCCTTTTAGTGCAGTTCAAAATGGTGAACGAATTAGCGGTATGAGACTTTATTGTAGAAAAAAAGACACAAGTGATCGGTGGGTATTGCTCATGGATATGAGTTTACAGCATGGTGTAAGAGCCAGTTTGGACTCTGAATATAATGATGATGGATGGACTGAAAATGCTGCTAATAATTATTATTCTCCTACGATTGATGTTATTACTCCCAATCTTGAAACATTTGACAGTATAAACGGATATTCGCCCGATGAATTTGGTAATGATATAGGGGGTATAAACGAAGGTTATAAAACATCGGTTGTCTGTAATAGAAGAACCTTTATAGCAAATGTAAAAGTGCTTACAAACGACAGTGCAGATCCCAAGCATTTTGGCGATAGGATAATGTATAGTCAGCCCGGGATGTTTGATGTGTTTCCAACTCGGAATTATATAGATGTTGTACTTGGCGATTCAGAAGAATACGTAAAGCTTGAAGAGTTTGCTGATAGACTGCTTGCATTTAAACATAAAACATTATTTGTTATTAATGTGTCCAATGGATTAGATACAGGGTGGTTTTTAGAAAACAGTTATAAACATAAGGGTGTAAAGCACCCCGGAGCTTCTGTAAGAACCGAATATGGAGTTGCATGGGTTAATAATAGCGGTTGTTATTTTTACGATGGCAATAAAATTATTGATCTTACAGAAAATAAGATTTCACCAACAGGAACAGCGCCAAGCGGTTATTCTCCTTCTTGGGAAACCTTTGTTACTGATAATACTATTATTGGCTATGCACCAAAGGATAAACAATTGATTGTGATGGCAGATTGTACTGATTCTGCCGCTAATTATGCTTATATATATGATTTCAGATCAAGATCCTGGGTATATAACACTACTTTGTTTAGCGCAAGTACTGCATATACAAATTTTGCAATAAATGGAGACAATAATTTAATTATAGCACAAGGCGCTGGAGTCATGGAAAAATATTCGCCTGACAGCGCTGATAATGGCAGCATTGAAGTGATAACAAAAGCCATGGATCTTGGAGAACCGTATAAATTAAAGCGCTTATATAGAATAGCAGTTACATATAAATCAACAGACGCAAATGCTACTCCTTTAGAAATAAGTTATATAGATAAAGACGGTGCGTTTGTAGCTTTTGCTGATGTGGCTTCTGTAAATTTTGCCAATACTAGCGCAATGTGGAAAGTAGCTGTTTTTAAACCTTCTCCATCTTTGGTTTGTCAATCGTTTCAATTAAAGTTAAATCCCCCGGCAACCGAGCAAGTTTCTATTAATGATATTAGTTGTGAATACAGAGTATTGCACAAGGGTGTAAGGTAATGTCTAGGGATATTCGCAGACTGCTTCACACTAAAGAAGGTGGAAGATACTTTATGAAGGGTCATCCCGGTAGAGTAATTCGTGAGGGTGAAGAAATATTGTCTATACCTGTAAATAAACCGTTAACTATTTACAGAAAACAAAATGGCACTGTGTGGGAGTTACCTTTTTCCAGCAATGGAAATCAGACTGTATTGCGCAATTTAAAAGTTAAGGGCAATCATCATATTGATAAAAACTTAACGATAAACAATGATTTAACAATTGATGGTGAAATAAAAGGTTCAAGAGCTGTTTTTAATTTTGGCGAAGCAACTGGTAGTAGTTCTGCTACATGGTATATGGATACCGTAAATGGTGTTACAATGTCTACTACTCGTGGATATGTTATGCACCGCCCTGGTAGTGTGGTTGGTGCTTCTGTACAGTGTAATTGTACGAATGACGCCGGGACTGCTACAATGATAATTACTGTGCTTCTTAACGGTTCTATTCTTGTACAAACATCATCAACTAGCGTTACATCAACTGGTGTTTGGAGCAATTATGGAAAGTTTGGCAGAAATACATATTCGTTTGCTGCAGGACAGTTTATTTCTATTGCGATCAGTAGAACTGGGGCCTCCAGTACTAATGATGATGCAATAGGATATTTTGAAGTAATATTTGATGATTAAAACATAGGAAAAGATTATGCCAGAAAATAGAATAACAGCAGGACAGGCAAATATAACATTAGCTCGTTTACTTAAGGGAAGCAAAGATAAGTTTTTTGATTGGGGTGATGATATTCGTGATTACCAACAACAACAAAGTTCGCGAAGTGGTTGGGGACGAGGGATTGGAGGACTTTTAGGGGGGCTTGCAGTAAGCGCTCTTACAGGTGGAGCTGCCGCCCCTTGGATGATAGCAGCAGGTGCTGGAGTTGGTAGTAGAGCGGGTAGCGAAATTGGAGAAAGATCTGCTAAAGGACGAAAGAAATATGGAACCGATTTACTATTTGGCAGGACAAAAGCAAAAGAAGCTAATAGAGAATTAGATAGATATTATAAAGATTTTAATACACAACAGAATATTCATGCATTATATGATGCTGCATCAGGATATATGAGCGCGGGCAGTATTAACAAAGGAGTAACAGGCTGGAATTCAGCTAAAGAAATGGGGCTAGGCGGATGGGAAGGTTTGTTTAATACTGAAGGTTTTCAACAACAATTGCAAAATAATATGGCCAGTATGGCTCCAAAAACGGGTGATGCAGCATCTCTTTTAAAAGCTGACGCTTCATCGTTAACCCCGTTTAAAAGATTTGATTTGGGTTCTGCAAATGTCGACAATTCTATTCTTTCTCCTCTACAATCCTTTAATCCTCAAGATTACGCTAATACACCGTTAGGTAAATTATTGGGAAGAAATGATCTTGATCAAGGAATGCCTTCATTAAGGCGTTTATCAGGTCTGTCTTATCAACCAAGTTTTGTTACGCAACCATTTGGTTGGGGAGGTTAGATATGCCTACATCTCCAAATCCGTGGGGTATAGATACATCAACAGATAATTTATTGGCAGATTATACTATGCCAGATGAACTTAGAGGCACATTCGCAGATTATGATCCCTCAAAAGAACAATTTATTCAGCAAGGTTATCGACAGCAAATTAAAGGTATACAGAATTCTTTATTAGGAATGACAAATCAGTTTAGAGGAAACACAGCTACACGAGGCTTTCATAGGGCCGGGATGAATAATATGTATAATACTATGCAATATGGAAGACTGCAACAACAAGGCGGGTTATTAGGGCTGAATAGAAACCAAAGTATTTTTGATGTCAGACAAGCACATGTAACAGAACAACAAAATCAAATAGCTAATCTTATAGGGAGTGATGCGAATATTCAGTTAATTACTGGAACAGATTGGTATAAAGCTGGTTTTTCATCAAAAGATGAGTATGATCAGTATTTGGCAGATCAACAACAAGCATATGGAGGCAGTTAATGATTTGGGAATATGGTAATTATGAATTTGATTGTAATTTACAACCACCAACTTTAGAAAAATTTAAAAATTGGAAGAAAGATTTTTTTAAATTAAAAAATGTTGATAAATATAATGTTTGGTTAACTGGTGGATTTATTGAGAAATGGAAAACTAAAGATGTTGATATATTATTAACTGGTGTTCCTAATTATAAGGAGTTAAAAAATATATTAATTGATGGTATTACTTTGGGTGTAACTAAATATAATATGTTTGTTGACTTACAACATTGTAATACAGAACCATCTTTATTTGGTAAAGGGAAAATTCAAAAAATAGTTTGTGCTAATAAAATAGTTCAAGATGGAAGAATGGTAACAGATTGGACATTCGCAAAAGAAATTTATCCTAACTTATATTTATTTAAAAAAACATACCCAACAGTAAAACAAATGAGTAGGGTTTATAAAAACAAACCAATTTTAATTCAAGAAGGGATTGATGAGGTTATCTGCAATAAATTAAAACAGGAAAAAAATTATGCCAATAGATCCAAATGAATTATTAAACAAATTGCCGTTTTTGATATTACAGCACAATTTAGCAAACAAACAAAATGAGACTCAGTTAAAAAGAGATAAACTAACTGCTGTACATAGAGATACAATGGTGAAGTTTGCAGAAGCTGAAAGAATAAGAGATGATAAATTCAAGTCAGATGCCCTAGACTATAGGGCTGAAGAAAGAGCAAGAGCAGATGAGATTAGATTAACAAATGCAAAGAGACTTGATGCCGCAGATTTACGTGATTTTCAATATCAGACTAAAATGTTAGCTAGTAAGTTAATGATTCAAAAACAAAACAGTATGGCAATGTGGGGTGTAGATGTATTGAACGACGCAGGGGAACCAATACCTGTAACAATAGTTGATCCAAATGATTCTAATAAAAGAATCCCAAATCCAATCTTGGTAGCTAGGGGTGCAAACTTTAGTCCAGATGGAACTAGACTTATATCTACTCAAGAAAGAGTGTTGGATATAAAGTCTCAAAATGTCATAGAACAAGCAATTGGGCTGGACGAAGAGCGATTAAAATTTGCAAAAATTAATGAAGCCAAAACCCAGCCTATTGATCCGTTATTATTTGATCCTGAAGAATCAGATTGGGGAGGGACTGGCGCTTTCTTTAACGAAGAACCTGCTTTAGAAACCTTAAGAAAAAAAGCTTCGATTTGGGGCAATACTGTTGATTTAATGTCTGTTTTACCAGAAGATAATGCCAAAAGGATTCATGTCTTATCATCAATCCAAAAATTACATAGTGAATTAGTTGGTAAAAAATATGCATCAGCTACTGGCGGTCTAGCGTTAGAAAAGGGTAAGTATGGAAAGATCAGAAGCTCTTTAGCAAGTCAACTAGAAGACTACATAAATAGGCTGGGTGGTGAGATTGATCAAGATAGCGGTCTTATTGACAAGGTAACCGAGTCTGGCTATTCTCATGGGTATCTTGGTTATAGCGTAGGGCTGAAAAAAAAAAAATAAAAATGCAACCAACTAAAGTAGATTCTTCACAAACGTCATCAAAGCCATGGCTTCCTGAGGGAATTGTTGATACCGATAGGTTAAATTATTCAGGTAATAGAATTAGGTTTCATGAATCTATGATTCCTAAATTTAATAAAGCTTCAGAAGTTTTAAAAAAACAGGGGATAAATTTACAAATAGAAGATAGTTTTAGATATAGAGATGTGCAGCAAGCAGCTTATGATAAATCTCAAAAAACTGGTTTTAAAAAGGGACTTGTAGCTCTTCCCGGTAATTCTCGTCATGTGACAGGTAAGGCTTTTGATTTAGCTCAGATACCTGAAATGAAAGACCCGAGGGTAGCTAAAGCTTTAAGGGAAGCTGGTTTTATACAGTCGAGACCAGATGATGAATGGTGGCATTGGTCTCTATAAAAATAATCTAAATATTATTTAAGCCGACAATTTGAGAAGTAGATCAATACATGAATCCGTATGAATTACAACGGTATATTTCTGTATATAAAAGTAATCCATTTCTTTTTGATGATGATTTTGTAGATGAAATAGAAAAAGCATCAAAAGAATTAGACATACCTTTTAAGCGCAATATAAGCGCTGAAGAATCCAAACAAGATAATATATTAAATCAGTTCACTTCTGGTGCCGTCCAGGGTTTTACCACATTAGGGTGGGCTGATGAACCAACCTCGGGAGCAGGGCAAATAGCTCATAGCATGGGTTTTCTGGTTGGCTTTGTTCCTGCAATAGTAGCTGGACTCTTTACTGGTGGTGCTACTGCGCTTACGCGGGTAGGGGTAGGAGCAGCACAAGTAGGGCGTGGTGCAAAAATAGTCAAAGGTCTTTCTTCGGCTGGCAGATTCCTTGCATCTGATACGGCTAAATCAGTTCCCTTTAGAGTCGGTGGTGCATTAAATAAAAAGCTTTATTCAGGTTTGGGTAAAGCCGGTGTAAGCGTTGATAAGTATTTAAAGACAGGTAATGTTACTGCTGATATATTAACTAGCGCACAAGAGCTTGGTGCCGCATCCGCAGTTAGCAGTGTCTGGGAAGGGCCCAGCGAGTGGATGAATTCTTATGTCCATGGGGCTATTTTTGGTGGAGCTTTTGGAAGTATTGGAAACTTCACAAATATTGGTAAGATGATGAAGCATCCAAACCCGTCAGTGAGAAAGGGCGCTGAAGATTTCATTTGGAATAAGGTTGTCCGTACTGGTTTAGGTTCTGTATTACAGGGAGGTATAGCTACTGCACAAGGCGCACCTACTTCTGTTCAATTATACGAGTATATGTTAGGCGGTTTTTTTGGTTATAAGCATCCAAATGCAAAGATAAAAGCTGCACGTAAATACACTGAAGCTTTTGATAATTCTGAAAGTGATTTATACGGTGATGCTTTAAAGGGCAGAGAACGGGAAATGATTTCTGCTGAAGAATACTCTGCTCTTCATCCTGTATCACAGGATTACGTGAGAAATTACTTTAATAAACATATTGGAGAGCGGTTTGAAAGTTACAATCCTCAATTAGAGTTATTTCCTGAATTAGAGCCTGATGATCCTTCAATTCCTTCGGTACTTGCAAAAGCGCATATGCTTGATTTATATAAAGATATGAAATTGCAGGATAGGCGTAATGAATTGCTTGAGGAACGAAAGCGTGATGAACTTTCTGAAGATGAAGAAATTCTTGCTAGAATCCGTACTATGAATGATATGGATGAAATGCAGAATGAGATTCGCACAGGAGAAGTTGCTGCAGAAGTTACAGATAAAGCAAGAGATGAAAAGTTAAAGATTTCACAGGAAGGAAATGCGGTTTACAATAAGCTTACCACTGAACAGAAAAAACGGGTAAAAGAAGGTGACAGTGAGGTTATTTTAGAAGTCATTAGAGGTGGAGAAGATGCAACTGTTGATGTTAAAGAATTTCGTGATCTTATTAATATGGATAGGCCTGTAGAAGATCAACTAGAAGTTGATGCTCCAAATCATATACGTGACTTTTTACTAGAGATAGAAAAAACGGTAGGTGATACAGAATCAAGTGTAGAGATACTTGAAAATGTAGTTGAGGTCTTTAATAAATCTGTAAAAGAGAAAGTATCTTATGATAATTTTATAAAAGAAATAGAAGATATTTATCCTAAATATGTTGTATCTCCATCTGCTAAACAGAAGATGCGTTCTGTATTTAACAGAATGAATACAGAAAAGTTATATCCATATATTTACTTTGATCGTTTAGGTAATAATTTAGATTATAGAACTGTTTATGATCCACACGGTAAGCGAGTTGCAGATAATAGACCTCCCGCTTCAGATGAAGTACATTTTAAAGCAGAGAATGTTGATAAGCTGGCTGCTACAGCAGAAGGATACCAACAAGAACCAACTTTCAAGGAATGGAAAGCAAATCCAACTCTTTACCCAAATTCTAGATTATCAAGAGGAAAAAAAGCGCTTGAGCAACAACCAGAATTATATGAGGACTTAGAAAGATATGTAAAAATTGGGAAACAAGCAGATAAAAGAATGGATGATCCTAGTATTCCAGAGCCTCCTAAAGCAGATGTTGAGTTTTATATGAATTATTTTAAAAATCTAACTACTGAACAAATGCAAGACTTAGGCTTGATTATGAGTTATAAAAGAAAAACTCATGCTCAAGCTACGGGCGAACCCCTAAAAAGTGAAGAGATAGGGATATATAGAGATATAATTCGACCTATGCTGAAGGATAATCTGGCAGCTGAAGGTTTTAAAGAGCCGGTAAAAAGTGAAGACCAAATGCATAATGAGTGGGTAGAATGGATAGAAAATCCAAATTATTCTCCTGATGCTAGAAAAGAAATTATTAGAGCAGATATTCCCAACTTTGATCCAGTAAGATCAAAAATTGAGTTTGCAAATGCGAAGGATTATATTTATGAAGAAAATACTGATACTTTTTCTGAGAGAACTGGAAAAGACTTAAAAGTATTCGGGCCGAAATTTAAGATTGTAGAGTTTAAAGAAACCAAAGTTGGCGATACTCTTTACATGCCTTATGATAAAAGATATGATCCTAAATTAAAAAAATTTGTGAATGTTATGGCGCCAAAAGACTGGTGGAATTTTACTACCAAGCTGGATGAGAAAGGTCAATATTCTAAAATTCCCAGAAAAGATAGTGGCGCAGAAAGAGTATATCCTTACCATCCTAAAACTGATCTTAAAAAGTGGGAAACTTATGTA
>Ga0080013_1005806_pt1 | contig 11282 bp, 8 predicted proteins | sample ETNvirenome_6_85_FD_69236 | JGI IMG/M metagenome (GOLD analysis project Ga0080013, IMG submission 69236) | Marine viral communities from the Pacific Ocean - ETNP_6_85 (SPADES assembly) (version 2) | ecosystem: Environmental > Aquatic > Marine > Oceanic | place: Pacific Ocean | collected 2013-06-19
CTTTCTTTGTAAAGGCAAAGTAACCTACTTTATCTGGATCAGTTTCTTTTAAATAATCATCTACTTTATTTAAAAGAGTATGGGTCTTGCCAGTTCCTGGTGGTCCTAATACAATAGTTTTCAAAACACATCCTTCGGCTTAAGTTGTTTTGGTTTATAAACATCTTCTGGTTTATCAAATTCATCTACTATCATGACACTTGGTCTTTTCTTACCAACATAAATCCTGTCATCTTTACACTCACAATGTTGTACTAATAAATCTTGTGTAGTTTGATGTTTCTCAGGCCATTTTCTTCTTTGTAAATAACCATAATAAAATTTATTAAATATAAAATGATGTTTACCTTCCGATGTCCAAACGTTTCCTAAAAATATTTCTTCTTTGTTTGTTGTAGCTGCAGAATCATTCGTACAATACTCTTCTAAATGAGATTTTAATTGCTCTATTAAAGATGAGCCAGCAGGTGCTGGTATCAATTCTACATTTGTTAATAAAAGATCTGTATACTTTTCAAATTCTTTAACTGTAACTCTCGGTGGCTTTCTATTAATTTGCTCTGTTACTGTCTTTCTAAATAATCTTTGTTCCATTAAATAATCTATATTATCTAGTCTAACTCTCATACCATCCACATTAACCCAGTAATATGGTTGGTCTAATTCTACTTTTTGTAAATCTGTTAGAGCAGGAAATACTGACTCTCCACTGATTCCAAATTTTCTAGTTTTACATAGCGCTTTGTCACAATGATTACACATTGGTTCTTCATTACATTTAAAACCTAAATCTTTTTTACTGTGGAATTTTATTTTATCTTGAATAACTTTATCTTCTAATGGTGTAGTGAAGTATGTATAATTAAATTGATTTATTTTTTTAGCCCAGTCTTCTGGCCATTTTCTTTTTGCATATTGAATGAATTGATAAATAACTCTATCTCTACCATCTTCTAATTTAGTTTGTGTTAAAGATTCTATACATGGTGGGCCATCACTGAATTCTGATTCTGGTCTTTTAATTTTTAGTCTTTCTAATTTTTCCGGTGTTAATTTATTTCTTTCGTATAATCCGTAGAAGCCATCAAGTGATGAAGCTTCTCCATTCTCGAGAAAGGCATATCTCGTAGAATCATCCCCATTAAAGTATGGTAAATTTAAAAAATTCCCTGTGTCTTCTTCTGATTTTAATTCTATTTGTTTTGGAAATACTTCTGATCCACCATAACCTAGTACTGCACTAATAGATAAAAGTTTATCTCTAACTAATTTTGCTTCAACAGGAACTGTTGTAAATAAAAATACGTGCGCACCTCCAGATTTAGATCTAAATACTATTAAAGGTAATTTTAATAATTTAATTTTATTAATTAATTTTTTATGATCAAAACCTGCGTAAGAATCTATATCTATACATCCCCATCTACATTTATTTTCATCATTAATAGGAATAATACCAAGACTTGGTTCAGTTCCTTGTAAATGTTTTAACCAAAGATCATCTGTAACACTTTCTCTCAAGATAAAAGATTTACCTTTTATCTTTTCTCCATCCGCGCCCTTCTTGTCAACATAAGTGACACCTCGTGCACGTTCTAGTCCTTGGAATATATTTTTAAAATTTTCTACCGACATAAAATTTAAAAGTGGGCGTTTCCACTCTCGCTTAGACGCCCACTACCTAGGATTCGTTAGTATGGAGTACTAGAAGTTTCCTCTGATCCATGTTTAGCCTGTACTTCGCCTTTACCCACACGGGCTGCAAAGTTTTTAGCTATGTCATAGATAGATTTATCAGTAACAGGACCAACTTTAGATACATCCCATCCAAACCATGTTCCTTTGTCATTAGACATCTGAACAGTTTTTAGATTATAAATGTGGCTATATGTTGGCGGAGTAAATAATCCGTTTTTGCCCTGCATTTTAATTCCCATCATCATTGAGTTCCATTTTCTACTCACTTTTAATTGAGTAGCTTTCATAGAAATCAAAGCTGTTGTTGGACTCTTACCTAACAATATTACAAAGTGGTTAGCAGTGTTTTCTAAATAGTTACCATTAGGTAATCTATCTTTGAAAGATTTATCACGAGTAGTTGTACTCACGATATCACTATCGGCTTCGTGAATTGCAACGGGAGCACCCGTGCTAGTTCCACGATCCTGCCACTCTATATATTGTCTTTTGTAAAATACAGGAATTATATCAACTGCTTTATACAATTCATTGGTAACAGTATTTATTATCTTGCCAGGCTCTGCACCTTCGACATATTTTCCATGAGTTTTATTTACCTCTGGAGATAATTGACCCAAAACTTTTAAGAAAGGTAACGCAAGATCTTCCTGCGATATGTTTTGAGTACCTTTATTTGCATCAGCTTCAAATATATTAGTCGCTAATGCTCCTTCTTTTTTAATTGCTACATTGTTCATGTTTATTGTTTCCTTTTTATTGTAGTCTTATTTCCAATGAATACATTGAAAATTTCCGTTGGCATTTCTTTACCTGCCTCAATACGCTCACGGACTAACGCTTTAAGAGTCATGGGCTCAACCTTCAACTTTTGTGTCGGTTGATACCCACGCTCTTGTGCAAGAGCAGCATAATCAGCTGCCTTGTTATCTTCGTTGCGACCAAAAGATACGGATATCTCGTTTTTGATTATATCTCCTAGTCCATTATTACGAAGCCAGTTAAACGCCGCTTCCCTATTGGCTACGCTAATATTAGCGCTATAGTGCGGCTTAACATCTACTGAAGAACCGTCTATAAGTTTGAGATGGGACAAACCCATTTCAGACATCATAGTTGGAATTACCTCTCCAGATAAATGTTCGAATTCTTTTTTTGTATTCTTTAAATTTTCTTGTTGAAGTTCAAGTCTCTTTTGTAAAGATTCTAATCTTTCAACTTGATCTGCGAGTGACTGAATATTTTCAGTTTTACTCATTACTTGTTGTTGGTCTTTTTCAAAATCAATCATCTATTTTTCCTTTCTCATGTAAGTTTATTGCTATAGGATAATATTTTCTTTCTTGTTTATCCCACTTAAGTAAATTGAATTTTCCACTTGTAAGATCAGAAACTATAGAACATGCAACTCCTATAATTGCAGGGTCACCTGTAAGCAACAAATAATCTTTCTCACAAAAATTTTTTAATCCTTGTCTTAATTTATAAATTAATGGACCTGGAGAAAAAATTATTTGAGAAAGTTCAGGAAGTAAAAATTTAAACGTTCCATATACAGCAGCCCCTAGAATATTGATTTTAGGATTACCTGCTTTGGTTCCTGGAATTTCTTGTATTACATAAACTATATTTTCTTCTTTCATGCTTGACAATATAATGATTAGAAACTATATTGTCAACTAGAAAGTTATGAATTACAAATTTAAAACAAAACCGTATGCTCATCAATTAACTGCGTTAGAAAAATCGTGGAATAGAGAAAACTACGCCTATTTCATGGAAATGGGAACAGGTAAAACAAAGGTATTAATAGATAACGTGGCCATGCTCTATGATAAAGGTAAAATTAATGGTGCCTTAATCATAGCTCCTAAAGGTGTTGTAGGAACTTGGTACAATCAAGAAATTCCTGAACACCTTCCTAAACACATTGAAAATGTGTCTGTATTGTGGCAATCAAATATAACTAAAACTCAATCAAGAAAATTAGGTACTTTATTTAAAACTGGTGAAGAACTTCATTTTTTAATTATGAATGTTGAAGCTTTAAGTACCCAAAAAGGAGTAGATTTTGCGAAGAAATTTTTATTATCTCACAGCACTTTAATCGCAATAGACGAAAGTACCACTATTAAAAATCCTAAAGCAAAAAGAACTAAAAATATTATGACATTATCTCAAATGGCTAAATATAGAAGGGTTATGACAGGATCTCCTGTAACTAAAAATCCTCTAGATTTATTTACTCAATGTTATTTTTTAGATCCTTACTTTCTTGGGCATGAGTCTTATTATTCATTTAGAATGAGATATGCAATTATGAAAACAGCTAATATATCTGGACGTCAAATACAATTAGTTTCTGGTTTTAAAAATCTAGGTGAATTATCAGAGAAATTAAAACCTTTTTCTTATAGGGTTTTAAAAGAAGATTGTTTAGATTTACCTGATAAAATATATATGAAAAGAAACATCTCCCTCAGTCCTGATCAATTAAAAGTTTATGACCAAATGAGAAAAGAAGCATTGGCTACTTTAAATGGTAAAACTACAACGACTGTAAATGCTTTAACTCAATTAATGAGATTACAACAGATTACTTGTGGTCATTTCACTGCAGATGATGGCTCAACTCAAGCTATTTCTAATAATAGAATAGGAGAATTGATGGATGTATTAGAAGAGATAGAAGGTAAAGCCATTATATGGGCTCATTTTCAATATGATATTACTGCCATAATTAAAGAAGTTATTAAGGTCCATGGTCCGGGCTCCATTGTGGATTATTATGGATTAACCCCTCAAGATGAAAGACAAGGTAATATCAAGAAATTTCAGTCCGACCCTAAGTGCCGGTTTATCGTTGGAACGCCCGCTACGGGCGGCTATGGCATTACTTTGACGGCTGCAAACACCGTAATTTACTATTCTAACGGATATGACCTAGAGAAGCGATTACAGTCCGAGGATCGTGCACACCGAATCGGCCAAAAAAAGTCTGTTACCTATGTTGACCTGATTTGCGATAAAACCGTAGATGAAAAAATTGTAAAATCTCTCCGTAAAAAAATAAATATAGCTTCCGAAGTTTTAGGGGAAGAACTTAAATCATGGATTTAGTAGGATATACGCGCGTAGCGCGCTGAATTTCTATTTTACGTATCTATCAGTTGAAAGCCCGAGGATCGGTTTGTATTCCGTTTTGCCACTGCTATTCTTTATGGCCATCAGATATTCTTTTCTATTTAGATTAACGTCCCTATTGTAGGACACGTGTATCCAGCCCGAGTTCGGTTCGCCTGGTTTATAGTACTCGAGTATTAATTGATCAAACATCAGATTCTCTTTGATCCAATCACTAACCTTATTATTTTCAACACCAAAAATTTCGAAATCCGCCGCCTGACCCCGGCAATGTTGTGATTTTTCTGAGCTGCCTATCTTACGTGACAAAATTTCGTTACGGAATCCCGAGGATATCGTAACCACATCATCAAAGTGATCCCGAATGGGTTGCAAAACTCTTTCACATAAGAGTCTTAAGTTTTCGGTCTGATCTTCTGAAGGGTTGTTATCTAAGCCCATTCGTTCAGCTGTTTGTGACTTGGTCAATTCAGCCAAGCTAAAATTTTTACTCAGTTTCATTAAGTCCTCGCCGCAATTATTTTTTCACTCGGGGATAGTAGAGCTTCTTCTGTTGTTGTCAAGTTAGTTTGTGGGTTTTTTGCGCTTGCCATTTGCATATTATTCGCAACTGGCATAGACGTTGGTGGTAATGGTGGTGTTTGTACCTTAGCCTGTTCACCGCCCAATAATCCTTCAGGTATTTGGTCAGAAGGTTTATCTATATAGTCCTCTAGTTTTATAATATAGTCTTCATTTAACCCTTGGTATTTAGATAATTCTTTTGCAATTGCATTCATTGTTCTTTCAATATCTTTTGTTAAAGGATTGTTTATACCTTTTCTGTCGGCTAAATCTTTATATGCCTCCCTCATACCATCACTAACTTCTAGTGGTTTAAATTTATTTCTTTTTACCATTTCATAAATATCTAGTCTGTTTCTTTTCGCAAAGATTTTTTTGATATCTTTTTCTGGAAAGTCTAATGTTATAGCTGCATCATAAAATCTTCTCATCTCATTAAAGGCATCGAGTCTTTGTCTGTTACCCCATATAAATTGTTTAATTAGTTTTGTTTCATCTTCAACAGGGTCTCCTGAAAGAGTACCTGCATAAATTACTTTTCTTTGATTAGATTCTCTGTTTAAAAATTTTCCTACGTTTATTTGCATTGATCTATAAATATCTAATGGTGCTTTTCTCATACCAATCAAACCTAATAGCTCATCAGTTACTTCATACTCAGTTCCTTTTAAAGTTTTACCTTCGATTGCATGGTACAATCTATTCATTTGAACTAATGATCCTGGGGAGAATTTCACAGCTAAATGTTTCATAGCTTTAAATATTTTATCTCCAGGTGAATCTTCTTCATTCCAAACTTTTGTTCCTTTACTTGTAACTCCTCCTCTTGCATAGAGATCAAAGATCCCACTTAAATAAATAGATTCTGATACAAATGGTTCAGCTAGTCTAGCAAACCCTCTTACTAAACCTTTAGCCACTAGAGGTAAGACCGGATCATCTTTTCCTCCTTGTTCCAGTGAAGTGATTACTGATTGAAGTGGATTACTTACAACGTCATAGAAAAATGCTCTACTAAAATCTATGTATTTATATTTACCATCTTCATAAACTGGTATTACTGTAGAATCTTTTGAGAACCATGGTAAGAATTCTTTAATTGCGTATAGTTTTTCTTTTGTTATTCCATAGAGTTGCATACCACCCCAGACAGCAAGGGGTCCCATAGTACCTACAGTGATACCCCAACTTGTTAATCTTTCATAACCCATACCAGACCCTATTTGTCCAAAGATAGGATGTTTAGCTTCTTTTAAAGACTCAGTTACAATATTAGTATTAGTTCTTACTTGTTCAGCTGGCCATGAAGTAAAGTTACCAAAAGGAGATCTCCTAGTTGCTTGTACTACATCACTAACATATGCATAGTTGGGCATGAACTCTCTAATTTTTTTAGTTGCCATCTTCATTATTTCTAAGTCCGATGGAAGTTCATTACCTCTAATTAATCCTTTTTTAAGGGCTCTTGCGTATGCATCGTGAAGTTTTTGATCTTCAATAAGAAAGTTTCCTATCTTCCAGATGTCATCTTCAGCTACGTAAAGATCTTGTGCTTTTTTAACAACCTTTTGTAGAAACCCTTTAGGTTTATCTAACATATTTTTTAACCAACCTAATTTTTGAGTCTCTTCTACCAGACCTATTACATCTCTATAAATTGCATTGGTGTTAACCATTCCTTCATCAAGTAAAAATCTGTATAAAGCTTGTCCACCTTTTTTTAATTCAGAGGCATTTACATTTGCTCCTGCAGTATAATTAACTCCAGGTTTATTTTTCCATAATAGTTGTGGTTGAATAGTATTCAAAGCTCTCCATAAAGACTTACCAAATACGAAAGGATGAGTAAAAGCATACCTAGCATTGCCTAAGGCAACCATTGTTGCAGCTCCAGAAGTAAAGTTTCTTGCGTGAGTAAAAGGACCACCAACTGTTTTACCCATTTGAATTAGTCCCTTGGGTACCATGACAGTGGCTTGATATAAGGCACTCTTACCAAAAGGTATTAAATTTTTTGATCCATGTATTAATCCTTGCTCAATAGTTTCTGTAGTAAACATTCCATCTAAAGGATTGGTATAAGCTTTTTCTCCTAAAAGTTTTGGAAGTTTTAAACCACTAGATTTTTCAATAATTTTTTGTCCTGTTGTTCTCCATCCTTCAGCTGCCTTAATATAATTAGGATAAACTAATCCTCGTTCACCTCTTTTAATCATGGCATCAGAACCTTGTTTAATCATATTATAATAACGATCTCTTGCTGCTACATGTGCAAGGTCCGTGGTTACATTTGCCATTAAATTGTTTGCATCTTTATAGCTACCAAATAATTTTTGAAACGCTTTTAGATCTGATTCTTTTTGAATCAACCCCCCTACATCGTCGGCTACGAACTTACCTCCTGCAGTAATATTTTTAGCAATTGATTTAGTAATTAAAGCTTTCTCCGCAGCCATACCTACAGCTGGAAATTTAAAGAAAGGTTGTCCTACTAGAGGATCTAATCTTACATTTTTAATTACTTCATTTACTATAAGTCTTGCGTCTGTTTTAGACATTACTTTTCCGGGTACATTAGCTGCATAGTTTCTTCTAAATATTTCAGCTACCTCGTCTTTAATTTGTCTTGAAACAACGTAACCATCAATAGGTTCTAAAGCTCCATCTGCAAATATTTTATATTCGGTAGCTAAACTATCTCCAATTCTTTCATTAATAAGTTTGGTAAATTCTTTTAACCCAACATTTAAGTTACCACCTTTAGCAATTGTATTCATATATTGAGTCCAATACTTATGAACGTTGTGTAATTCATTTTCAATATTCATTATTTCTTTTTTAGGAATACTTAATTTAGTTAACGATTCACGAAAAGATTTCATAGCTTTGGGATCAAAACCTTGAGAAATAATTTTGCCTTTGCTTGTTCTAAATGCTCCCTTGTTAATTAATTTTACCATGGCACTAGAGATTCCATCAGTTAAACCTGTGGCACTGGATACTATTTGTGTATCTTTGGATAATCTTTTTACAATGTTATCTATATTTTTTAAAAAGTCTTCTGATAATAATTTAGCAGATTCTTGTTTACCGGCTAATCTTTGTGCAGCTTGGAATTGTTCTTCCGGATATGCACTTCTTGCTCTAAAGGGTCTTGAAACATATTTTTCTACCGTTCTATCAAACTTAGTAGTGTTAGCAGCTCTTTTAAAAGTTCCGCTTACAATATTTTTTCCTACTTTACCAACGCCCCAGATTGCAGGGATGATTGGAAAGCCCATTTCTCCTGCAAATTTTAATTTATTATATAACATTCTAGTTGCATCTTCTTTAGCAGTGCTTCTTTGTTTTCTATCTAATGCAGTGAATCGTCCTTCTTCTAACATTCCAAATTGATATGCTAAGTCTCCAAAGGTACCTACATTTTCTGCATCATAAACAACTGAACCAGATAAACCTCCTCCAACAGCGATGGATGCAAATTTTTGTTTTCTTGAAAGATTATTAAATTTTTTAACATCTTTAACTCCTCGTGAAAGATTAGTATTTTTGGCAGTCTTTACATACTTACCACCCTTAACTGCATCCCATGCATTATTAAACATTCTAAATGCTTCATCTGTAACAGCGACACCTTTCTTACCTATGCCTGCCCAGCCCCCATACATTTGTACCAATACTTCTGCAATTCTACCAATGGCATGTTCTTTAGCTTTTTCTTCACTAAATTTCATTACTTCACCAGCAAATGTTTGTTCCCACCATCTTTCTAATTGGGCCACTCTACTTTGATCAACAGGTAAATCATTTTTATCTGCATAATCTAAAATCATTGCTCCAAGATTAGCAAACCCATATGGAATTTTTAATCCTCCTGATACTACTGCATACCCTAATGATTCAATAAGTCCTACGTCTCCTGTAAAAGGATCCTTAGTACTTTCAGTTGTAATTAAGCCAGTAGGTCCGTCAGATTTATACGAAGCTAATTGAAGGGTGGGACCTTCCTCATCTTTTTTTCCATACTTGGTTTCAACACTTTCAGGTTTTTTATCATCAGGCCAGATAGTTTCACCAGTACTCCAATCAATGGTTACTCCTTTGAACATACCACGCATTGATTCTATCTCTTCACGAAAATGTTTTTTATTTTCTTCGTCGGTATAAAGTCTTGGATCTCTGTAGCTAGAGTCTTGTTCTAGCTTAGCATCGTGGTATGCATCATCGCCATGCTTTTTTCTAAATTTAAATTCTCTAACAATTTGAACAGCATTGTCTAGACCTTCTCTAATATTACTTCTTTTTCTTAGAGCTTTCTCTTCTTCTTCTTTGAATAGATCAAGTTTTTCTTGATCCATGAGCACGTCTTCTATTTTTTTATTTTCTTTTTCTTGCTGATCTTTAACAAGTTTTCTTGGGTCAAAGTTCCAAACCATAAGACCTCCTAATTAATCTTAATTAACTTAGGGCCATCTTTTTTATAAATATTTCCTGAAACAATATCAACATAGACATAACCATCTTGGAATGTTTTATCCATTTTTTCCCAGTCACTTTCATGGAAACCTATGCTGCCATCTTCTTGAACAGCATCTGCAAAGTCGATGCCTTTCCATAATCTACGATCTATAATAATAGAAGCGTCTAAATCAAAGCCTAAGTTTTGTTCTCTTGCTAAATCTTTAGCTGCTTTAATTCTTTTAGCGTCTTCTAGATCTAATGTTGTCCACTTATCTCCTAAGCCACCTATAAGGTTCTGTAGTTCCTGAGTGTCACTTTCTTCTTGTCTAATTCTATCTTGTCTTGCAACATCTTTAGGGTGTCCAGGTTTTCTAAACATTACTATTTCTAATGCTTCGTCTCTAGATTTGTTTCCACCTTTGTCTGACATCCAAAATTCTATTTCTTTTTCAATAGCAATCTTGTCGTCAGGATTTAATTTACTATAGGCATCTAACATGAATTGTTTCTTACCTAATTGATGTTTGTACTTAGCCATCTTGTCAGCGTAGCTTTGTTTTTGAAATTGTTGTAAAGGTTCTTTACCAGCTTCACCTATATTACTCCAAAGGTTTCCTGTGGAAGGACCTCCCATTAAATTTAATCCTAGGTTCATTAAGAAATCTGCACCTGCTTGACTTTGAGGTGGTTCTATATCATCCCAACCTGACACTGCATCTCTCCAAGTAAAACCTTGTTCGTTTCCTGATGGTGTTGATTTTTCTCCACTCTCTGTTGCCATAATATCTGGATGTATTTGTGTTCCTATATCTGATTCTACGTCTACGTCTTCAACAACAGTATCTCCAAAAGCATACCCTTGTCTCATACCAGAAGTTATACCTCCAGCTGATCCGCCTTTCCTAAACATAGGTCTGTGAAAAATTCTACTCATTAATTACTAAACGCTTTGTACGCTCCTGCTCCTGTTGATAGTATACCTAACGCTTGTTCTAATGGTGATTTGTTAGGTGTTACTTGTGTTTGATAACCCCCTGGCATACCAGCTAACATAGAAGAGAGACCACTGCCTAGGTAACCTAATCTTTCGTATGGTTCGTATGCGGCCATTCTATTTCTCTCTCTTAACGCATCAGCTTCTGCCTGCGCTTGAGCTTGTTGGATCGCGCCCGCTGATCCTAATCTAGAAACATCTTGACCTTGTAATTTATATTGTAATCCACCTAGTCCAGAAACATCCTGTGCTAAATTTCTTTGTTGACCGAATGCTTGGTTAGCTGCGGTTTGTGCTTGACTAAATCCTTGTTGTAACATTTGTGCATTCATTAATGCTCGTCTTGCATCTTGATTTGATTGGTACTCTGATCTCATAACACCTTCTCTACCACCACCTAAGTTTCCAGACATCGCAGCTT
>Ga0080013_1005809_pt1 | contig 11278 bp, 4 predicted proteins | sample ETNvirenome_6_85_FD_69236 | JGI IMG/M metagenome (GOLD analysis project Ga0080013, IMG submission 69236) | Marine viral communities from the Pacific Ocean - ETNP_6_85 (SPADES assembly) (version 2) | ecosystem: Environmental > Aquatic > Marine > Oceanic | place: Pacific Ocean | collected 2013-06-19
ATGACTCTTAGCTATTTCACCAGATGCCTTCTGATAAGTCTGTGTCAATGCTAAATTATAGAAGTATTGGTCAGTCTTACCAGTAACTGGTCTGAATTGATGAAGTTCCTTTTGATATGTCTCATATCCAGGGACAGGGACATCATATTCTTTCTTTGCCCCTTCTGTATATCCATAATCCCAACCCTTAAAATTTAGATTTTTATATGACCAATCCCACGGGTCCATTCCTTCACCTAGAGTCTTACCAGTTGCCATGTATTCTTCAGCTTCAGCAGCCAATAGATTAGGGTCTAAATAATCTTTTATTTGTCCATAATACTGAGTAATTCCTTCTAAATCTTTTGATTGTAAATCTTGTTGCTGGTTGCCACCTGATGTATTATTAGTATCTGAAACTCCACCTTCATAATTAACTCCCAAATCAGTCAGTAGACTGTCAGTAAACGACATAAATTCATCAGATGTTGTTTGTTTCTTTTTCTTGTCGCTCATTAGAAATCCTCATAAAGTAACTGTTGTGATTTCACAAGCTCTTGAAGATGTACAAGTTCTTTCCTGAATTGTCTATTCTTTCCCGCAGCCTTTTTCCAAGCTTCAAGAATCATTTTAAAATTAGCCTTATCTTTAATTCTTATAATCAGTCTACCATTTTCATCTTGGTCGAGTTCTATTGCATCATTCTCTATTGCAGTGTCAAGAAATTTCCTTGTAGCATTAGGGAACTTCACATCCCAAGAATCAAAAACTGACCTCTGTGTTACATCTTTTTTATAATGACTTTGTATATCATCTTTTTTTATCACACCTGAAGGGTCTATCTCATCAACAACAAGTCTATGTATTTTATCATACATTACATCCATTTGAAACTCAGAAAATAAATCTTTTGCTATACTTCCCCTTCCTTTCATTCTGCCTGGCTTGTCCCATTCTTTAAAAGCTGATAGAAACTGATATGTATCTAGATTTTCATTCTCAAATATATCTTGAGCTGCCTGCAAATATTGTCTAGACATAGGACTATCATCTGGGTCGCCATACGCATCTGTAACTCTTTCTCGAAATTCGGCATGTTTGGCTTCATAGTTTGCAGTATACTCTGTTCCTAAATCAGTAGCATTATAGACAGCACTGAAAACAGGTGCAAAAAACTCATCCCTTATGTGAGCCTCATCAGAATCCCATTTAGCTTTCTTTTCTTCAGATAAATCCCTTGTTACATTACTTCTATAACTTGATTCAATCGCCTGAGATTTCATAACAGCTTCATATTCTTTAGTAGACATTAACATTTTATTGCTAGACAAACCTGCTCTTATCGCTCTTGACATAGATTCCTTGTTATAATCTTTAGTATCTTTATAATCTTCATGAGCTTCTGTTTCTAGCATCCTTGATAACGCTGGTATATCACCCTGTGTTAGCATCCCAGGACTATAATCTATTCCATCAAGGGCTTCATCGTATTCAGGGTGAGGACCACCATATATTCTTGCATCAGTTATCCCTCTTTGATATATAGAAAATAATGGGTCATCAAAATCTGTCCTAACTCCAGTTACTTGATACTGTGCATATTGATGTTTAGTTTTTTCTGCTCTAGTAAAAGAATTATCCTTTGGATAATAGATACCATCATGCATCTCTAAATCATCTTTATCATAGGTTGCCGCCATCTCTCTATTCTTTAAAGTCTTATCTCTTTCTATCTGTTGTTCATTTAGATATTTATCTCTTCCGGCTTGTCTCCTTGTGGCAGTTGATTCTCTAATATCCTGCATAGCAATACGCTCTTTACTCATAGTACGGTCATGTTCCATTCTATAAAGAGTATCTAATACAGAAGCTAAATCAGCGACTGCTCCTAAGTTTTGATTTCCTAATCCTCTATATGCCATTATGATAACTGTTGAATTTGTGTATCTATTTCACTCATTTGCCTATTCAAATCTGATATACTTGAGTGCATATTAGAATAAGTTCCAAGATTTTTATCTTGAGCTCCTCTATTTATACCTACCATATTTTTTTCGTACCCAGACCAAACAGAAGTATCTAATGATGCCATAGCCTTAGTGTCTCTATAACTTCCAGCCAATGTTGAACCTCTATCATGAACATCAGCCATTGTATTTTTTAAATCCTGAGATGTGCTTTCTTGAAGAATATCTTTCTGTTCTATCCTTCTTTCTTCTGTCAAATCTAATTCTGCTCTAGCTCCTTTAGTAATATCTCCCTTTGCAGTAGATAAACTTGCTTTACCTTTTTCTAAATTAGCTGCTAGGTCTTTATTAGCTTCTTTTTGTTTATGCCTATCCCATAGTGATAGACCAAGACCTACTGCTGCAATTGCTAACTGAACCCAGTCAGACTCGTCATCATCCGAAGAAGATTTTTTCTCCTTCTTTGTTTTATGGGGTCTCATCCTTTTATAATGTCGAACTATCATCTTCTCCTACCAGTTACACTAACCGCCAAGCCTCCAGGGGCATGGTCATATTCAAGAGGCTCAAGTAATTTATTCAATCTATCTTGCTCTGAAAATACATCTTCTAATGACATATTATTACCTGTACCTAATTGATTTTTCATTAAATTTTGTCTTTGAGAGGCTAGTTTGTCTTCAGGGGCTCCCATCATATCTTGTTGAATAGTTGTTTGCCCTAATGGGATGTCATTTAACGAACCAGGTTCTTCATTTGAATCCATTTGAATTGGTGTATCAGGTCTTTGAAAGGGGACTTGCCTGTCTTCTTCTTCGTGCCAATCCTCTAAAGAAAATCCCTCATCAAATACACCTTCTTCTATCCCTTGCGCAATTTTTAGACGTTGGTCACGTAATGGGTCTTTCGGTCCAGGTCCATATTGAGCAGTTCTTTGCATCTCCTGTTCTAAGCTTTCGTTGTATCCACCATAAATTTTTTCATTAGCTTTTTGTTCCCACTCATCTTGTGAGACTTCAGTTACAGGTCCCTCATATGTATCTTTAATTAAACTTCCATATTCTTCTTTACTTAATGGAGAAGTCGCCTCAGCTGTCTTATTTAATGAGAAATCAATCTCTGGGGGTTCAGTTAAATCTATTTCACCTCTTAACTTCTTACTAAAAGATTTAAAGTCTTCTCCTTTATCCATAGCAGATAATCCTTGACCACCTTTATATTGATATGCTTGGAATTCTTTAGTTGCTCCCCCATATAAATCACCTATTTTCTTATCACCTAAAAACGATTCCAAAGTACCAGTCTGAGCTTTTTCTCCTATATTCATTAATTCGGAACCAGAATATTCCCACATACCGTCACCAGCTTTATGCTTTTTATCTAAATCAACATTCTGTATGCCAAAACCACGTAATAGCTTATCTCCAAAACTAGCCTTCTCCATTTCTACTCCAGCTGCTTTAGCTCCTTGCTCAACCTTACTCCATGACTCGGTGTTCTGCTTAAAGCCATCAGCTAAAGTACCAAGAGATGATAGAATTGCCATTCTAGAAGCAGAATCCTCTTGTCTTTTTTGATTCCCCATATCATAAGCAATCTGACCAGACCTATCTTGCCCTTTAGATATATTATCATATGCACTTTTTCTTGATAGTGCTATCTTTCCTATGCCTGCCATATATGTCCTAATTTACTACTTTATGTCTATTAATAATAATAAGTTTAATCATCAATTCATACTATTATAGCAAGAGATATTCCGTCGGTTCCAGCACCACCATTAACTCCATTGCTAGCAGTTGTATTTGCAGGACATACACCCTTTGCCCCCAAAGCACCTCCAGTAACAATAATATTATAATTATCTGAAGGTGTTAAATTTGATGTAATTATTACTCCTACACCTCCATTACCACCAGCACCTCCGCCACCGCCTCCTCCGTGTCCCGCGTGTTGCTCTTCATCAGCCCATGCTATTTCACCTTCATATAGATATTTATCAGCATAAATTTCTACATATTTTAATCCGTCCCAACGGTATACTACTTTTTTATTAATCCATCGTTTACTCATAGTCTTATTCTACCGCGTTAAATTCTCCTCTTTGTCCACCATCTCCACCGTCGCCACCGTCCCCACCTGTAGCGTCTACTTCTAATACTCCACCATTACCTAATCTTTTTATAATTCTTACACATAACATTACCACTCCACCAGAACCACCAGAGCCGCCACCTTCTCCTCCTCCTCCTCCTGAAAGACCTTTCTCTGCACTGATATGAGCACCAGCACCTCCTCCAGAACCTCCTCCACCTGAACCTCCACCAGCTGAAGGCTGAATCCGAAGTGGATATACATTAGTACCCATTATATCTCTAAATGAAGTTAATATATGTGGGTCAGTGCTTTGTAATCTAGTATTTACCATAGTCCCAGGTCCTCCGCTTGAACTACCTCCCTGAGTTCCACCGCCCCCAGAACCACTTATACTTCCGTCTGTCCCTGTTCCTCCTCTTCCACCCGCTCTTCCATCTCTACCATCTATACTGTTTGTAGCTGAAGAACCATTAGAACCATTTACTCCATCACCCCCATCTTCTCCCCAATTAGACTGATAATAAGTACCACCTACTCCTCCATCACCCCCGTTTTTACCATCTTTTCCACCTAATAAAGTTCCAGAAGGAGCGCCTTCCCCCATTAAACCGTCTCCAGAACCACCAGCCCCTCCAGATACAGTATTACCAATACTTCCTATATTCCCCGATGACCCTCTGTCTCCTTCAGTCCCATCAATTCCTCTATTTCTCAAATAAATTTTGTGGGATGATGATGAGAAGCTTGAGTCAAAATATATTCCATCCCTAACAAACAACCTATACCCATTAGTATTTATAACAAAATGATAAGTACTATTATAAGAAACTGTAAGTTTTTCTAGATAAACATCCCTGTCCAATCTTATACGATACACCTCATAAGCAGAATAATCTGGGTGTGATGTAGGACCATTCCAAGTAACAGTCGCCCAATCCGTATCACCATCTAAAGAGCCTATGCCTCCTCCAGAGCCTGTATTACTAGCACCAGTATCACCGTCTTGTATCGATATAGCAGTACCACCATTAATATGAGTAGCTGTTATTTCATAATGACTAGGAGTTCTTTCTATCAAGAAAGTCCCATCAGCCCCATCTCCAAATAACCTTGATTGTTCAATATTCCATTCTTTGCCATCTCTAACATAAATACCACTACCTCTTATTTTACCATCAGAACCAAAAGATATTGTATTGCCTGTCCCATCCTCATCAGTTGCTCCACAAAAAAACGCTGAATTACCACCAGCATCAGCACTAGCATTAGTAGTAATCCCTATATATCCACTATCATCTTTATAAATAGTATCTTCATCAAATGTCCATCCTGCTATTCTATTATAAGCACCAGTACTCCCACTACCAGAATCTGAATCGTATGCTAAAGCAAAATACTCTTTACCTTGATGATTCATCATTTGAAGACCAAAGTGATTATCCTTTACAGTAGTTACATCGGACATAATCTGACCCATTACTAGGTGACCTGCGTTACTACTCTGATGCCAAGTCATAGTTAATCCTGCTAGTTTTGTATTCCATCCATAAACACTTCCAGAACCACTAGTTGTAGAATTAAGTTGCATCCCAAGTATACCCGGGCTACTACTTTGAGAAGACCCACCTCCAATATAAGCAGTACCAGCTGCAATAGTCCATCCACTTGAACCTCCTATATAACCAGTATCAGCAGTTATACTTCCTTCTATTGTCAAATTTCTCGTAGAAGAGTCCCATACAAGACTACCAGTTCCCCCTGCTCCATCATCACCAGATAAATAAAAATCTCCATTGTTTCCCATATATGTCTTCCAATCCTCACCTGATTCATAATACCCTAAATGAGTAGCGTCCATATAAAGACCTGAACCAGATGGAGTATCAGGCAATAAACCTGAGAGACCTGTTGTTGGAGCGGCAGCTGGAAAAGCAGCTAGTTCTAATGGGACAGGGTCAAACAACCCGCCACTTACGATTAGGTCTGATGTACTAGTTTCTAACCATCCCATTGCCACCATTTCATCATCTGGAGTAAAGTTAGTTGTCCCTCCATTATTATCGTATTTCCATTGATTTCCATCCTTCCACCCAAACACAACTGCTCTGTTCCTAGAATTAGCTACAAATGATTCACTTGTTGTATCAAATATTATAAAACCTGTCTGATTTGCCATACCTGTTACTATTGTATGATTATCAGTATTAGTAGATGGTCTATGAGGGACTGTTATTTGATTGCCATTCCATATAATAAAACCAGACGCTCCATAAACAGGTGTGCCGTCTTGGTCTATTTGAACAATTGCAGCTTCTCCATTATTTGCTGTACCATCTTGAGATTTTGTATTTACAACCAATGCACATGAATTAAGACCAAATGCATTGGGATTAGCAAAATCAGTAGGGTTTGTTACACTTATAGCCCCTTTAATCGCTAATGTATTAGTATTGGAAGTCCACGATAAACTTCCAGCACCTGCTCCACCTGTGTCTCTCAAAATAAAATTACCACTACTATCCATATATGTATTGAAAGTTGTATCTACCTGAAGTTGGGTCAGCCCTGGTGTTATAACATCATGATACCCAAGATAATTAGCAGTCATATGTAATCCTGCAGGTGTGTCTGTTCCAAGTAAATCAGAAGTGTTACCTTCTAAAAATGGGAAGTCTTGATTATTGTCACCAGGAGTACCATCCTGCATCATTACAACAGGTGTACTCCAAGTAAGAGTACTATCTGTCCCAGTTGCACTTGTACTGGAGGCGACAGCTCTTGATATATAACATGGGTCTGTTCCCGCTGGCACAGCAGCGGTCCAGCTAGTCCCATCTGGTGGTGTTAATACAGATGTGCTAAAATTATAACTAGAAGCTTCCGTAGGTGCTGATAATGTAGTAGAAGACCTTTGGAATATTGATACTTCAGCTACTGATAAACCTTCGGCTCCTGTAGAACCCTCAACTTGGATAGGAGTTTCCCAAGTATAATTACCAGTGCTAGCAGTTTGATACCCAATAGCAGACCATAATAGTCCAGTCCCTGGGGCATTATCAACATCACTAGACCACTCATTTGGAGGTGAAGATGATGCATTTGGAGTAGATGGTTGCGTAGCATTATACTGAAAAACTATATCTACGCTATCACCAGCAGCACCTGGGTTTCCTTGGTCACCCTGTTGTCCTTGATGTGATTTAGCAAAACTTTGAGTTTTAGAATAAGTAGTCGCATTACCAGCAGAATCCTTAACGCTTATATCATATGTAATAGATGCAGTGTCTTCAGTCATATCTATATGGTCGCCATATCTTCTTGTATATGTAGAAACAGTTTCAGGGTTGTCATCAACAGTTATATTTGTATCATCAGATACTGTAACTGAGAATTGACTATCACCTGTCCCATAAGCTAAAGCAGTAGCCCCAGACCATACTCTTATATCTGTTCCAGACCCAGAATAATCAACCACTGGAACTGATGTGACAGGTAAGGTATGAGCTTCATTACTTGATACAATAGTTACTGCATCAGAGCCATCTTGTATCGCATATATAGTTACTGTGTCAGATGCGACGGCAATATCATCTTCTTTTAATGTAACTTTTACAAGTACCTCATTACCAATAGCAGGTTCATCTCCATCTGCCAAAGTAAAGGTGGATGTGGAACTATAAGCTTGTTTTTCAGTTCCATCTACCTCAAATAAATAAGTTAATGTACCAGATGTATTCTGCGTAGAAGTAGTAAATGTTACTGAAGTAGATTCCTCACCAGCTGTAGAATAATTAATAGTATATTGACTTGGTGTTAATATAATAGCTCTCGCAGCTACTCCTTCTGTGCCTTGTATACCTTGAATCCCTTGTATGCCTTGAATACCCTGTATACCCTGGTCTCCTTCCACGGATTTACTTATACTATAATCAGAATCGACAGTAACATCTCCAGAAGACCCAGCTGTTGCTGCTGGAATAACAGCTCTCAATGTAGCAATTCCAGTTAAGGCAGACATAGACGATACAGTATATACGCCTGTGTCAGATACTACCGATACATCTACACCTGTCTCGCTACTCACCGTATGAGTACAAGACGTTGTTACATTTGTTGAGCCTACAAATATCGTATGAGTACCTCCAGCCCCTGAAAAACTTGCGACACTTTCATCAGCAGCAGCTGCCACTGTATGCGATGCATTAGTTAAAAATGCAGATACTGAATCACTACCGTCTTGCACTGCAAATATCCCAACAGTATCAGACGATACAACAGTACTATCTTCTTTTAAAAGTACCTTAACAGAAATTTGATTACCTACGGCAGGTTCATCCTCATCTGCTAAAGTATAAGTAGCTGTGGAACTATACGATTGTTTTACATCATAACCATTCCCATCGGGGTCTACTTCGAATTGATAAGTTAGAGTACCAGACGTATTTGTTGTGGTTGTTGTAAAACTTATTGAATCAGATTCATCCCCTGCTGTTGAATAAGTGATTGTATGTTTACTTGGAGTGAGTACAATAGTCCTTGCAGCTACACCCTCTGCTCCTTGAATTCCCTGTATTCCTTGAATTCCCTGTATTCCTTGTCCCCCTTGAGCAGCCATAACATCCCAATAGGTAGCATTTGGAGGCTCATTGTCTGTTGTAACAGCTGTGCATATATAACTCACTCCATCATTTTCTACCCCATCATTAACAACATAAGCAGTTCCTGAATCCCACGCCCCAAGCCAATTCACACCAGCCCCTACTACTTCTGTGCCATCAGAAAGCTGAATAGTCCCTTTAATTTTTAAAGTACCTAATGAATCATCATAATGTAAAAATTGGGTATCTTCCTTACCTACAAAGAAATCATAATTGCCAGCAGATTCTAATCCCATAAAAATACCACTCTTGGTGTTATCATCATTTGTAAAATCAACAACATCACCTAATTGTAATGTCTCATTATTGGCATTTAACTTAAACTTACCATTGTGTATTTGGTCAGATGATATAGTCCACCCTTCATCTGAAGTACCTATATATCCACTTGTAGCGGTTATATTACCAGTTAAGAATACATTTTCACTATATAAACCATAACCAGTTAGATTCGTGCCTTCATGTGTAATTCCAGATAACTTACCTAACCTTGCTTTAGTTTTTAATACCCAATTATCATCATGAGCAGCCTCACAAGTAATTCTATCAGTATGCGCACCAGTTAAACATATTCCAAAGGCTCTCCAGTGAGCCCAATCACTAACATCATTAAATATATCTATAAATGGAGCTCCACTATCTTCGGATGTAAGATATACCCCACCTTGTCTATCTGTGTCACTAGTATTACCTATTCTTACAAAATCCATTGGTAAATCAGCTGCAGCTATTGTATCAGTACCATATAAATCTACTCTAAATTCTTTAGCTGATAATGAAGAACCAGACGAGTTGGATGTCTCAATGACAGTCGCCCTTACTCTTTTTACTGGAGTATAAGGAGGGTCTCCGCTTGTTCCAGCCCATTTCTGAGCTATAATTAAATCATCTTCAGTAAAATGTATGAAATCCTCTCCCCCACTACCGCTATCCTCATCAGATTCAACTGTAAATTTATATATACCACTAGCACCCCCACTTTCATTATCAACTTCTATAACTTTATCAGCACTGGTAATCATAAGACTACCATTACTAGCTCTTATTTGCTGAATAAGAAGTTCATATACTGACATTGTGCCTCGAACCGTAAGGTTATCAAATTCTGCATTGTATTCATTAGCCGCATCCTTCGTAACTCTCCATCCACTACCAGCGAATCCACTAACAAATGTAGAACCTCCAAAATGGTTGTCTGCGTGTATAGTTACTCCTTGACTTGTAGGAGCTGTCAATATTATATCACCAGCATTTGTTGTGCCTATATACGACATAGCATCAGACGCAGTATCTTGGAAACTAATTTTTGTTTCAGTATTTGTCTTTAAATATAACCCAGGAGCTTCTACATCTTCACTAGCAGTCCATCTATCCGTAGCACTATACCAAACGAAATGTTTATCTTCCGCAGCTTTAAGACTTACTCCTCCAGCATTAGCAGCGAGATTTAATGCAGCTTCATCTCCAACAGTATTATTGTAAGCAAGATAGATATTTTTATCTTCCACCTGAACAGTAGCTGTAGTTAATGTTACACTATCCCCTAGAACAGTTAAATTCCCTGGAATTGAAACATTGTTTCCACTAAAAGTTGTCCCTTCTATAAGGGTGTCTCCTCCTGATGATATAGTTAAGTCACCAGCAGCTGCAGCATCTCCTGTAATAGAACCTGTTATGGTCATATTACCATTTACATCAAGAGTAGAAAAAGCCCCAGTATTTGCAGTAGTTGAACCTATTGCTAAAGGAGCATCCCAATCAGCCCCACTCAAAGCAGCTGCGTTTAGATTTGCTACCTCTTGAGTAGAATCAACTGTAAAAGGAGAAGATGTACCTGATACCCCTCCATTAAAAGCGGGGATACCGGTCACTGTTTCGCTATCAGCCAATTTGAAGAAAGCGGATTCATCATTTCCGTCTAATAAATCAGCATTTAAATTTGTAACTACATCCGTAGAATCAACTGTGAAAGGAGCAGATGTTCCTGTTACTCCACCATTGAAGGCAGGGATGCCAGTAACTGTCTCACTATCTGCTAACTTAAAAAAGACTGTATCATTTTGCCCTAAGAATAATGCACTATCAACTACTCTTGTATTGCCATCATAATATGCAATATCGGCAGCTGATGTACCTGGGCTCTTTCCATCTACTTGGTCTGCGTTAAGGTTTGTAACTACATCAGTTGAGTCAACACTAAAAGGAGCTGATGTTCCTGTTATTCCACCATTAAACGCTGGTATTCCTGTAAAGGTATGAGATGCTGATACAGTTCTAGCAACTGTGTTGTGAACATATTGTGTATGGTCGTCTGTATCAGTCAAGTCCATTAGCAGTGGATGAGATGTAATCCCACCACCAGTCCCTCCGCCTGGACCTCCGACTCCTCCAAATAGACCTCCTGTGGGTTTTGAAACAAAATCTCCCTTAGAAGTTCCTCCTTGACTCGTTGACATCTTCTGCCATCCTAAGTCTGTTTTTACTAGATGTACTAATCCTTCTCCTGGTATATTACGAAATTGTTGTTCTCCAGTTCTACCCGACTGAGTAGATGGGTCGCCTCTTCCGGTCCCGGGA
>Ga0080013_1005810_pt1 | contig 11278 bp, 5 predicted proteins | sample ETNvirenome_6_85_FD_69236 | JGI IMG/M metagenome (GOLD analysis project Ga0080013, IMG submission 69236) | Marine viral communities from the Pacific Ocean - ETNP_6_85 (SPADES assembly) (version 2) | ecosystem: Environmental > Aquatic > Marine > Oceanic | place: Pacific Ocean | collected 2013-06-19
GTCCCGATGCCGACATTACTTCCAATTATAAAAGATTCATTTGCAGTAGAACTACTAACATGCAAACTTCCTGTAAATGTATGTGTATCATCACCTGAATCACCAAAATTAGTTGATCCACTACTAAATGTTAAACTAGAATAAGTTACAGATGAACTTACAACATAACTTTCGGCAATTATATCTCCTGTTGATCTTATATCTCCGATAACATGCAATGGAGAGGATGGCGAAGTTGTGCCGATGCCGACATTGCCTGTAGCATCTATTCTCATATTTAAAGAAGGTGTAGAATAACCAGTATAAAAATCTAAATTACCTCGTAAATCTGACTCTGTACCATGATATGTTCCAGCAATTCTTGCCAAATGATTATAACCATTATGAGAAAATACAATTCCTAATCCCTCTGTACCGGTACCGCCTATACTACCCTCAATTAATAAAACATCTTCAACTGTTCCTGTTGCAATATCACCTGTATCTATATGTAGAGATGCACTCGGATTCACCGTTCCGATGCCGACGTTGCCACCATCTTCTAAAAATAAATTTGTCGTAACACCGCCAATCGCACCACTTGACAATCCTGATGTTGCTTCGTCAAATCTTAAACCACCAGTAGCACCTCGTACAATCCTATAACCATCGTCATCTCCACTATTAACTAAATCAATACTTGCCTCACCGTTTGCATTAGAAGTTTCTATTTGTATTCTTTCATCACCTGAACCTAATAAATGCAGCTGTTTTATTGGACTGTCAGTTCCGATTCCGACATATCCACTTGCAGAAATTCTCATCAATTCTGTTGTGTTATCGTAGAAAATTATATCTTGACTATTTAAACTATGTAATCCCAACCCACCATTACCACCGGCATCATTGTCTATCATTTCTGATGTATTTAATCCTATTATAGTTCCATAATTTGTTTTTTGAAATATACCATTTGTTTTAAATTGTTCAGCAGTTGCAGTACCAGTTGTAGTTATATTACCACTTGAACTTATTTCGCCCTCTACTGTTAATTCTTTTGTCGGAGCAGTTGTTCCGATTCCGACATTACCTGTATCTTTATCAATGCGCATATGTACTGTCGCTGCAGCACCCAAAGACAAATGTCGATTAGATTCAGCTAAAATATTAAACACTCCACCGACATTTTGAAGTCTTCCGATTTCAGAACCACGTGAACCTAAATATATTGGACCGACAGAATATATCTGTTCAGTAACTTCTATATCATCACGAAAATAAGACACACCGGCAATATCAATAGCTCCAAACGACCCGGTTGATGATGCGGAGCCGGAGATTTTAGTATCAGTTATTCTTAATCTTTCTGTTGTACCATTTACTTTAAACTGTATATCACCTGTTCCTGCACCGCCTCTATCTGCATAAAATATCAAGTATTTTTCAGAACTAACACCTACGTCAGTGCTAGAATCAATAGATCTTATTGTATAATCATCTGCATTAGCGTTAATATAGTTTCCAGTATCGTGAAAATATATTTCTTGATTAGTACCTAAGTGTATATTACCATCAACTGTTAGTGCTGTCGAACCCGATATCGAAACCGAACCTGTGAACTGATGAGTGTCGTCTGCTGGTGTGTCACCGAAGATCGTTGAACCGCTTGAAAATGATGATGTCATATAAGTAACTGAAGAACTTACAATATAATTTTCAGCTATGATATCACCTGTGGCTCTTATGTCTCCAACCACGTGAAGTTTTGAGTCTGGACTTGTTGTCCCGATGCCGACATTGTTAGTAAAGTAAGAGTTGCCTCCAGAACTTAATCTAAGGTTATTAGTTTCTTCGGAATCATACATAGTTAATGTTGATGAGTTACCACTTGCACCAACATAAAATTTAAATCGTTCTTCTCCATTATCTGCTCTAAACTTTACATATTTCTCGGCAGGAGTAGTAAGAACATCTAATCTAGCATCAGGACTCGCAGTTCCGATTCCTAAACTTCCAGAATTAGTCAATCGCATAGTTTCGGCAATCGTTCCATCATTATTTGTCTTAAATATTATATTAGAAACAGTACTTGAATTATTACCAGCAGATAGCGTTAAATCTGTATTAGTCGTATAGAATCCTATTGTATTAGTTGCATGTATGTAATGACTGCCACCGGAATAGATGTTGCCTGTCCCATAGATATTTCCGACTACATGTAAAGGATAACTTGGACTCGTTGTTCCGATGCCGACATTTCCGCTTCCAGAAACAAAAAGCTTACCCGAACCGACATTCATAAAATCACCCACACCTGTGTTTGAAACATTTAATATTGTGCTAGACGTCTGTCCAGCTATAGTTATAACACCAGTTGCTCCAACTCTAAATACATCATCACCACCTTGTCCCCTGACATTAAAAGCGTTTCCTCCGGTCTTACTTACTGTTAACGTCATATCAGGATTCGTCGTCCCGATTCCGACTCGACCACTTCCCAGCCAATTCAGAACATTCGTACCACCAGCGATTAACGAACCAGTATCTGCAGCTGCTCTTCCGATACCAGTATCTTCATCATCTCTGAAACCAAATGTTGGGTCTGTTGCTCCAGGACTTCCGACTGTTCCTTGTAAATAATAGCTACCGGCTGTTAACGATGTTATAGTTCCGTTAGCATTAAATTTTACATTGTCTCCAACGTTCATAATTCCACCGGCAATCGTTCCATCTCCAACCGTTATAGCTCCAAACGACCCAGTTGATGTTGCGGATCCGGAAATTGTATTTGAAGCAATTCTTAATTGTTCAACCCCTCCAGCTATTAAAGACAAACTGTCTGCAGCTGGTCTGCCCAGACCTGTATTGTCATCGCCCTGAAAAGTATAAACAGGCACAGTTGATGAATTTTCCCCTGACGTTGTATGTATTCGAAATCTTCCAGTAGTTGAACGAGCTTGAATAATACCAGATGCCATAACAAAATTATCAGATCCTTCGAATCCCCATGTAAGCTGATCTTCTACTTCTTCATAAACCCCTGCACCCCCGTCACCAAACTTTAATCCAGAAGCTAAAGCACCTCTTGTTTTTATTGTTAATCCACTCGATCCCGATATCGAAACCGAACCAGTGAACTGATGTGTATCATCTGCTGGTGTGTCGCCGAAAACAGTTGAACCAGATGAAAACGACTGAGTCATGTACATCACGGAACTACTCAGAATATAATTTTCTGCAGTGATCGAACCCGAGACCTTCATGTCACCTCGAACATCTAGGTCAGATGTTATTCTTCCTATAGACAAAGATGTTGCCGCTAAAGAACCAAACGTACCGTCATCCACAATATCATTTAGAGTTGAAAATGTTAAAACGTGTCTGTGATTTCCTTTTGCATACTCGCCAACATTACCAGCTGTTGCCGTCGCGTGATGAACATTTTCTGGATCTGCACCATATGCTTGTAATGCTGGAGCGCCCAACGTTCCGGCAACCTGACTATCGTTTGTGAAATTTTCGCGAGATATTGCCGTGCCGAATGACGACACACCACTACCGGCTCGAATTTCAATACCCTCGGCAGACATTTTGATAAAACTATCTTCTGAATTATAAATCAGTAATCCCTGTTGTGTTAACTCAACCGTTCTGGTATTGCTCCGTACACTAAAATTATCAAACGTCAATTCAGTTTCAGGATATTCAGCTGTCGTGCTCCCTTTGATCGTTTTAGTAAATGTATTACCGGCTACAGTTGTATTGACCGTTCCCTTATCAGCTGCATACAGTGGCTTTACGACCGTATAACCGGTGTCATCGTTAATACTACCCGTGAGTACTATTTTTAAATAATCAATTGGTTGCGGTGCTTCAGCACTTGCACCAAAACTATTATACTGACCGGAACCTAAAAAATACTCACCATATCCATTACTTGCAGTAAATTTACTTGAAGGTAAAAATGTTTTCCATCCATCAGCAGGTGAATCGGAGCTGCTGTATTCTACTCTAAAATATTGAGGTTGCAGTGATCTATCTTTTCCTTTACCGCTAAAACTTGAACTAAAACGAGCCACTGAACTGAAACTCAACGTATCGAATTTATCTATCGATCTTGTGATTATATGATTAATCTCGTAAGTATTATTTTGGCCTGAATAATGTGCAGATCCGGACTGCACAATGATGTCTAGCGTTATGTCTCCACTTACTGCTTTGTCAGCATCGGGATAAGAACTTCTATCGGTTAAACTGGCACTCACTCTACCGCCTAGTGACAACGACCAGCTCAGTACATTAGATTGAGATACATAATTCCTTCCAGCAGACAGTCCAGTATTATCTTCAAAACTTCTATTTTTAACATGTTGAGTACCACCCCCGATAGTTGTAAAGGATCCGGATTTTATTGAAACTCTTTCCGTCCCACTGCTATCTTTAATATTCAATCCCGGAGTGGCTGAATTCAACTCTACTGTATTTTCAGTATTGACAATCTTAGTCGGTTGTATTTGCCACCCACCAATCGTTCCATCAGTAGCGGTTATCGATCCCGAAATGGAAACGTCTCCGGATGACGATAAATGAAACGCAGAAGATGAAATTTCAATAACACCACCCGATGCACTTATGAATTGATTATTTATATTGCCTACAAAGAATGAATTTGTTCTGATGTCTAATTCTTGTGGATTTGTTCTAAATCTAAAATAACTACTGCTATCGGATACTAACTCTAATCCCACACCTCCAGTAGAATAATCATCGGTTATATCTGAAAAAACAGATCCACTCCACAGTAAAATTCCAGATCCCGATCCCGCTGATGCGCTCGTGAATCCTTTATAATCGACAGTAGCGAGTTCAGCAGATCTCCTTCCGCTCATTCTAAATCCGCGGCCGATGGCATTTCCGACACCGAGTGATCCGGTTAATAAATTATCAAATCCCTCAATGATAAATGGTGAACCTGAAAATGTCGCCGACGCGCTTATGACAATGTCCTGACCTGTCCATAAATCCTTCGCGGGTTGCATTTCCATGTTTAAAAATCTAAGTTGAAAACTTACACCCTGATCTCGCCTTAAATCTCTAGGCATCGGTGCTTTAAATAAATTGGACGCGGGGTTTAATCCATACGCTTCACTTGAAGTTAATTCGAATTCTTCTCCTGATGCACTGACTTCATAAAGCATCAATGATTTGTATTCACTTGGTTCGATTTTGTTTTCATTATACGAAACATCGATATATTTTAATTTACCGCTATATGTTTCGAGATGGCTTGAGCTTATATTAAGTATCGATCGATTATATACTGAATCATTTGTGTCGTACCCAATACTCTCTGAAATAACTAATGCTGTTTGAATTGAAGATGCGTTTTGAAATAAAAGTGGACTGGTGTTGGGAAAGCTTTTTTGAATCTCCACCGGTACGGTGAGTTTATAGTTAAATATCTCTTGCCATTCGGCCGGCACATCTTCTAATTCTGCCAGAATAGTTAGCGTCCCGGTGCCGTTCTTAATCCGAATAGCTTGCTCACCAGCAGCTTGTCCCTCCATCGGATTTTCTCGTATCCAAACTGAACATATAGCGGCTCCGTTAACATCATCATATCGAGTAGTACTGGAATATACTACAGACCCATCTCGATCTTTAACTTCAAATAAAATATACGATCCTTCACGTAATCGATACTCCAAATGATCAGGATCTTTAAACGAAAGTAAGAAATGATGTTTACCATAACTTAACCGCTGGGGTAAATCTATTACTTCGAAATAATCAGTTGATCGCCCGGTTTCTTCATAAAATACATCATAGAGATCTAAATCTCGTGTTGTTTCATAATATTTTGGCAAAGTGGCTTCTCCCGGTTATTCAAATATAAATATTAAATGTATCGATATTCTATATTTTTTAATTAAAAATACTACTAAAGGTTAATAGTTATTAATATAATGAATAAAAAAATCAGATCTATATCATTAGAACGATTTATGGATGAAAAACTCTATCAGGACAGTAGAGCTCGAGGTATGTCTGTATCCGCGAATATTACGCGAATACTATATGATTATTTTAATCAGCAGGGGTTACTGACAGTAAATAAACCTATGAATGTTTTAAAAACTACGAATAAATGATTTCGCTATAACCGTCTGGTGTGACGCTGATCGGTAACAGGGTATCCATATAATCCTTCACTACATCCAAATGGGTTATAATCATGACGAAATCGAATTGTGTTTTCAGATAAGTAAATGCTCTACCCATATTCGCTATATTGTCACTATCGAGGGAGCCGAATCCTTCATCTATAACGAGAAAGTTTGGTCTCGGAAGAGTCGAAACATTGATCAATCCCAATCTGATAGCTAGACTTGAAACAAATCTCTCCATTCCGCTCGAGAGTTCTAAATTCCACTGGTCTTCACCGTAGCAGATATAGGTATTGATATTCTTACCTTCCATTTCGAGCTTGAGAGTAAACCCGACCATCATGTTATCCAGGACTTCATTTACTTCTTTTTCTATTATCGGAATAGTTCGAGAAATCAATTCATACTGAATACCGTCACGTGACAGTGTCATTAAGTATAAGTCATAATCTAAAATCTTTTGTTCTATATCGACTAACTTTTGAATGCTATCTTCTGATTGGTCTTTTCTACTTCGCAATACAGATAGATTAGATAGAACTTTTTTATAATCGACATCATGCTGCTTTAATTCTATTTCTAAATCCGATATCTGTTTGTCTAAAGAAACAAGCTGTTGTTTAATCAGATTGTTATTTTTTATTCTTTCTTCATTATCATAATATTGCTTAATTCCAGCCGTTACAGTATTGATATCATTCTCGATTAACTTTATCTGATTTTCGTTTGTAGATATCTTACCCGCAATTTTAACAGCATCGTGTTGAATTTGATTTAAATCACTCTGCAATCTATCGTATCGTTCTTTTAATTCTTCAACATACTCTATTTGTTCTAAATTTGCTATGAGATCATTACGCGTTTCTGTCAATACAGTGTAGCGTTTATTCATGTCTTTCAATTCATCGCTTAACTGTACCTTATCTTTAATTTGTGTCTCACCATTCGTTATGCAGAATTTACAATTAGGATCATATTGATACTTATCCAGATCTTCTAAGTGGGTGGTAACCGAATTAATTTCAGAGTGTAAAACATTTAATTTATTTTCAATATCAATTTGCTCACTCGATAAATGTTTGAATTGTTGGTAATCTTCTTGCATCCTATTTTCATCAATCGTTGATAATTTATTATGATAATCTAAATACAATGGTCTGAGTGTTTCTTTATATTCTTTATCTTCGCTCAGTTGTTTTGTCAGGTTTTTATATTCAATATTGAAATCCCTTAACTGTTGCTGTAAGTCCATAATATCATCAGTTTCATTTATTTTATAAAGTTGTTTCGTTATAGTTAATTTCGTATCATAATGCTGTTTCAGTAGATCATTTTTTTTCTGTATGTACTGCTTTAAAACTTTTTCCTGTTTATCATTATCTAATATCTGCTGTTCGATGTATACTAGTTCACTATAATGATCATTTTTTTCCAGTGCTTTCAGCAAAGTTCGCTCATCATTACTGTCGCTCTTAGCTAAATCAAATAATTGATCAAATATCTCTATATCCATGAACTGTGATAATATTTGTTTTCTTTCTGCCTGTTTTTTATCAATAAAATTTACCCCATTGGTTTGCAGCGAAAGTGATGTGAGAATGAAATCATCAAATGTACCTAATATTCTTCTTATTTCTTCATTCGTACCACTACCGTATTGAGTATTCTTTCTCGCCGCACCCGTTAGATCAACTATTTCATCTCCCTCTTCCATATAAAATTTAACATCAACTGGGCATGAATGTGTCACTACTCCGGTTTTTCTATTTGTTCGACTTCTCAACACACCTGTACGCTCTATCCAGTAACTCTCACCGTTTATTTCTAAATTAAGTTTTGCTTTAAATTTTTTTCTTTTTTTATTCAAAATTTCTATAGCTTTCCATGCACGCGAACATGTATCGTAAATCGTATATGCTATTGAATCCAAAAGAGCTGATTTACCTGAATGATTCGGTGCGACTACACCCACCACACCGCTGAGTTGTTCAAAGTCAACCTTATTATCTGTACCGTATGAAAATAAATTGTCAAACTCAAATGATTTTAGTTTCCAGTCAACGTTACGTGTTGCATCACCGTTATAAATTTCAGGTGTGTTATTTGTCTGTTCATTAATAGTTTGTATCCGCTTTATGGTTTTCTTGTCAATATTTTCGACATGTTGTCTTAAAAACTCTTCAATCAAACTATTTTGATAATTTACATCCCGGACATCACCTATATCGATCTTACCTGTTCTATTTTCTGCATTAATAAAAAATGTATCCTGTTTTTCAATTTTAATTTCTTTCAGTTTAGGATACCGTTTTCTCAACTCTATCTGTATATTTTTAATATCTTCTAATGACGTATCCCAGTATTTTATTTTTATGTTTCCTTTTTTAGGAATGAACGTTTTGTTAAATTCCTTTTTATTCGTTCTAGATGTCTGTATCACTCCATTTTTAACTTCTATTACTTTAAATCCATAATCGTTTTTAACTTTATGGAATGTTGAGGTTTTGTTTTCTACATCCCATAATAAAAACCCCTTTTCAGGATCTTCTGCAAAGTTCTGCTGAATCAGACTTCCTGGATATCCTATGGTTTTCCCATCATTTGAAAATTGCCGTTTATGTATATCGCCCAACATCACGATATCATAGCCTTCAAATGTTTTTGTCGAAACATGTTTATCTGTCATGGGCAATCCTGTATCGACTATGAACGTCCCGACACCGCCGTGAAATAATGCAATTCTATGTTCATTATCTAAATCCCCTGGATTGGGTAAATTATGAGATATCTGATTTCCGTCCTTATCACGGTCAAAAATCGACATCACACCAAAATCAATATTTTCAATTGTATATCGACCGCTTTGTTTCCAATAATGAATATTCGGATTTATTTTTTTAACCAAATCAATTATCGGAGATAGGGTATCTTCTCTCGATTTATTATTTAAGTTACAGTCGTGATTCCCTGGTATGATGATGAGTTCTGAAATGTTTGATAAATCTAAAAAGAAATCTGCTACTAATCTAGTCTCTTCAGGAGATGTATCTAACTTACCATGAACAATATCACCACCAATATAAATCAAATCAGGGTTTATTTTTTTCAACTGTTTATACAGTCTTCCAAAAACCTCTCTATATTCAACAAATCTTCTGAGTTTCCGTATGTGAATATCTGCTAAATGCGCGATAGTTTTAATCATTCAATCTCTCCTTTATGGATTGTGAAAATGAATATTCTGTTGTATTATTTAACAATTTCCAAAACTGCTTAAATCCTAATTCCGCGGGATCTTCTTGTTTTAAATCCATTCTATATGTTTGAATTCCATAATCCATTAAAAACTTTGATAATTTAATAGAATCTTTTTTAGCATCTTGGTCCAGTGCGATATAGATTTCATTTACCTTATTCTGTATAATGCGTGTCACTAAAGTTTTGGACGGGAATTTACCCAATAACGGAATGGCGTTTCGTTTAATTGCGATTGCATCAAACATTCCTTCACAAAGTATTATCGGTTTAGTCCAGTTTATAAATAATTCAAAAATGACTGTATCTTTCGATATATTGGGATTTTTATATTTGAATTTACTGTTAGGGAAGATATCTCTCGCAACGAAATAATTTAATTTTCCATCTAAATCATATGACGGTATGATAACACGATTTGCATAGCCACCATAATCACAATACCCGATTCCATGTCGTACAATATCCCGCATTCCTATATTTCGTTTATCAAGATATTTTATTGCATGTCGATACGTGATATCGTTAGATCGAATCCATAGTGGTTTGAAACATTCTGGTAACGATACATCATAAACTGTTTTATCCGCTTTATCTTTATCATAGCTTCTATTCTCACCTACAAGTTCTAATATCTCTTTAACGACATGCTGAGGTGCATTTATCTTTCGCAATAAATGAATAAATTTTCGACCCTTAGCATTACAGACCCAACAATGCCATTTTTGATTTTCTAAATTTATATTTAGTTTCTTTTTATGGTGATGGCAGAATGGACAACAAAACGCTACATCATTTTTTAGTTCTTGATAGCTGCCAAGAAGTTTTTGAAAACTATTGAGAAGTAACCCTTTCGAATACATATAATATAAATATATTTGAAAAAGTGCAAACTCATGTTTTTAATGAAGAAAATGCACAAACCAGTGCATCATATGCATCAATATTTCTCCTATCGGGATTTCCTCTCTTGTTCAGTTTAATAAATCCATTCGGTTTAAACATTTTGTCAACCTGCTCCTTGACATATTGTTTTGCAGGTTTGCCCTTTACTCTCGCTTTTCCAAATACTAACTTCCTTGCTGTATTGGGATTAACAAGTTCAACATCGACATCATATCGCCATTCCATTACAAAACAGAACACAGCATTGAACTTTGCTAATTTGATAATGGTCTGCATTCGAGTTTTTCCACCCATGAACCCCGATAGACTGTCTTCGACTATTATCTTGTCAGTCTTTTCCATGTGTTTATTGTCATCAAGAACACCCATCGCATGATAAGCTTTATCTTTGAATGTGTCGTGTTTCGATATATCGATGAAACCCATGTCGAGTATCTTTTTATTTTTTATATATGCGTATCCTACTGTATTTGTAGATACGTCTAATCCTAATATGACCATTTTATTTCTCCTAAATCTAAAACTTATCTATCCATTTTTTAACTTCTTTTTTGGCCCAATTCTCAGCTCTTTTTTCCCATTTATTATCGTCGTGTGGATCGAGACCTCCGTGTGCTGCCATTGTTCCGGCTTGATCGTATTTCTTTTTAAATTTTTTATGACCTAATTTTTGTGCGTCTAGTGCGTGTTTGATTTCATGTAAAACTGTTATCAAAAATTCTTTCACACTAGAATAATTTTTTCTTAATTTAATCGTATCTGTCTCAGGAACGTAATCTGCGTACTGATCGCCTGTTCCGAATTTGACCTTAGATCTCAATTTATAGTTCTTTACTAACTCAGATGCTATGTATTGAAAATCCGCCCGTTCTGTTATTAAATCTTTCAGTTTAATCATATTTTACCAATCTTGTATTTAATTTTATAGATGGATATTTCTTACCTAATGCTTTTACAGCTTTTATATTTTT
>Ga0080013_1005812_pt1 | contig 11274 bp, 15 predicted proteins | sample ETNvirenome_6_85_FD_69236 | JGI IMG/M metagenome (GOLD analysis project Ga0080013, IMG submission 69236) | Marine viral communities from the Pacific Ocean - ETNP_6_85 (SPADES assembly) (version 2) | ecosystem: Environmental > Aquatic > Marine > Oceanic | place: Pacific Ocean | collected 2013-06-19
TAGTTGTACATCTTCTATAATAGAATACTCATAATTCCATCCTCCATTTTTATTGGCGATAGGTAAGTAAGTATTAATTAAATCAAATAAATATTGTTTTCGGAGAAAAGTGACGCTAGTGGAACGTACTTTTTTTAAATCTTTCTTTTTATACTTTGCCTCTACAGCGGCTGCCGCATAATTTTTTTTGGCATCATTAATGATGTACTGACACTTTTCCTTTGACAATACGTTTTTAAAAAACCAGTATCTAGGTAGCTTTACCTCCATTTAGGTCCATACATAAATATAGCTAAAGTGCGACGTACTCCTGAACTAATTTTTGTGACCTTATGGTTGTAGAAACTAGGAAAGATTACCATGCTTCCCGGTTGATCAAATTCAGTTGCCTTACTTTCATATCCTTCAAATAATAAAAAATCTCCTCCTTTAACTTTAGTTTCACTTAAATTAATTAAAGCGGTTAGTTTAATATCCACACATGCGGCCTGTTTATCCATATCAACATGCCACGTATATTCAGTACCTGGACGATAAATATTATAATTAAGAATCTTAGATTCTAATAAAGGGTGGACATCATAACCATATTCATGCTGATTAGTAAAATTGATACGTTCTACAGCTGATGTTAAGTCTTCTTTTATGGAATTATAACGCACACTTTTAACTGTGGAAGTTTTAGAGGCCATGTGTGCAGGTCTGTCCGAAGAACTTGTGTCTACATTTTGTAAAATCTTTTTATTTAAATCTTTAATTTTATCTAGAGCAATGACATTCTTCCAATAATAATAAAGAGATCTAGCCATCCATCCTCAGTTCATTTAAATTCTCTGGTTCCCCTAGTCTTTTGGCGAATACATTAAATGACATACTTACCCGAGGTGACTTAGAAGGATTAGGTGCTACCGAATGTCTTAAAACAGAAGGAAACAAAAGAAGGCTTCCTTCTAGAGCAGGTACCCACCAAGAATTACTATTGTATTCATTCCACTGCTTTACATTAAACTCAAATTGAGGAAACAAACTATTCCCACTATTATTATGAAAAGTAATGGGCGGACATTTGGGTGGAATTTTAATAAAAAAAACAGCACTAATAATACTATTAGGATGATAATGTAAATGATGGCCAGTTCCTTTGGGGTTAAAATTCATCCATGACTGAGTAATATAAAACCTATGCTTTCTATCGAATTGTAATACGTCATAACAATACTCATCGACAAGAGATTGAAATTTCTTTTTCATTGATTTTAAGATAGGATTATCTAGGACGTAAGAGTCTTTTGATATAAAATTCTCTAGGGCCCCTTTCTTAACAGGCTTTTTATAAACCTCTCCATCTAATATATCCCGTCTTACATGAATATCAGCGGGACGCACATAATTAAATAAAAAATCTTGGTCCTTTTTATTTGGGGTATAAGCTTTTTTAGTTTCGAAAACAGGGAAGGCAAACAGAGAGAAAACATTCTGATTAGATTTTTTCATTTTAATATTAAATTATGTCTTTATAAAAATAATGATACGATAAATATTTTTTATGAGGAAGTCCTTTATATTTAAAAGTACCAGCATATTTCTCCCACTCTATTTTAGCAACTTCTCTTATTAAGAAATTAATTTCATTATATTCTTTCTTAATTTTTTCTTTATTAAAAAGTTTAAGTCCGTATAGAGCTCTTATAAAATGCTCGGCATCAAATAATAAATAACGTTCTGCAAAATCTTCAACGATAGGCAGACGATTTTTCCACATCGTTAATTGTTTATTCAAATCATCAGGGGTTTTTAGTTTAAAATCTTTGGAACCAATATAATGTAAATGAACAAAATTTTTAATATTACTTAACATACGAGTAACTTTATTATTAAAAACTTCTCTATCTTCTGGAGTAGAACTTGATAGATAATGTATCAAAACAAAGCATTGATTAAGTGCAAATCCTAATTCCGTATCTTCCAGAGGTTCCACACTTCCTGCACTATTTCCAATAGCACAACAATTATTTATCCATGGAGTTCGTAATTGACCAGACTCAATAGAAACTTTCTTACCAAATTTAAGTTTTTGTTTTACGGCTTTAGTAACTATTTCTTTAGCTTTATTAAAAGAAATCTTATTGTTATTATAAATAAAACGGTACTCAGTACTTTTCCATAAAGGAAAACTTTGAAGCCACCCTCCTTTAAAATATTTAACTGTAGTAAAAGTATCATAGGCCGCACTATCCCCTCCAGAGAAAGTAATCATTTCATTCATAGGTAAAGAATCACTGAAAGAAATATATTCTGGTTTTAAATGTTTAATGAGGGTACGTTTTAATCCTGTAGCATCAATATAAAAATCACTGGTGTATTTTTTCTTACCAGTTATGGATACAATTTTATCCGACTTTACTTCTACTTTAGTAATTTTGTCTTTAATAACTGCAATACCTTTTTCCTGGCATAGGTCAAATAAATATTTACTAATTTCTTTAAGGTCTAAATGAAATTGATCTGGATGAACTCCTTTATTAACACAACTCTTATATAAATCAGGATGCATTATCTTTAGAAATGAAAAATCTTCACTAATCAATTTTCCATAAATAAAAGGATATTGAGCAAATTCATGTTTATAAGGGCCTTGTGCTCTAAAATCGAAATATGAATTTTTATTATCCATTTCAAATTTAGTGCCCCATCTAAAAGTACATCTTCCTGCAGTCATTACAGGAACCAAAGAAATACCACATAGCCCGGCCACCTCTTTGAAAGGATAATGAACTGGAGCTGTTCCAGAATCATCGTTTTCATCTTTAATAACTGATATCTTATATTCTTTATAACGTTGATTTAAAATTAATGCTGTGTAAAGAGCAATAACATTATCTCCAACAATAGTAATTGAATCCATAATATTTTTCCTGTCATCTTTATTAATCTGAATATACCCGGATTTAAAATTAAACGCAAGTTAAATTAGTCCTATAAAAAATAGGACGGTAGTAAACTATAGTGAAAAAAAAATTGATCTAGATCAAAATCCAGGTGTTATTAGAAGGCTCCCATCTATAAGGGGCTGTATCAGTTGCAGCTTGACCGCTTGTAGCATTGGCACCTTTGTAACCGATCCATCTTAAATTAGGTTCATCCCAATAAACAAACATGCCACCTTTATCATCGTGAACATCAGAATATTCAATAGCGGGTCTTTCGACAGGGGCTACCCATCTAGCTTCGGCAACATTTAAAGTCCAACTATCATAAGGTTTCGGGGGAAGAAAAATATCATTTACTTCATCATAAATATAACCTACTCCCGGGTAATTTCCTCTGTAAGGAGTTCCACCTAACTTATGAACGTTGTGATGAGTGTTATAAGAACATTTTTTCCAGACTACATTATTAACACTCCATACTTTATTTAAGTATGTGATACCTTCTTCTTCAGTGTCATTAGGGCATGCATCGTTTGGAACGACATGTACTTTAACTACTTCTTTACTTGAATTTAATTTTACGAAATGAGCCATTATTGAAATTTATAATAAATCAAAGCAATTCCTGAACCGCCATCTCCTGCTGCTGTTGGACCGGCATAGTGTCCACCGCCTCCACCACCTTGATTTGTTCCTCCATCTTGAGCGACTCCATGAGTATAACCATAGCCTCCATTTCCGCCACCTCCGGCACCTCCAGTTCCGCCAGGGGGTAAGTGATGGGCTCCACCACCGCCGCCTCCTCCAGCTCTTTGAGTTGCATCGATAGGTGAATTGGCTCCGCCAGCACCTCCATTCCAGTAGCCTCCGCCACCAGATCCAGTTGCACCGCCACCGCCGCCACCTTTAATTTGTACGGCTGGATTGGGTCCGGGTCCTGCAGTTCCGCCAGAATTTCCTTGAGAAGGAGATACTGATGGTACGTTTCCTTGACCTCCGCTATTACCATGAGATCCACCGCCACCACCTGAACCACCTTGTTCGCCAGCTTGACCATAATTTCCAGCTGCGCCTCCTCCGGCTGCTGAAAGACTTGAAAATGTTGTTGCTTGACCATCGACGCCTTCGGTTTCTGGAGAATAAGTTCCTCCAGCTCCACCGGCTCCAATGTCGACAGCGTATGTTCCGCTACTTAATGTGTGTTGAATTCCTGTATTATAATAATAGCCACCAGCTGCGCCTCCGCCTCCGTGTGAGCCAGCTCCACCAGCTCCACCACCTACAAGTAAGAACTCTACTTTAGTACCATAAGTTGGATCAGTACCAGCAGTAAAAATAAACTGGCCATCTGCAGTAAAAGTGTGAAGTTTATAATCAGTAGATACAGTAGTAATCGTTCCGCCTGTAGCAACTGGAAATGGTCCTGCACCTCCGCCTGAGCCAAAACCTAAAATTTGATAACCAAAAGACATATTTCTTTCCTCCTAGTAAGTTTATGCGTCGTTAGCAGCGTCTGTTGTATAGAATAATTTAATTCCCATTACGCGTGCATCACCTGTAAAGGTATCACTACCATCTGCTGCGTCTCTGTATAATTGAAAAAATGTTAAATCGTCATCAGCTGGTGTTCCTGCAATTGTCATTGCAGAACTTACTGAAGAAACAAGTACGTCTTCAACGGCACCGCCGCCCGCGTCTGTGACTTCCTGTGCTGTTCCGAAAACAACATCAGCTGTGTCATCATTAGCTACACCAACTCCTTGTAATCCCATAATAACGTTTCCTGTATTTGTATTACTTGGAGCCCAGAAATATTGGAACGTTACTGTTCCTAAATTCCATGACTTAGGCATTGCAACAGCGAACTGTGCATATTCTGCTGTGCTTGCATCAAAATCTAAAACTTTTAAATCGGGTCTTGTTGCTGTTGTTTCTACTTGTTGTCCATCAGCACCATTTGTTTCTGATCCATACATAGCAGAAGCTGGAACCCAAATAGTTTCAGTGCCTGCAATTTTAACGGCTGCTGTTCCTGATTTAAGAACTCCTGTTCCTAATGGATTAATATTAATATCTACATTAGAGTCTGAAGATGATGTCGCAGAAACTATTGGACCATTTCCAGTTGCTGCATTTGCAAGAGTCAGTTCATTGATTGCTGATCCTGTAGCAGTTAATTTTAATAATTCGTTTCCACCAGTATCTACAATTGCAGTTCCAATTTTTGGTGAAGTTAAAGTTTTGTTTGTTAAAGTTTGTGTACCATCAAGGGTAACAGTTCCCATTCCCATATCAATAATATCAGGATTAGTACCATCATTACCGCTTGCAAATAAAATCTTGTATCCTTTATCACCACTTGCCCAAGTAACACTATCACCTGAACCCGTAATATATTTAAATTCAACCGTGTAAGCACCGGAAGTTGAATTTTTAATTAAATAAAAATTTTGAACATCTACAGGAATAGTTACAATTTTATTCCCTGAAATTGTTTCTGGAGTTTCTGCTCCTAGAATAATCATTCTATGAGCCATAGTAGCACCTGCTGATCCATCAGAAACAGCTAAATCTGTTGTATTAGCACCAGCGCCAGCTGTATTTAAAGTTTGAACAACATATCCACCGGATATTTGTTCCATGATGTCCCAGTTCGTATTAGTTAATGTTCCCCATGTGCCGGCTTTTTCGCCAGTCGTCATTAGCTGAACGCCAAGAGGTGTGTAATTTGATCCCATAATTTTAATCTCCTAATTTAAGCACTGTGCTCTACGTATGTATAAGAAGTATTGCCGGTAATGTCAATATCTTTATAGCCAAGTGGGGCAAAACCAGTTGATCCTAAATTAACATTAAATGATAATCCAGTCAAGCCTACAACCTCAGCCGGTGAAATGGCTCCTACACTAGAAGTTATAGCACTTAGGGCAGATAATCCTATGGACATATCGGCAATAACTAGATCTGTATCTAAAGTACTTGTAATAGCTAATCCCGAGATATTTACAATTTCAGTATTATCAACAACTAGGTCTGTATCTAAAGTACTGGTGATAGAAAGCCCACTTATTTCGTAGGTCATGGTATGAGCCACACCGCTAGAATTTAATGTAGATGTAATATTTAAACTCGCTAATCCTTGAGTGTGATCAGCTCCATTATTAATACTTAAAGTTCCTATACCAGCACCTATGGCACTTGGACCAGTGATACCAAAAATAAAATCGTAAGCTAAAGTTGGTGTGCCTAAAGTTGAAGTAATATTTAAACCATCGAAAGTGATTACAGATAATTGAGTCGTATCAAATCTTAAATCTCCTCCCCATCCAACTTGTTCATCCCAAGGAGCTTGACCCCATCCACTTGGCCCTAGAGCCGTACTCATTCCAAAGGATTCAGTTACTACAACTGTAGTAGTATTTTCACCCCAGTTACCATAGCCCCATTCATCTCTACCCCAACCTTCTTCTGATTGAGCGTAAGGGAAAGTTCCCAGAGACATTGACATTGCTGTCAAAGAATCAAGAGTAACTACTGGGTCATAACTATCTCCCCAAGGTTCTTCACCATAAAAATCTCTACCCCAACCTGTGTTCGGGAAAGCTGCAAGGTCATCATTAAGGGTAGTTGTAATAGAAAGACCAGTAAGAACATGAGTTAAACTAAAATCACCCCAGTCATCAGATCCCCATGTACTTCTTCCCCATCCTTGTTCAGGATAAGATAATAGTCCGTCTGAATTTAATGTAGTTGCAATAGAAGAAAATATACCACTCTCAATAGAGAAAGTAGTTACATTTTGTTGTCCCCAGTCGCCTTGGCCCCAGGTTGTTCCCGATTCTCCCCAAGAGTTAGCCATAAGGATTTACCTCCTTATGATAATCTTATGATGGCTGAGCTAGAGTCGTTAGTTGGAAATTGTATTGTGAAAGTTCCAGAAGAAACTGTTTTATCCCCACCAAAATCAACAGCACATACTGCAGCATTTGCTGTCAGTCCAGTCACTGAAGATGAATTGTAAATTAAACATCCTCTTGCTGTAAAAGAAGCTGATGTCCACGATGTATCTGAAAAATCTGTGAAAGAAGTTGTTGTAGTTGTGCCAACTCCTGTGTTCGTTAGAGTATTTCCACCAGCACTATACCCAGAACCAGAAATTTCATTAGTCGCACTGTAAGCAGTTGTCGTAGTACCTAAAGTCGCGCTGCTAGTATATAATGCAATTTTAAAAACGTTTCCAGCTGGAGTTGCTCCAGATGTATCAAAACTATGCAAGCCTTTTAACATTTCTGCTTTAAAAGTATTTGTTATTGCCGATGTTATAGCCATAATATTTTTCTCCTAATTTACGGTGACGGTGATTTGACTGGTATCCTAACTGTTCCGTCAGTATAATCGTCTCGTCTTCGTCTACCAATTTGCACTCCTGCAAACTTCTGTACCTCTTGTTTATACTTTCCTTCGTATAATGTCAACATATCCATTGGGCCTTTTAAATATCCAAAAGCTTCTGCTAAGCAGGCATATAGGAGCCCTTGTGGGAAATATTGACTAATATAAGTTCCAGATGTTTTAGTCACTAAACTTGCAGGTACCATATCATAATATATTCTATGCATATAATTAGCATCTGGTGTAGGAGCTAAATAAAGACCTCCTGAAGTCGTATCTGAAACTGCTGTGGCTCCTCCAAACATGGCATAATACTTAGGAAAACCAGTGACATCTTGACCTGTGCTTCCCCCTTCTGTCCCAGTTAATCTATTAACGTATTCACTTAAATAAGTTTGATCTTTTTTCTGGAGCCATGTTCCTTCTCCTTCTGTATTGGCTGTAGAATTAAACACTTCTACTCCTCTAACAAATACTGTACCTGTTAACCCTTTGGTTCCTTTTCCGGGAACATTAATTGTATTATCATCAGCAGCTAAATTTCCTTCACTAACGTATCTATTATTATCACTAGGGACATCATAAAAAATTCTATATTCTGCATTTTCTATAAACCCAGCTAAAATAGCACCAGTTAATACATTAGAATCTACTTCAGTATAGTTTCTGATAGCAGTTTCTAGTGTTGAAAGTGTATATCCAGCCATTATGCTATTGCCTCTCTACAAGCTAAACAGCTTTTTTTATATCTATTATGAGATCCACAATGTGGGGGTTTTGGTTGAGGCGCCGATTCTACTACCTCTTCTTTTTTTCTACCGAATAAAAATTTTAAAAATCTAATAATCATTATGCTCTCCTTTGATTAACCGGTCCTACGACGCAATTAATCCCGCCTCCTGTTTCAGTTGTACTGGCAGCTGAAGGCAAAGTCAACGTAAAGCTATTATACTGGGTTACTGTTGAAGGCACTCCTGCTTGTTTAACAGTAGTCGCAACTCTTGAAACAATTTTATGAGATCCATAAACTATCGATCCAGTTACATGAGAATCGGCTGTAGTATTGATAGGTGTATTTCCTCTATAAGGAGAAGCCGTTCCTCTTGTACATCCTGTTAAATCATTACTGGATTTACCAGTATATTGAATTGTTTCATTAGCCAGCGTACCAACTAATAAAGGATCACTGGTATCGGAAGTAGTTAAAACTTTTCTAATAACAATATATCCACTCGTCGGGAAACTGGAAGCATCGGTTAACGTGACAGTTGTTGCAGTAGAGTTAATGGCGCCATTTAAAGTAGTATTTAATTCTAATTGTTGAACTGAAACTCCTCCTACTGCCTCTTTAACATCTGTAAATCTTACCTGATCATTAACTGCCAATCCACCAAATGGAAATGAAAAAGTTAATGTAGTATTAGAAGCAGTTGAAAAAGGATCACTAGGTAAAAAATCTTCAGTTGCAAATTCAGTTCTAGCTGGTCTTGCATGTTGTAAAGCTTGAGGATCTGCACTTGTTGGTTTAGGACTTAACTGAGGCGATTTAGGTTCAAACTCTGTATAATGAACCCATGCACCATTCCATTCTCTAACCATTTCTTGATAAGGAAATGCTAGCCCTGATCTATCGGAGATCATTAAAGCCCATCTACCTTGTGAAAACGTAGTCATAATTAAGCGTTAGGAAAGTAAACCTTGGGTGCTATATATGTGCTTGTAATATCAGCATCCTCTTTTACAGCTCTAGCCAACTCATCCTCATATAATAATTTTAATTCTTGTGTTCTTTGAGGAGCGTTTTTTTGTGATAAATAATAAGATAGTCCCGCACACATACATGGAACAAATCTAAATGGTACATCTGTTGCATTTGTGTAAGCTCCTACATCTTGAATTCTTTTTACATAATAATAATTTATTTTATTCCCGTCTTGTGCAGCACCAGGAGTTAAATATAAAGTGATTGTAGTTTTATCAATAAATCTTTCTACAAAATATTGAGTAGGAATTCCTTTCGCAGTTTTATTAGAAAAACCTTGATATTGAGATCTACTAATTGCAGTCATAGGAGTATCAACATTTGTAGAAGTAATTCTATAGTTAGCTTCTAAAACATTATCGACTCCGTACACAGCCGTAGCATCTGAAGTACCATCCCCTGTTGAGCGATACATTGTATAAACCGCTTGACTGTCAACTAAAGTAATATTGTTATTAGCAATTTCCCAATAATGAAGACCTCTATTTCCCCATTCAGAAAATAAAATATTTAAAGATCGTTTAGCAGTTTTTAATTGATAACCACTAACGTTTTGAATTCCAATTCTTTCGTAAGCCTCTTCTACGATTTCTTCAATCGGAAGAGTTTTATCGAAGGTGTATGATTGAGAAGTAGTGTTAGCCATCTAACCCTACCCATAGTAAACGGTTACGTGTGTTGTTATTGCGTTCGTTACTTTTAAACTTGTGTTAACCTTAATTCCTGTTCCTGGTAACATGATATTTCCATAAACAGGAGATTTATGATCAGTAGTATTAGAAGCTGGAACATCAATAACCCAAACAGCTGTTGTATCATCATTCACTGTTATCGTTCCTGCACCGACATTCGTAGGCTGTGCCCAAGATACTCCTAAAACTCTTGCAGGACCATTAAATACAGTCGTCGTAGCAGTTGACGTAATGTTTTTTGTTTTTATATCCACTGGATATGTGCTCATATTTTCTCCTTAGTCGTGAGCTCCCGAAGGAGCTCACATTATTTTATTAGCTTAAGTTTCTGTTTTGAAGGTATTCAACAGTCAAAACGCCAACACCGTTACCGCCGGCAACAGAGTCATAATAGACAGTCACGTCAGATGTACCAACGTCTTTCCAATTTGCTTCTGTTCCAGTGTAAGTTGCAGTTACTCTATGGTTTCCCAAGGCAGTAGCTGGTAAGCCATCGCAATACAGATCAGGATCTGCAGATGTACCAACATCAATTGTGTTAGTTCCACCATCCCAAGCAGTCTGTACCAAAACATACATATTTATGATTTGGCTGTTTGCTGGAATGATAATAGAGCTAGCTGTACTAGCAGCAAGTTCAGTAATTGCTGCTGATTGTGACATCGTCACAAAACCTAAATTAGCTGCTGCTCCTTCTCTTACTGTTCCGGCTTTTATTGGTCCGGAAAATGTAGTTGTTGCCATAATTATAATCCTCCTAGTTAACGAACGTAATCTCTAGGCCGTCGAGTATACTCGTTTACGTTCTATGTTTAATTGTATACTAATATTTTTATAGCTTACTTTTGAGTAGAGCGCAAGATATTGTAGTGAAAAGTTGATTTTGGTGATAGCGCTTAAGTGGCTATCGAAACTTCGGGCTTGGCGTCGCTTACTCTATTTTCTGAGTGAGCTGCGTGTTCTTCTCGAGCAATTATATTTCTGATAACTTCCTGAATTTCTCGGTTAATTTCAATCATCTTAAGATTGACCTTCCCTGATTTCAGGTGCTCCTTTTGCCACTCGAGTTCCAAGGACCGTTTCGTATTGTATAGGTCTTCGGTCATCACTAACCTCCTCATAGGTTATCCATTTACCAGTTTTGCTAGTAAATCCATCAGTATCGAATATTACCTCATTTTTTCCTAGTTTGTCAAGGATAGAATTCTCTATAGATTCAACAGAGTCTTCCTTAGCTTTAACATCAAAGGACGCATAATACCCATTATATCTGATTTGTACGTGGAAGTTTTTCATAAGTCTAATTTCTATCTTTATAGTCGAAATGAGGCAGTTTTGAGGCCGCCTCATTTCTAATTTTTTGCTTAAGTATTAAGCACCTTCAACACCGAAGATACCTCTAGGGTCTGATACGCCAAAAACGTATCTTTCTCTAGCTTTGTATCTAACGTTGCCAGTATCGAAATCTCCTTCCATTTTAGTCGTTAATGGGGATCTA
>Ga0080013_1005813_pt1 | contig 11273 bp, 12 predicted proteins | sample ETNvirenome_6_85_FD_69236 | JGI IMG/M metagenome (GOLD analysis project Ga0080013, IMG submission 69236) | Marine viral communities from the Pacific Ocean - ETNP_6_85 (SPADES assembly) (version 2) | ecosystem: Environmental > Aquatic > Marine > Oceanic | place: Pacific Ocean | collected 2013-06-19
CTGTAACTTCAGCAGAAGCAGCGGGAACAATGTCAACACCAATCGTAACGCTACCGTCACAAGTTACCTGCCCTTTCCCTGACTTTAAAACGAAGCCGTAAGAGTCTTGAGCAATAGCGTGTTGTGCGACCCCTAAGCAGCTTGACTTTGTTGTAGCTGCCACACCCGCCGCACCGATAAACGAGTTACCATTGGTTCTTTCAATGACATCGCCCTGTGCCGCAGCGCCACCAGTCATCTGAATGTAAACCCATACGCGAAGACCATAATCTCCGTTTGGTGTGGTCAATTCAAAGCCCAATGGGGCTTGTTGTGTTTCTGTGACAGTGCTTGTCGCAATGCCTGAAGCAGTAAATCCTGACATATTATACCTCCTTACTTATGGTGTGCCACAACCAGTGACAACAGCGTTTGCACGCATTTGATTACTGTGAAGTCCCATATTAAGGACAATTTCATAACGCCAGACATCCTGTTCAGGAATACGGAAAGGACCACGAACAGAGAAATCTCCCTTAGTTTCGCGTGCCGCATCATGTCCAAGTGTATATGCATACCATGTAGGTGACTTCATCATATAAATGACACCACGAGTTGTGTTAGCTGCGTTAGTACCTGCTGTAAATGCGGTAGATGTAAGATCAATCGCATCCTCTAAGTAGAAGTCAGCATCTAGGAATTTGATTCCTTGGCGTACCATAGATGGAGCCTTGTCTCCGTCTACTTTAACAACGCGTACTTGGTCATCCAAGTCCTCAATATAGTTAAGATAACTTTCCTCATCACCAAGCAAGCAGTCAACAGCGCCCTTGGTCTTACCTTGACGCGAAGCAGCATAGTATGCACGACGCATCTGAGAACGACCATTAGTAGCAAATGAAGTTACATTCGCATACTGGTTGTACCAACCATCGGTTGTACCCTTGTCCAAGTCAAAAATAGAATTAGCCGCTGCAACCTGCGCTGCTTGGGACATGAATTCTAAAGCACCTGTACGAGCAACGCCATTTGGTGCATAAGTAGTGTCACCATTAAGAGTGAGGAAACCACCAACATCAGCACCATCACCTGTTGCCATCTGACGAGCGATACGCTCATGGAAATCGCCCAGAGCTAATTCAGGATAATGTTGCAGAATTCGTGCTAAGTCCATAGCACCGTTGGCTTCCGCAAGGTCTTTACCTGGAACGTCAAACGCATAAATAAGACGGGGTGCGTATGTATTACCCCGGACTGCGTTTTGGCGTCTACCACCTGCGATAACTTCTGAACCAGTCAAGATTTGAGTTACTTGACCCGGACCATCAGTTACTACCGCAAATTCGCGGTATGGTCCCGTGAGTACATCACGGTCTAGGTTACCTTTGTTAAGAATTTTCTCCAATACTGGATGCCATGTGACAAACAATTCGGAATATGAGGGCATCAACTCCTGTAGAGCAGTTGCCAGTACGTCTGGGCTAATCGCCATCTTTACCTCCTACCCCCAGAGTGACGCTTTAGCGCGGTTCTGGCAGCAATAGTTCTTATATCATCAAACGATTTAGCCGAAGCCAATTCGTTTTTCACTTGGTTAGGGGTAACAGCGGGTGAAGTTGCACCTGCCGTTATACGCGCACCGGGACGAGGATCCGGCTTGCTCTTAGCACTACGAACTGCAAATTGAATAGCATAATGGTCAGGAACACCATCCTGCTTTGCCTTCTTTGCTGCCTGCAACTGATTTTTGTCAAGTCGCATCAACGCAGGGACAATCTCAAAATCCCACCCTTCCTCAACAAGATTGCTGAAGATAGTAGCCTTCTCTTCATTGTTAAAAATGTCATCGTGTTTTTTCGCAAATCTATCGGCGTAGTCATCAGCCTCTTTTTGGATCGCATCATCAATTGATTTTTTGTAGACTTCGTGTTCACTCAATGTAGTAGCATGTGTATCTTGTAATTCTTTATACTTATGTTCCCAGCCCTGAACCTTCTCCTCAAACTCCCCGAGTCTGGGGTCGTCATGACCAGAAACTAAAGTCTCATATAAATCTCTTAGGCGATCAATTTCACCTTCACTCTGCTGAATTTGGTGGTTAACCCAGGATTCTCTCTGGTTGTACACCTTTTCAGCCCAAGGCTTTACATTATCAGGGAAAGAAGCATACTCACCGTCCCACTCATCCCAATTAAATGAGTCAAACGAACTTTTCTCTTCCTCTGTAGAAGTGGAAGAAGAAGCAGAATCAGACGATTCTGTTTGAACCTCGTTAACAGATTCGTCTGCAACCGGGGTGGAATCCGCAGCAGTTGATTCCACTTCCCCTTCCAAATTTTCTTCTTCCATCTAAGCCTCCTTTGAGTTGTCTTTTTTATCTTCCCCAACCGCTTTTTTGGCCGCGTTCATACGAAGCTCGATAATATTTACACGCGGAATCCCTCGGGGGGCGGGGGAAGGAATCTCCTCTGCTTCTACTTCAGCAGACTCCTCTGCTTCTTCACTCTCTTCACCCATCGGTAGCTCTAAAACCTCTTCCGTCATATCTTCTCCCAGCATATCCGTACCACCTTTAGATAAAGAAAAACCATGTTCAGATAGAAGCTCTTTTGCCGCATCCACAGAATCTACTTCTTTAATTAAATACTCAAGCATTTCATCTTCAGTATAATTTTTATCTTCACCTTCTTCTGCTTCGTAGGGCATATTAACCTCTGTCAACGAGTGATCCACCTTTGCGGAAATGACTTCTTTTATCTTCTAAATCTCTAAATCCCTGCTTTTTTGCCTTATTCTCTGCTTTGGTTCGCACAATATCCTTATGCTTCTGCCACTTATTACTTGATGCGCTTAAAATTTCAACATCCCCATTTTTTCGCTGATAATCTTTCCAATCAGATGCAGATTCAAAGCTACGCCCGATTTGATCCACTCTAAGTGGTTTAGAGGGCATTGGACCGACCGTAGCTACAGGACGAACCAATCTTACAACAGGTTTACTGCAAGTTGGGCAAATAATTTTATCTGCATCTGCAAGCAACACAAATACATCATTAAAATAACCACAACCAGCAGTACATCGAACATCATAAAGTGGCATTATTTATCCTTCCATTTTTCGTATTGACGCGCTTCTTTTTTAGTCATCGGATTTGTCTTCGCCCTCTCTGCCGCCTCTGCTGCTGTCGGTGGCCTTACTCTTTCTTTTATCTCATCGATAGAATAATATTCCGGCTTCTTGGCTTGTAAATGTTTAAGCTGGATTTTTTCTAATCGGGCCAACTTACCTGCTTGGTCTAATTTCGGGTAGGGAACTCTGGTTTTCTTGAATTCATCAAAAGAAAGTTCCTTCCGGGCCTGTTTCTTTCCGAGCCGCTTTGCCTGTCTTTTTTCATCACTCGTGTACGCTTTTTCTTCTCTTGCTTCATGCTGTTCACGAGAAATGGGAGTGATTTTTGGTTTTACCTTGGCTAGACCAGACAAGGCTTTTTTCACCGCATTAGCAGTAATCGATCCAAACCGAATAGGCATTATTTCCCTCCAGGGATCATCGGTGGCGTACCACCAAAGTTAGGTACTCCATCTTGACCAGCCCCGCCGCCTGGAGTGGGTGGCATCGGTGGCTCTGTCCCCATTGGTAATCCGCCTGTTGCGATATTGTCTGATGTTTGCGGTTGTTGGGGGCCGCCCTCCATGGTAGGGACTTCTTGTGTTGCAGGCTGCTCTGTAGCTAGAATTTCATTAAGCTGAAGCAGATCTAACAGCTTTGTAATTAGTTTTTCTTTGTCTACCTGCTGTGCCTCTAATAAGATGGGAAGATAATTCTGTATCTTCTGCAACTGAACAAGACGGTGGTTTTCGGTTGGGCTGAAAGGAACCGCGTCATAATCATATTCAAGCGGATTTTCATAGTCTGGCCGATCTCGGTCTAAGGAAAGAGTTCTTCGTGTAGCCTCTAACACCTCACGGCTACCCGTAATTCTAAGCGGTAGCAAAGAATCCTCGGATAAAAACTCTTCGTATAAACCAACCGTATTCATCCCAAGGGATGACACCATGTCTTCAACAGACTTAATGCGCCTACCGTTACGGGTACGAGTAGAAGTATCGGCTAAGGCAACTTCAGTAGCAACATCTGCAACCCCGACAACACCCCGGCTATAGGCCGGTATACCCAAGATAAACTCAATGATTTGAGTACATCTTTCACGCATCACCTGAAAACTGGGTGTGAGTTGGGGAACAGGAGTCTGCCCAATTAAATCTGACATGGGTGCGTTCGCTTTGCCCATTAGTTGGATCATAGAACCCGGTTGGGTAGCATCTCTTAATGCAGTGATAATCTGCTCTGGATTATCTACGAGTCCCGTATTTACCATCAAAACTGGATTTGATGAATGTGCGTGCCATAATTCTAACGTGTCAATCTCGTTCAACCTCTCCTGTACGGAAGAAATTAACTTCACATCACTAACACCACCCAAGTTCGTCATGTTATCGTTGAACGTCATGATGGAGAACGGATTACGCACATGACGATAGGGAAGCTCACCTTCAAAAAGAGGCTCCTCCTGCTCATCAATCACATGGTAATACCTGCCGTCACCATTAAAATCGTATATTTCGTACACCGTCACCCAGTCATAGACTTGCCTAGACGCCTGACCCACTGCTGTATCTGAACGAATTTGGTCTTTTAACCAAGTGGGGAAGCCCCCGAACGTGGCTTGGTCGGCTACTTTTTTATTGTAGACAGCGCCGCGCTTCCCTTTCTTCTTTGTTCTACGTTTAAACTCGTCTTTCGTAAGAACAGTTACCTCTACGATGTATCTAATATCCTCCCATTTTTGGGCGGTCAGGTCAAAGAAGACATATCTCGGATCAACAACTGTATATTCAGCCGACTTTGTATTAAAGTTCCACAATGTTTTAATAAAACCACGCCCGCATATTGCTGCATTTGTAGACGTTTTCCACAAGAGAATGTGCAGCTTATTACGACGGAAACTATCATTGATTAATGCCTCGCGGAACCGCGCTGATTCGCGTAACTCATCTTGTCGAGCCATCACAGTAACCTGTGGGTTGGTAGGACAGATATTAGCAATCATCGTATCGATGTAGGCGTAAGGATAGTTTGTCTCTATATTTATCTGTTCTTCTCTGGTATATAAATCCTCGGAACCGGAAGGGAAATCTGAATCCGAACTCCAGTATTCTGACAAGTACCACGAACGCCAACGATCCCACTTAGTACGCTCATTGCGTGTTTTTGTGCGATGGATTTTAATTATAGATTGAAGTTGTCGTCCAGTTAGAGCCATTTACTTACCTTTTTTGTCCAACATGCTGTGAGCGATAGCTACCGCCTGTTTTTGCTTATAGCCTTCTTTGACTAATAGACTGATTTTATCACTCAACGATTTGTTCTGGTTCTTGCGCGACTTCTTGGATTTGCTCTGGTCCAACGGCATCTGCACCCCCCTCCCGTTTGGATAAGATAAAGGCTATTTCCTCTGGGTCTGTAATTGTAATTGTTTCCGCACCCTCAACCCCTAATGGGGTCATTCGGATTAACTGACCCTCAGGAGAATCAATAAGCTCAAAACGAAAGCCCTCTTGTTCCCAAACATCGCCACTCGGAGCGCCTTCAGGGCCGGGACCAACAACTTCAGTAGATAGCGGGTTTACTGCTGCACCAGCTAAAGCAGCACTCGCTGCGGCCTCTCTTAATTGTCTTGCATCAGGCATTAGTTTCTCCTATTTAGAATGAAAAGTTACCGTGCTAACCTTTTTGAATCACTTTTTTTCTTATCCGCAGCCAACTTTTTCTTTTCTTCCTCGGTAAGGCTCCGGGCAGTAGACTTATTGGATGTAGACGCCTTTTTCTGTTGGCGATCGAGTGCACCTTTATGTTTGGCCTCCTCCGCAGGAGTCCACTGCCGCATCATTGACTGGAGGCCCGAATCTTTAAGTGCTTTGTCAGCAGCGGCTTCTCTTATTTCTTGTGCTGTGGGCATTATTTCCTCCGGCGTGTATATCTCACGCGCTTCCGCTTGGTTGAGTTTTTTCGTGATGATTCTTCTGAACGGAATTTCTGTAGTTCGTTATAGGTCATATCTTTAAATAATACAACATTCTCCATAGAGTCGTCTTTTGTCGGTTTATACCTAGTTGGCTCACGCCTAGCCGCAGTTATAGCCATCTGTAAGGCAGAAATTTTATCCCAGTGATGTCTGTCTCTTCTTCGTTTACCTGGGCCAGACCCATAAAGAATCTCATGTGATGCGCCTCTCTCTACTCGTTTGTCGTGCTTGTATCCAATTAATTGATCAACTGTATCAGAATCGTTCAAAACCAATTCATCTTTAAGGGCTTCTTGCAGCCACGAGAGCATTTGATCTACAGATTTAGACGTAGCAGCTATACCGGGGCGATACGCTTTTTCGTAGAATAAATTTCTACATTCCATCTCTTGCAACAGGGCGATGACCGCCGCCCCGACTCCGTTCGATTCTACGGCAACGGTTGCATTATTATATTTGCGGCCAACCTCCAGAATTTTACGCGAAAAAGGGACGGGATCAGTATGATCAGCAAAACACGCTACCTGTGTCCACTCATTGTCATATACTTTTAATACTTGAAAAGAAGCATGGTCACGGGCAGCATACCCAGCCGGGTCAACGCCAATTACATATTTAGCCCCTGGTTCCGGCTGTTCATATTCCATATATGAGGGGATCCAAGGAGATAGGACTTTAGCTTTATGTCTCTTTAATAAGCTGGGATGTATTACCGCATTAACAGATGAGAACCAACATGAAATGTCGTCTATTGGATAGTAGACATTGAATAAATCTGGATTACGCCGGATTTCAGGGTCTACTTCAAGCATTAACCGCCGAAAAGCGAGGTTTTCTTTAGCTAATCCTTTGTTGCTGAACCGATGGAGGAGATCAATCTCATCTGCGTCTAACTTGGCCCCTTTAGGCCAAGGTCTACGGTTTAACTTACCATCCCAAAACGGGAAGAATGCGTAAACCCATCGACTTAGCCCTCGTTTTGCTTCCCGGCACTGATCGTGCCACCACTCGGCTGATGGAGCATCAAGAGGGGCCGGGGTAGACTCTAAAACCATTAGTGAATGATCTCTGTTAATCATCGAAGGATAAATAAGAGTAAACTGCTGGCCAGCGTCAGCCCAGTATGGAAGCTCGGAACCGTGGAACGAATCCGGGGACTGACCAATACCAACAGCACCAGACTCACCCGACATAACGCGCATCTTACCGCCCGTTTTGCTGTCGAATGTCATCTGACGCACCTCTCTATTGGGTACGGTCCTAGAACGAATAGCCTCATTCCAATGACTGTGGCAGAAGTGTACGCGCTGATGTAGATACTCCGCACGCGCACGAGTGTCCGCGATACACACATGGTCCCAACCAACATTATAGGCTGTCTTTACATACGCAGCCAGCTCTGCTGTTAATGATTTACCCCCCTGCCGATACCCAAGGAGACACAACCATTTGTTTTGACCTATTTCAGATACAGGTGGGTCTGAATAGTAAGATATTAAAGTAGACTGTAGATTGTGTGTGATCCTATAGGGATCAAACCGTACAGTGTCGCCTGTCGCCTGATCGTGTACGCTACCGTAAGCTAAAAGACTGACCGCTGGGTCAGACAAAGCAGCTAAAGCATCGGTTGCGTCGTTCATCCCTCGCCGACCAAGATCTTAGCCGGAACCTCAATATAATCAGGGGTAGCCGACTCTACTGTGTAAGAAGCCTGGATCCTTGGAGCTGACCTTTTTACTGAAACAAGCGCAGCAACAATATCAGTGTAAGCATCTTCGGGTGTCCCTGATGCTGTGTTTTTTGCTGCAACTACTGTGAACATAAGCTCAAGAAGTAGACGTGATTCGCGTGCAATAGCGGGAGTAAGGTCACCAGCAACTAACGAACCCAAGATTGATTTACAAAAATCTAAAACATCATCGTATTCGCGCAATTGTTGATCAGTAAAATACTTATGCAGAAGCGCACGCTTATCAGCATCAACTAAGCGTAACCAATTACTGTATTCTGCCGCATCATCTTTAGGGAGAGAGGGTCGCCCCATCTTTGTTGATTTTTTCGTCATGACTATCCTGCAATAATTTGTGACCAATACGAAAGGGAGGATTAACCCGAAGTGTTTTTTTCCTTATTACACCGCTTCGGCACAATGTTAGCACATTCGGTGATTCGGTGATGAAAGAGAAAAATTCTTCTGGGTACATAAAAGGATTATCGATAACCTTACGCCTGAAGTGTAGCTTATGCAATATGCCTTTATTTATATTGTACTTAGATAAAGAAAGTGTTCTAAGTTTAGTTATGTCTAAATGCATACACCACAAAACAAATCGTTTTGACTCTAGTAAAGATCGAACCCCCTGTCTCATGTAGTCTATGACAGAGGCTTCATTTAGCATAAATAACTTCGCCATGTATTCTATCGATACGCCACTAGCGTAGGCAAGCAGGAAAACCACATGGTGTGATTTCAGTTTAGTTTTCAGCTCACGCCCGTAAAACGCTACGTTTGCGAGTTCAAATGGGGTTGGAATAGGATAGCGGCTAAACTGTTTCTCTACTTCTTCGGGCCAGCGATCGGGAGCCAGAAAAAGACTCTCCTGCTCAGCGAGATCTCGAAGCATGGGCGTTCTAGCCACCCAAGAATCAACCAAAAACTGCTGTGACTTAGAGTTCACGGAAACCTTCTCCTTCCAGGGGAATTTCCTACCGCTAAAACGAATAAGCGCCAAATCCATACGTGTAACGGAGACATCTTTATGCGGATTAATCCCGCTATAGTCGGAGGGGCAGTGGATAGCTAGGTGGATGAAGGGATCGGTACAGTGCCTACGATAGTTACACGTTGGGAATACAGACATTATGACCACCTGTCCATTGATATCACCTGTCCTTTTGAGTCACCGTTTCCTCTATTGTTCCTCAAACGCAAACCGCGCCAATATCTTGCCTTGCCCGTTCTGTCTTTCTCAAAGCCGCGCTCTGAGATCATCATACCGAAAAGACGCTTACCTGCCGGTTTGTTTTCATGATAAACAGTACACCAGTCCAAGTAGGATTCATATAATTCTTTCACCGTTATCTTAAAGTCCTCTCCAGTCTCACACCAATCGTCGAAAAAGTCTTTTAACAAATCCATATCTTCCTGATAATCAGATGTTGCCGCTGTAACATCAACAGGTGGAGCAAGACCATCCTTTTGCCATGCTAAACAACCCTGAAGAACCCAATTTAGAATTCCTGCTTGTTCTGCTGCTAGTTTCGATAATAATTGTTTATCTTGTTGTTCAACTGGAATCGTTACCGTAAAGGGAACAAGAAGTATCCGACGCCAAATAGCAATGTCGTTGCCTTTGATGATGGGCCTGTGGTTTGCTGCTATCCAAAGTTTATGGGTTGGTTCAAACTCAAAGAAATCTTTACGCATAAACCTGGCTGTGATCGTATCGCCACCCGTCATCTGTTTAACCAGCGCCTCAGCGAAGGGTGCTCCCCTTTCTACTTCCGAAGAGGCAACGAAACGAGCGCCGACAAGACGAGCCATACCGGTAGGGTGTGACGTACTGTTCTTCATGGACATAAGTAATTCCATGTTCGCCTGCCGCCCATAATCCCCGAATAACTGCTGTAACACTTTTAAGAAAGTAGACTTACCGTTAGATCCTGTACCATGCATCAGAACCAAAACCTGCTCTGAAACATCACCAGTGCAAGTATAGCCCGCGTACCTCTGTAGAAAGCCAACCAGATTCGCGTTGCCCCCCATGACCCGGTATAAAAACTTCTGCCACGTTGGACATGTGGCATCTTTATCATATTCAAGGGATGTCAGCTTTGTCAGCAGATCGTTTCGATCATGTGGCTTAATATCTCCAGTTAAAAGGTTGACCGTTCCGTTCAAACAGTTTAACAACCATGGATTGTTATCCAGCCTCTTCTCGGAAATAGAAATCCCAGCTTCAGACATAGCTAGATTTACCATATTCCGTAACGCTGTCGCTGATTCAGACTTCAGGGCATGTTTATATAAACGCTGGGCCACAGCCTCTTCTTCCTCTGCTGCTGCTTCTTCAAAAACTCCCGCCACCGAAAGTGCAGCCAACCTGGATATGGCACCATCATCGTCAATCTTCCAGCGAATCCCGTTGTAAACAATCCACTGGCCCCACGTTGGGATGTAACGAATAATATGACCAAAGGCGTTCACCAAACGCTTGGCATTGCCCAAGTCAGATAACGCAGGTCGCTCGGAGGTAGAGGCCAACATTTGATCCCGACCCACCGGGGTCCGGGTGTTTCGACGAGCGCTTAGGGGCGTGTACAGGCCCTGGAGAGATTCCCACCCATTCCTGCGACCCTCACAATCAGAATGATGGCACCCAGCAACAACAGAGCCGTTGTTAAACTGCACGATGTATGCACTTCTGTCTGTGTGGTTGTGATCCCAAGGACAGGTGGCAAATACCCACTTCCGACCCGTGTCTTTCCACGGAATCGGACCCACCACATCTAACTCGTTGGCGTGAATCCAAGTGTCGAGACGAGAACGGTCACCTGAAAGAGCCGGGTCAACGTCCCCAGAGGGCTGACTAGGGCATCTGGACACCACTCGCTTAATCTGGGTGACTGATACTCGACCGATCTCATCAGGGGCCACCAGAAGACGCGCTAATCGATGCGGACGCTCCGGGGTGTGGTCACCCTTCCTGGCCACGGTGCCATATAGTTTCCAAATCCGAGCAGGGTTGTATACCTTGGAATCTACGTTGACCTGATGTGAGTCAAACATAAAAGCTAATGCGTTAAGAAATTCAGATATAAGGGAGGAGGGCGTCTTTTCCGGTGTCTTAATTCGATACATTAAATGTATACCGTTACCAGAATCAGCCACAATCGGTTTCGGGAAGCCCTCGCCCCGGAGGTATGAGTAGACCTCCTTCATCTTCTCTAAACCAATCTGCTTTTCTTTATCCGTAGCAGAAACCTTAGTCGGACGCTTAGGGTCAATATCTATAAGCAACCATCGTTGCTCTTGAATATCAGGGTCTTTTGTAGCATCACCACGGTCTGCGGTCTTTACCCGATTGGCTGCACGGGCTAGCAGGTCAGGGTTAACCGGGTTAACCGTGACGTAAACCCCTGATGCATGGTTGGAGAGTTCTGCTGCTGCTGAAACTAACTTTGCGCGATCGGTGAAGTAACCAAACT
>Ga0080013_1005814_pt1 | contig 11272 bp, 13 predicted proteins | sample ETNvirenome_6_85_FD_69236 | JGI IMG/M metagenome (GOLD analysis project Ga0080013, IMG submission 69236) | Marine viral communities from the Pacific Ocean - ETNP_6_85 (SPADES assembly) (version 2) | ecosystem: Environmental > Aquatic > Marine > Oceanic | place: Pacific Ocean | collected 2013-06-19
GTCAATTGTGTAATTTCTGTCGTTTGCAAACTTATAGACATAATCGATAAGGCCTGCATATAATTGCTGTGTATGCAAGTTATATAATCGAATTTGACCATCCCAAAGTTTATTCTTATATGCAGGAGTATATTGATAGTTAGGAACGGTAAATGTAAAAAAATCACTCAATTCTTTTGCGATTGATCTTTCGCATCGGATTTTGATATAAACCTCATCTATCTTTTCTACATGCAAATCACTCATACACCACTGGTGAATTTCAACCAATCGATTGCGGCTCTAATAGACCACTGCCGATTATTAATTATCTTGATGATATTCTCAAGATATTCTACCTTTTCCTTTTGTAGTAGTATTTTATTTGATAGTTTGATGATATCTTCGTCTGCATCTAAAAACTTATCAATATCAGATTTGAGGATATTTAAGTCGAATGTATCCCAACCATATTCATCTAGTTCTTCTTGAGACATCTTGCCTGTGTAATACAACCACTTATCTTTTTTGAGTCGATACATGTCTGAACGCATCTTACCAAGAATAAGTTTTTCATCAGTAAATATAATCAAATATTTATTATGTATCTGTGGTGTTTTCATCGACTCTATTTCGAGTGCAGTTTCATCCATCTTCATATCAACAGATGCCATATTTCTTATTTCATCTAAATTCATATTATAATTATATCACAAATTCGGCAGATGTCAATCTAATTCTATGACTTCATATGAATCATAGGTAAAAGTGGCACTCGCAACGATGGGTTCAGTATCGGTATTTGCAGAAGTAAATTCAAAACCAGAAAGTGATATAGGAAATGCATTTTTGAATCTGATATGAAGATTGGGTTTGTAAGTGCTATTGAGAACCACCAATGTAATATCAGAAAAGAAATCATCATTTATACCATAAGAAATTGTGTCATCGGATGTATCCATCACACCAATTCCTTTCATCCATTCAAATACTTCTATCCAGTTTTTCATATTCTCATCAACAATAAAATTTATACTAATATCTTCAAATGCATACTTACCACCCATCCATTTGGGAAATAATCCACCAGGAACAGGTTGTTCTGTCGGTGTAATATTTAATCCTGGTAAAGTTACACTTTGAACAAAATAAGTCACAGTTGGTAATCTAGTAAATTCTAATTGGAAATAATTATTTGCCAAATAGTTATTATTCTCTGGTTGTCTTGGGTTAGTTACTTGCGTAACATCTGGAATGAAATGCGAATCTGTAATAGTAATCTCCTATGATATATGTATATGAAAAAGGGTGTCCCGAAGGACACCCTTTCATTCATTAACAATTATCAGGTTTATAGACCTGTGTTACCGTGAAGGTTACTGATACCGAACAATCGGTAGTAAACATTCTTACCAGAACCGACTGATACAGCAGTACCATCATCGTGTGCGAATGGGTTTGCAACCATACCGTAACGAGTTTTGAACCCGATTTTTGGTTGGAAGGTGTTTTCACCAACTGCACGAACCATTTGCAACGGAACGTATGGACAATAGAACATACCAGCGTCGTATGGGTTTGAACCTCTATAACCAACGCATGCGTAGTTTACATCTGTACTATTAGTGTCTGATGCACTATATGGGTCTACATATACTTTCATCTTACCATTGAGTGTACCAACGAAAGTGTTTCCAGTATCGTCTACATCAAGTGATGTGTTCAATGCTGGTGAGAGTTGCAACCAACCACCCATTGCAAGTGCAGAAGCAACATCTGAAGAGCAGATAACAAAGTTACCTTTACCTCTACGAGTTTGTTTTGCGATTGCATTTGCTTCTCGTTCGAGTTGGAACATCAAACCACGGAATCGTTCCGCACTCCAACGACCATCTGAATCAACATTTAGGTCATAATAACCAGCAGTAGTCAGGTCTGCATTTTGGGCACCTGTTCTTGCACTTGCGTAAATACTACGAACAACTTCTCGGTTGATTTCTGCAAGAATTTCGTTGCTAAGAATGTTAGCAAGTTCTGATTCTGCGTCAAGACCGTGGACTGCTTTCAAGTCCTGTGCGAGTTCAGTTGTGTATTCTGCTTTCAATGCACGAGTTTTTGCTTCTACAGCAACTCGTTCAATACTGAATGCCATTTCTTTGAATGTTCCATCACCCAAACCTTCAGCAGTACCTGTTAGCATTGCTCGAAGACCTGTAAGTACTGGCGCACCTCCGTAAGGGTTTACACCACCAGTTGAACTGAATGCGGCACCACCTGAAGTTGCACCTGCACCAGAGAATTTTGCTTGCGCTTCTTGATACAATGCTTCAGCACCATCTTGACCATCATAAGTCGAACGCATTGCAAAAATCAAACCTGTTGGTGCTGACATTGGTTGAACACCAATAAGGTCATAGGCCATTAGGTTTGGCATTGAACGGCGAACAAGACTGATTAGAATCGGGTCATAACCAGCGAGGTTGGATGAACCAGAACCTGCTTGGGCTACACTGAAACCACCACCACCCATTGCGTTGGCTGGTGTTTCTGTTAGATGTTGTTCACGAAGTGCTTGTTCTTGGTTTTCCAAAAGAACAGCAGTTACTTTTTCTTTGTAACGGTCATTGATGCTTGGAAGACTTGGGTGGTCCAACACGGGCTCCCATTTTTCTGCAAGTACATCTGACGTACTATTTTGTTGATTAAAATCCATTATAGATTCTCCTTCTTTGAGTTTACTTTACTACTAAATTTATTTATAAAAATCGTATTTTACGATGTTTTATCTGCTTGGCTGTGTCGGTGAATTGCGTTCATATAACCATCCATATGTCCACCTGCTTCTGGTTGAATATTCTTATCAGTTGTTTCTGCTTCTTCTGTTAGGTAAGGAGCATCTTCTGTGATATAACTTTCTCGAAGAATGTTTACTTTATCACGAAATTCGTCTACCGATGAGTAATCAATACCTTCTGTGAGTGAAGCAAGTCTATCAACTTCGAGGTCTGTTAGACCTGCTGTTTCTTCTATAAATACTTCTCCACAAGCGGCTTCTTGAAGTTGTTTGCGAAGTGCAATGTTTTCTTCAAGAATCTCGTTGATTCCACCTTCGAGTTCTTCGTTGACTTCAACCATTTCACCCATGAGGTCGTACTTCTCATCTGGAACATCAATCCATGAGTTTTCAAAGAGACCTTTAAGTCCGAGGATAAAGTTTTCAGCAACATCGGTGCGAACACCGTTTTCAACTGCGAGTTCGTTTTCTTCCATCCATTGCTCTACAACATAACCAAGATAGTCGTCAAGTTTTTCAACGAGGTCTTTGGTTGTTTCTTCGATGCTCTCAGCAAGAATTGATTGATATTGTTCAACAAGTTCTTCTTCAATCAAATCAACACGTTCATTGATTGCAGCTTCAAAGATTGTTGCGGCTTTATATTGAAATTCTTCTGATAGTTCTTCACCATCAAAAAGTGCATCCAATGTGCTTTCTAATCTTTCTTGTGGTGAACCCGGTGCTGATATACTACCAACTTCCTTTGGTCCTTTTGCTTTACCTGCAATTGAACCCCGGTTCTTACCAACTTTACCTTCTGTACCCTTATCTGTGTCAATCTTTGCATGACCACCTTCGGCATCTTGGTAGAGTTTTGGATCTTCTTCACTTTTTGTATCGAGCGTGGGGGTTTCTGCTTTCTTCCCACCTTCGAGTAATGTTCTAAGTTTATCTGACATGATTGAGTAACTCCTTGTTAATGTAGTCTGTTTCTTTATTTATACTTTTAGAAAGTTTTACTTGCTTTTCTTACCAGTTAGTTTAGATGATGCCCACGTTCTGACTTTATTGTCTACCGAAGCATCAACGATTTGGTCTATTACAGACTTTGCGGCATTCGATGCAGTTGCAAATGTAGTGTTTTTGATTGCACCTTGCGTCTTTGCACCAATTTCCATTTTCATTTCTTTTGGTTTATCCTGCTTCACTTTTGCTTTATCATGATATCCTTCAGGAAGAAGAACTTCTTTGGAATATTCTAGTAAAGATTTGCTATCGTTGCTCATCGGTTTCTCCGTTTATCGTCTAATATGTATGTTTCTTATATTTTAGATAAGAAATCTTTAAATGCAAAAATTGCTTGTTCTTCTAGGTCTTTTGCTGATGCTTTTTCAATCATGACTTTATAATTATTAATTTCTTTTTCTTTAATAACACCATTATCCCAAATCCACTCTCTACCTTCCATTATTCCATTTACAAAAGCACCAGGTGCAGACGGGTCTGCAACAATATCCACTGCTGAAAGCATAAAGTCATCTTTTACATAATTAGCACCATTTCGTTCTTCAAGAGAACCCATTCCTCGTGATGAAACACCAAGTTGTGCCCCTTCATTTACTAGGTTCTTTGCAATGTTACCCATAGGAGTATCAAGAAGTTTTGCTTTACCTTGAACATCATTACCATCACACTTTAATTCTTTAATCATGTGAGAAACACGGTCAAGATTCACAGTAGGACCTTGAGGGTGGTTTAATTCACCCATTGCACGATTACGAGACACTAAATCTTTATTATATCTTGCAACCTCATTTTCCATAATTTGAAGAGGATATATTCTACCGTTTCTATTCTTTTGCTCTGCTTGCATAAAAACACCCTGAATGTAGTGATTTTTTGCACCAGTTTCCTTATCTTCTTCGATAAGAATCTGAATATCTTCAGTCATTTCGGTGATTAGTTTCATCGTTTACGACCCCTTACTCGTTCTTCTTCTGCTCTTTCGTTATACCATGATTGTTTTACGATGGCTTGTTGTTTCTCCGTCATTTTTTCGTATCGTTTTATCTTCATACCATATATAAATTCTCTACGACCATCTCCAATCGCACCTTCTCCAATTTCTTTCTTCCGAACCTTTCTGCGGTTCTTTAGATAGTCATCGGATTCATCAGAATCACCATCGTTATCGATATCACTATCCTCAGAATCAACAGGATCCATACCTTCTCCATCATCTTCTATTTCAGTCGATGGAGCAAAAGTAATTTCATCTTCTGCCGATTTCTTCTTTTCTTTCTTTTCTTGAATACCATAAACAGCATCTACAACATCATCGGTGATGAAGTCGATTGCTTCGCTGACCTTTGCATAAAGAATGTCTTCTGTTTCTTCCTTTGCCGCAGCGATGTTTCCGTTCATTAAATTTTCAATGATGTTTTCTGTATTCATGTTTCTTACCTTATTCTTCTTCGTTGAATTGTCTATTGCAGAAATCTAATACCTTATTGTAATCATCCTCTGAATTTTCGAGTAAAGAACGCATCTTTACCTGATTATCTTCTATAAGGGTGTCGTGTACTGCGACCAGATTACAGGCATCTTCTAGTGTAATATGTATATCAGAACCATCTTTGGCATTGAATGAAACGCCATTTTGTTCAGAAAGTACTTCTTGTAGTGTTGAAATAATGCTCATATTTAGTTTCCTTCCTCGGTTTCAAAGTTTTTATCGTCTAATAGACCACTTGAAACTTCGACATGTTTGTTTGCGATGACTTCACCGAGTCTATCACCAATTTCTGCGGTGAATGCGTTATTGAATTCTTCTTGGTCTTTGTTGAACAAAGACGCCATCATTGTATCCATATTATCGTTCATTAGTATGCTCCTTGTTGTGCTTGCGGTTGTGCTTGCCCTTGCATTTGTTGTGGGTCTTGACCTTGCATCATTGGGTCTTCCATACCCATTTCATCTCCACCCGTTTCTGCGTTTTCTTTTTCGATTTGTATATCAATCTGAGTGATTTCATCTTCAGATTGCTGTAAGATGTTCTTTCGCACCCAATCCACAGAATAATATTTACCAACATATTCATCCATTTGTGCTAAAATGTCCACTCTGTCTTTCATTATTTCGACTTGTTTCAATTCTGCAAAGTATGAATCAGCAGTAAAATCGAAACGAATATCTGGTTCAATGGTTTTCCAGTCATCTTCGGACATTACACCCTTGAGTATTAATTGAACTCGAAGAAGTTGTATAAACAACTCCGCAAAACGATTTCGTAGTTTTCCGATAAACTTTTGAAACTTTACTTCATCTCTTGTAATTTCTGCGGAACGACCCATATTAAAGCCATTTTCTGCTTCCATTCGTGAGATTGGAATGTTCAAAGAACGATAAACTTTCTTGAGAAGATATTCAACATCTTCCATATCACCAAGATTTTGTCCACCATCAAGTGTTGTAATCTCTGTTCCTCGTCCACCTTCTCGCCTAGGCATCCAGAAGTCTTCCAACATATGCATGTGATTTCTACCATCGTGGATTTCACCAGTGTTTGCATCATATGTTAGTTTATTTCTATATCGGTTCATAATATCACGAAGATATTGTTCTGCTTTGTTCTTCGGAAGATTACCCACATCAACATAGAAAATTCTACGTTCTGGGGCTCTCGATATTCTATAAATAACTACCGCATCTTCAATTTGACGAAGCATATTTACGGAACGGATTGCTTTTTGTAAGTAACCAACAACTCGTTTACTAGACATATCAATTACACCAGAATGTGCATAACAGATTGAGTCTGGTGCAATTTTGATGCCACTTGCGGGTGTTGAGAATGTAGAGTTTTTATCCGTATCAGTATAGACATAAAATTCTTCTACTGATTGGATAAATGAAACTTGATTTGGACCTCTTGGGGTCTGGTCTTTTTTGACCTTACGAATCTTTTTGATTTTAATGGGGTCTATCGCACGAAGTTCTTTGATACCTTTTCGTGGATTATCTTTATCCAATACAATATGATAATATAGTTTACTATCAATGTACCACCTTCGGAATAAATCCACACCCTTATTATGGAATTTTAGCATTCTAAGAATACCATCATACTCTGTATAAATTTTATTTTTGATGTTGTCGGACAAGTCTGTTTGTTCGAGGTCGAGTTTCACTGGTTTTAAATCTTTGTCCATGATAATAGATTCATTGACAATATCTTCGATTGCTTGGTCCACTTCAGGAAACATAGCAAGGTTTCGATATTTTTCAATTAGTTTATTTTCATCACGGATAGAACCAGTGAAGTCTACGAGTGTCCCGAAAACTCCCCCTGTTTCTAATGTGTAAGTACCGTCAAAACTGTCGGGTGCGACAAACGATTCTTCTTTTTTTGATTCTAGCGGTTCAACTGGGTTTTGTTTCCCTATCGTTAATCCAAAGAGTTTCATTGGCATAATATAAGTTCCTTTATGATTCTGGTTATATTATGTATGTCTTTATTTAAGGAATATTTCCAGAATATCATTGACATTGACCACTATATCAATAACTTGGATAAGTTGGCAAAGAAGGAGGTTCAGGACTATTACCACCACTACTTTGTCCAGTGCCATTCGGACCAGGGGCAATCCAATCATATGCAATGGTGCAGGAAAATTCTACCAAAGTATCAGCGGTGTCATAACTTAAATCAATTGCACCAACTTCAACCGGCCAACATTCCTTTAATGTGACACAATTATGTTGATTTCCCTGCATATCTAATTGACATACGGAAATATCAATGAACTCTGTACTATTTCCACTTAAAATATCGGATTCAACCACATTTGATCTATGATTGTTAAATTTTCGATGCCAATCCAACAGTGACTTTCGCGAGTTAGGGCTTACTCCGTCTAACGTAGTAAATACCCACTCTGCATATGTTCTGTCACCTGGAAGTTTTGCAATACGACCTCTAAAGGGCACCTGTAAAATACCTACTGATTCTGCGGGCATGGAGGCTGCTTTTACCAATAATGGTTCAAGTGCCCCGACGGTGACTTCAAATCTATTGGGTCTTGTTCCACCATCAAAAGCTTTCTTAAATGTGCTAATTGCCATTTTCCCGGTTTGTTCATTGTTTGCCATTTATTTATATCTCCTTGGATGAGTATTTTATAGAGTATCTGAAGTGTTTTTATTAGTGAATGTAAGTCTTATAAAGTTGATAGATTTTGTAGGTTTGATAAAAATATCCGCAACGAATTGATTTGCATCTGCAATCGCGGGTGGATTATTTGAATCATCACAAACAACTTTGAAGTCATACATCCCTCTGCGGGCTTGAATTCTATCAAGAACGGGAGTTACAGCATTCACAAATGATGTTCTTGTTTGGGCATCATTAAACTCAAATAACTTTGCACGAGCGGCTGCACCGATTGTCTTTTTCAGATAGATAAACAACCGAGAAACATTAATCCTGCTTAGTGTACTTGTTTCACCAGCACCTGTTTTATCTCCAAATAATACCGTTCCTTCTCCTGGGAAAGTAACAATAGGATTGATTTTATTTTCATACATAGTATCTTGTGTTGAATTATCTGGATTTGACACCAAACTCACAACATCTAAAATTTGTCCTCGTTTAAATCCAGCAGGTGACCACCAAGGGTCTGCAAGTTTATCTGAACGAGCAATACAACCCGCAACGTCTGCGGCGCAGTTGGTTGTAATATAGTCAATCGTTCCATCAGTAAGGTTTGCGGTTCTGTAAATATCCAGATGCTTTTTTTGTCCAAATACTGAAAAATTAAATTCATCGTTACCGACACTAGAATCATCGGCGGTTGCAGTTGTGACTGAAATACAATCTTCACGATTCGTACAAATTCCTTGGATTGCTGTGTCGTTTCCACCTGTTGCAGCGAACGCGACATCCAATGGAGTTTGTTTATCCTTTAATGCGTCTGAACCCGATAGAAACGCAGAATCAGAACCTGTACCCGCGACTATCAATGTACCACCATATTGGAGGTAGTTATGTGCAGCCCACCATTCGTTTTCCCAATCACCTGTTGGACCTTGTGGCCATCGAGCATATGTTCCACCAGCGTAAGTATTTCCATATGAATCACCATGCAGAAATGGCATATCAGAGCCTGTACTACCAACTGGTTCATTGCTTTTTAGTCTACTCACCCAATTACTAATGTTAGAACTTTCCATCAATCCGCTTTTGCGTTCTGCGGTAGTACCCACTGCACCGATAAGATTGTAAAATGAAGGCATCCCTGCACGAACTGAAGAACCTGATTCTGTTCCTGGAACGAAAAAACTTTCGTCATTTATAATAACTGTTACATTTGGTCTTGCCATGTGAATCTCCTTGAAGATATTTGCTTATTTATTTTCAAACAATACTATTTGTATTCTTGATATTTATACTTTTCTGGTTTTCTACATTGAAAACCATCTATCTTCACCATCCCATTCACCTTCCTCTGCTTCGTCAGCAATGAAACCAAACGGCATTAATTCATCCTCAATATCTCTAATTTTTTCCTCATATATCTGTGTTCTGATGTCTGCATCAGTTAAGGATTTAAAATAATCCTGTCTGGTCATCCACGCAAAAAGTACCAAAGACATCACCAAATCGTCTGTATGACCATCATCTGCTTCAAATGAATTCTTTTTTGCAATAAAGGTAATCAATTCATTTATCGTATCAACGTCTTCTACAAGAAGTTTATCTTCTTCTATTAAACTTTTCAATATAGAACACCCAAGTTTTTTGACTGGCATCGTTGTTCGTACACCCAATTGTGATTGGGAACTTCTTCCACCAAAACCACCACTCATCACTTGCCCTGCACGACCTTTATATGTCGTCATCATAACATTTTCATATTCTAGGTCTTGATGTAAAATATCAGCTACTTGTCCACCAATATCGTTAATCTCAATCAAAACACCCGCATTGTTATATCTCATTGCAACAGCACGAATAACGGTTGGATATACCATAGGAGATATTGTGTTATTTCTGTATCTCGCAACCATTTTATATGGCATTTCTGTAGCGTCAATCACCACAAATGCACTATAATCTTTTCCTTGACCTCTGGAAGTATCAACCGTAATGAAGTAATCTCTATCTTCTTTCGGTTCTTCATATATCCATAGTCCGTCTGCATCTTTGGTTTTTGGTGTTGCCCAATTCAACACACGAAGTTTCGCAGAAGAAATCAGAGTGTTTTGACTACCCAAGAAGTCGCAAATGAATTCTTGTTGGAATTGCTCTGCACTGGTATTGGCAATAGTTTCTTCTTTCCACTTTTCATCTCGTAATGGACCACCAGGATATTGCGGTACTTGATCCCAACTTACTTCAATTGGAATGTAATCGTTCTTACCATCTTCGCCAAGTTTCTTTGTCGCACCTTTCCAATAATAATAGAACATATTCAATCCGTTTGGTGTTGAAATCATAATCACTTTGGTTTCTTGTCCCGCGGAAATTGTCGGATATACTGAATTGAAGAATTCTTCGGCAATATTGGTAGGAACATGTGCGAATTCATCAAGTAAAATTGCGTTGTATGAACCACCACGAATAGCACTAGATGATGTAGATGATGCAATAATCCTTGAACCATTTTCAAGTTTAATGGATGCTTTATTCCACTCTACAATCCCCTGTTGCAACCAAAGTGGTAAGTATTCGTATGTGAGTTGCAGTCTACTGAGAATATCTTTCGCAACCGCCTGCTTGTTTGCAAGAATCGCAACATTCATATTCTGATTGAACAGGGTGTAGTGTAGTAGGTATGCAACCATAGTAGTGGACTTACCAGATTGTCGAGGAAGTTTTGCAATGGTGAATCTGTTTTCATGTACCGTTTGCACCATGTCTTCTTGAAAGTCATATAACTTAAAGGGAACAAGGCCTTCGTCCAATGAAACAACCTTAATATACTTCTCAATAAAGTATACAGGGTCTTTGGCACATTTCATATACTCGACTACCTGTTCTTCGGTGAATTGAATATCGATACCAGCCTCTTTTAGATTCTGGTTTCCTAAATAACCTTTTTGTTTAACTACCATCTACAATCTCTGTATCAATAATATCGCCGGTCATTGCTTTTGTTCGACTTCGTTCTTGATTTATTAAGTCTTGCAAATCACTAGTAGAACCAACATAGATTGATTGGTTTGTAGTGTTGTTGATATTAATTTCTTCCTTATTGATTTCTTTTACTTTCTTGTGTAAGTCTATCAAGTCTTTGTTTACATCAGCAACAGTTTTAATCATCTGTGCAGCCACTTCATATGCTCTTGGAGCATCGCCCTGCGTTGCTACATTTAGAATCCCATCAATGGCATCTTCACCTTGTTTAATGAGTTCTTTCATGTTCTTGCGAACCAACCAATAATCTTTTTCGCTGTCAACGGCATTCACATCTATTTCTCGTATATGTGATGGTTTTTCGATTTCTTTGGTTTCTT
>Ga0080013_1005815_pt1 | contig 11272 bp, 18 predicted proteins | sample ETNvirenome_6_85_FD_69236 | JGI IMG/M metagenome (GOLD analysis project Ga0080013, IMG submission 69236) | Marine viral communities from the Pacific Ocean - ETNP_6_85 (SPADES assembly) (version 2) | ecosystem: Environmental > Aquatic > Marine > Oceanic | place: Pacific Ocean | collected 2013-06-19
TCTTCTATCCATTTCATGACTTTCATAGGACCAGGAACAACCAAATGCATGGCATCTCTGACAGCTTTCACTGTGATTGTTAGATCATCCTTGTCAATCTCCACACCTATTTCAGAGAGTGCATCTCTAATATAGGTACGGTTCGAATAAGGTTTAGCGTTGTAAGGCACTGTCATAACAACGCGTTTCACCGTTTTCCTGTCCATTACTTTCTGTATGTGTTCAGGGCAGTGCTCTCTAGCGACATCTGCTACTACCTTATACGCGTCTTGTGGTCTATCAGAGGCTACAACATTGACGAGTGTTGCAGTCTTTTTATCACGTGCCAAACCGGCAAGGATCTGTAGACCACTGCATGTAGCGTCAGTTGCCACAGGCAGTACAGTTGAACTGCGATCTCTTAAGACAACACAATGATAGTACTCATCACAGGCAGCTAAGAACTGAAATGGTTCTTCTGCAGCTTCCCATTCAGGTAAACTATCAATAGGATCTAAAGCAATTTTGGTAATGAGACCAATATTATCATTAGTCCAGTTTAGTCTCTCTGACATGGTAGCTTTATCTAGACCATAGGTCGTAGCTACTTGGAAAGACAACCATTCCTCTGCTTCAGGTGTAACGACTGACTCATTAGCAAAACTTATACAAGCCTTACCAAAATCAGTGTCTTGTGGAGTAAGGAAAGCAGGGATAGGGTATGCCCTACCACGGTAATCAAAAGACCACGGAAGATAGAAAACCTTATCCTTAAACCTTTCTATTGCCTCCATAGTCATCCTAGTACGGCATGAACGTCTGAACGCATTGGCGTTAGTGTTCATCACCTCTGCAGCAGCTCTCCGGTAACTCTTACGAGCTTCCTTGTTCTCTGCTATATCCACTGGTTTAGGTGGTAGAGACATTTCAACTATAGGGATAAACTTATCAACACTAACTCCTCTATCTTGTAACGTCTTTGCAACGTTCACTGTGAATGAGTTAAGTCGATACCCAACCTTCTGAATTCTATTCAAAAAAGCGAGTGGAATTTCTCCCTGTATACATGTGTCATGTCCACGTCTAACCATTGGGTTGCCACACATTACCTCATTGAGTAGGTAACCTCCTGGTCTTTCGTTAGTCCAATCATTAGGTTCAATTAACATTGGCCAGGATAGTGGAGCAAATAACTCACTATCTTTCATAACCTTATCTTTGATAGTCATGAATTCAGGTGTAGGCATTATGTAATTTACCTTACGCCGTCCTTCTTGTCTAGTATCTTTGTAAAACCAACCACTGGTTTCCATAATACAATCTAATAACCAAGCACCTAACTTAACTCTATTAGCCCTACCCCAAGTTAACCAAGGTTCTACTTTGTAACGATTCATTAAGGTTTGTATCACTACAATCTTTTGATGAGTACCTATTGATCTGTGCCAATAGTTATCCTTTAATACCTTAAGTAAACCTGGTGCATTTGTCTCATAATGTCTCATTTGACATTCATCTTCGACAGCGTGACCAATAGAATCACATACATTGGTGAGGTTGTTACTTCCTTCCTTATGACTGAATACTTTATCGAACGTTAACTTACATGATATAGCAGCTGATGCTAAAGGTTCTAACTTAGATACGTAGTCTTTAATGAGTTGAAATTGATAACCTGTACCACGTTTTAACCTATCATGTGTAGTCTCCTCAATACGATTGACCACAATTGGCAGTAAAGTATCAATAGAAGAAATACCGTAAACAGTGGCTGACGCATAACTCTTGTTCTCTAGCTGTGTTGTGTTGTCTCTCAATCGTTTAAGTCCTTGAGCAATTTGATCTCGCTCTAAGTTAACTTGTTCTTCAATCTGAGACGGTGTGGGCATAGTCGTAGAGTTCGTCTTTTACTTGTTCTTGTAATAAGTGTCTGATCTCTTCAGCATGTGGGTTATCATTAGATATAAGTCCCAATGCTTGTTGTTCATAAGTGTAAATATCTTCAGGCAAGCGGGTCGTCATAATCTTCTAGGTAACGTGGTTCCATGTGATGTATTTGTTCATTGGTACATACTAAGAACTCATCTTCACCTATGTCCATAAGTTCACGGGCTTTGTTCTTAGCAGCATGTTCTCGTTGATAAACGAATTCTTTAATCTTACCTGTCTTAACATTCTTAGACCTAATGATACAGGCTACAGAAGATGGTAACTCCCAACCCTGTAATTTCCAGTCCATGAATTGTTCGAAAGGTAGTGATTGAAAGTATTCAGATGGTGCTGACGCAATTGCTTCCCAATTATTAGGGAAGTACTTTTTCTTTTTAGACATCATGAATAGGTTCAAGGTTGACAAGGTAGTCATCCATTAATGCAGCTTCATCCATAGCTTCATATGCTAATGAGTATGCTTCATCAGGGATATTGGAGTCATAAGGTGAATTCATAATGAAATCCCTTCCAGACTCTAATGTAACGTGATACTTAAGCATGTTCACTGTGAATAAAGTTTACTAATAAGAACCTTAGTTCTTTTCTTAGCAGAGCGTAGAGCCTGAGGTTTCAGGGTACGCTTAGCTTCTTTCTTTGAATGATGTTGCCAGTTAGGTGTCACTTACTACACCTCCATGGTGTTCAACATCTGTTGGTCTATCCTCTACTAAATGATAGTCGATGGATAGAACAGGTAACATACCCTTTAAGGCATTAACTATCTCAAAGATAGCTTCCTTTGGGTTATGATTTGTTTTCACATTAATAGTGAATTGGTATTGTTTAAAATGATCCATACTATTTAGTAAAGAATATGTAAGGGATGGTGAGTCCCTAAGAAAAGCCCGAAGGCTTTATTTAGAGAGTCTTTGATAAGTCTTCTTGGTATATTCTACCACAGACTTAAAGTCTTTCATTGCTTCCTTTAACTCATGTTGATTAATCTTCCACCTGTTTTTGAAGTCTTCAAAGAGAGAATCCCTGTCTATGACTTGGATGTCAGGTAAATGTGATTGAACCTTAGTTAAAGTAACTGGTGTTTGTTCGGTAGGTATTACTACCGGTAATTGTTCTGTCATTTTAGTTGTCCTCTTCCTAGTTGGACGAGGTTTTAATTGTGTCGTAGTTGACATAATGTAAATGGGTGAACAAATGAGGTGACGAGCCCCAAAGCGGGTAATCGGATTCGAACCGATAACAACAGCTTGGAAGGCTGCAGTTTTACCGTTAAACTATACCCGCGGATCGGAGTAGTAGGATTTGAACCTACAACATCTGACTCCCAAAGTCAACGCTCTACCAAGTTGAGCTATACTCCGAGAGCGGAGAGAGAAGGATTCGAACCTTCGGTAGGTGTTACCCTACAACTGCTTAGCAAGCAGCCGCTTTAAGCCTCTCAGCCACCTCTCCTAGAAGGTCATATGCCTCCCAGTAAATAGAATGTAGACTAAACTTCTGATTTAACAGCGTCAGCTTGTTGCTCTTGAGAATCACTCTCATTAATCTCATTCTTTAAGCTTTCTTTATAGAATTCAGCAGCAAACTTTAACATAGTGGACTTATTTACACCATTGATTAACACTCTATCAGTGTAATCTTTAGTAATAAGTAGTGCGTCATGTTCTGCACAATAATGTAAATCAGCATCACCTAAGTAATACTCATGTGTGGTTTCAAAAGTAAGCATAACCGTGTTCACTGTGAATGTAACTTAAGGGATAATGTGTCCCTCATTAAATCCACCGAAGTGGAAGGATTTAAAGAGAGAAACTGTTAGTTAAGCTAAGACTCTATCCATTAACTCACCATCTTTAGATGTGTAGAATAAATGAGAATCTTTTGGCTCAATGTATGAACCTATTAGTTCATCTTGAGCAAGTTGTTCTTCTTCATAGGTGATAAGAACCATAGAAGATACATGCTCAATGTATAACCAAACAACAGCGTTTTTATAATGCCTTAATGATGCATCAGCTTCTTTAAATAAATCCACTAATGTATCAACTCCGTAGCATTCTTCAAGCTCAGAGTATATCTCGTCTTCATATTTATCGAAGAAAGAGATGGTATCAGCATAATATATGTGTTTGAAGCACACACCAGATGTACACCCGTGATTAACAATCTCTTGCATATCTTCGATGTCATAGGTGTTACAAAGCTCCTTAAATGCAGGTTGATTGTTCATAAGAACGTTCACTGTGATTGTGTGTGTAAATAGACAACAATTACTTGTTATCTAACGACCCCACTGAGAATTGAACTCAGAACATTACCGTGACAAGGTAACATTTTACCATTAAACTATAGGGTCAGGAAAGCTCAATTAAGAGCTGTATAGTTTGTGTTACTTAAGCTGTGTAATACTCAGAGATAGTAGTCTCAGCATTGACACAGTTCTTGTTAACCCACTTACCAAATGATTGTGCTAAAGGATTACTTAGTAGAGCTTTTATCTGCTTCTTGTTAACTCCGCTATAGAGATAACCAGAACCATTGTTAAAGAATACTCTTGCTAATCCTCCGTCTTGATCTACTTCAAGTGAATCAATTGCAGATGATCTTTTGTAAGTTTGAACGAACATGGTTTGTGTTAAATAAGGTGAATACAGTTTGTTTAATTTAGTTTAGATGAATGCATGATAGCATAGTCACAATTAGGTAGAAACCTTTTGTACCTATGTAACAGCATGAACTCTAAACGTTCACGGTTATCGGATGCACTTAGTGCTCGTAATCCGTCAGGACTTCGTTGTACCAAATACCACATAGATTGTGTTGGGATAGTGTGAACAAGTGCGAGTGTAACGAGTACACTCTGGAAGGAGATCTTGAGAACCCTTCATGATAACAATTGCGCGTGATGTTCACTGTGAATTGTTATTAGGAAAGGATCGAACAGTTAGTATAACTAACGTGCTTTAATCTCTTTGAGGAAGATGTATATCAGTGTTGAAATACATATGACGATGATGATACTATTCATGAGTTGATTAACTCTTCAAAAGTAACATGATCTCCACCCCAAGTATGTTTGAATTCGAAGTTAGTTTCTGAAGAAGATTGCAGAGCATTCATAACAGCTTGGTCATGAATTGCAGTCTCGTTCATTAACACACAACCATTAAACATTGGTTTGAGATTGTTGTTAGTTTTCATTGAGATTAACTCTCCTTTGTTTACATTTTAATTATAACAGAGTTTGGTGGTGAAGTCAAGTCTTCGTTACACTCTGTAATAATAACACTTTGCCTATTCACTGTGAATAAGTTAGTGTTAATGAGATTGGTAGGAATTGCACCTACGTTAGTGTTACTAACTCTTTCATAATCTCGAGGGAGTAAGTGTTAGCCTCTCCCTAAATCTGACTCAACCTCGTTGTTAGTGAAGGTTAGTAAATCATCCAGGCGTTTGTTATCAATTAGTGTAACATATTCACCGAGGATTTCATTACATAACTCACCAGGAACTTCATTCGCATTCTTTATAAGATAAGCGAGGTTCATTGCGAGTCGTTGTTGATCAGTTGTCATAAGTTTGACCTCGTAATGTAAAGAAATAGGAGTTGTCCTCCATGTATCTAATATACATGGCCCTGCCCCAGAAGTCAATACATCCCTCAACATCGTAACACTCTGTAATAATGACGCTAACCTGCATACAGATAGGCTGTTATAAATGTTAACATAAGGACTGCTAATCCGTTCGCGCTTCGCGCTCACTTAGTCAACGCACAGTTAGTAACAGCAATACATGTGCAATCAGTGTCACTATGTATCATCGAGCGAGCACGAAGTGCGAGCGGGTTAGTAAGCAGTATGTTTGTACTGCCGCGCTGGTGCCACCAAGCGAGCGCAGCGAGCGGAAACGATAACCATTTTCGCGCGCTGGAGCCCGTTGTGCTCGTCTTAAACTGTAATGATAAGTTTTGCGACGCCCCTATGGGGGTTATTGATTCTCATTCTCAATAAGATATGCCCTGAGAGATTTATGTCATTTTTTTAACCCACTTCTCACTCTTTCTTATTATCTTCTGTGCTATCTTCCTAGAGACACATCCTTGTGCTTTAGTTTGCAGTTTAATCAGTTTACGTTCAGGTTTATTCAAGTTAAAGTCATTCTTAGAGCCATAGCTAACGCTCTATAAGATGAAGCTACATATATCTGTCCAATCACCACACTCAATGTAGCAATACTCCAGAATATATAGTAATAACGTTGCTTATGTTGTGCAGGTGCAGTCATGGATGGTTTATTACTGTTTAGTTAGGTGTTAGAGGTATATTAGTATGTTCATTAATAGAAAATAGATAATATAGGTATAAGAAAGGAGGAGGAGATGTCTGAAAGACATCGAATCCTCCCTTGAGGGAGAAAGTCCACCCTTCTCTCTCCCTGTATACATGTGTTATGTGTCTATATCCAAGTAGGGACAGTCTTTTTACCTACCTTCCCTCTTGCTTCTCTACGTTGTTGTAGATTTAAACCTAAGACCATATGATTAGCTGCACCTTGTGGATCATCTACCCATGTGTCTAGGATGTCTTTCCAGTCTTCTTGTTTACGAGCTTTAACAGTTTCATAGGCTGAGATTCCCATTGCATCTGTGAAATACTTTACTCCTTGTGCAAGGCAATCGAGTCTATCATCATGTTTAACTGCACCTTTTTCTCTACACATACGGGACATTTGATAGAAAAGCATATACATAAGACGAAGTTCTGGAGCCTCGTCCTTATTGGATTTGTAATCCCAATCAATAACTGATTTATCACATATAAGACGATGTTGATTAAGAACAGGCTCCAACGAATCAATGATTCTATCTTCTTTACGAACGTTAGCACGGACTTCCTCTACATCTATAGCTTGTTTGGTCTGTTGTAGGTGTTTACGGAATAATTCACTAACTATACCATCACCAAAGTTAGTCTCTATGACTAATTTAGTAACGTTAAACTTCTTACAACCTTTTAGTATGTCTAGGAGTGTGCGGTCTGAGTATCCATCTCTATAAGCTCGCATTTCATGGAGGTAAAGGAACCCATTCTTTTGGGATATATAGGCGGCAGCTGTCTCATCTGTACCTCTTCCAGAGGGATCCACACTGCAGATTGTTTCTGAGTAAGGTGTCCATTCTCCTTGTAACTGCATAGGAGAATAAAAGTAGTCTCCTGGGAGTCCGACAGTTGGGAGATCTTTAATGACGTTTTGCGGGTCGGAACACCATACGCAAGCGTCGGGAGCCAAGCTAGGGTTGACGCTAGTGACAACCAAATCAGACATCTTAAGAGGAAATTTCTCTGCATCACTTAGACTCGTGTCGAGTTGAAATTGAAGCATGTAGTTAGAACGACCCATGGATGCTTCACGTTCCAGTAGGTCGTTATTATCAAATCTATCGGGATCTGTTACATCCCATTCTTCAGCACCTGAATCGAGGTCTTCCTGGATCTGTGGTGCTAAGAGTCCGTCGTACTTACTGAGACTTCCTTTACGGGGATATCTGGCTGGCCAAACGAATGGACGGTACGAACGCTCTGCCAACTTACGATAAACAGTAAAAGTAGTCTGAGGAGTCCCGAGATACATAATACGGCTATCAGTTTTGGGTGTAAGGATAGACTCGGCTTCTGTACAGAGTTGAAGTAACTTCTCACGCATTAGCTCCGTCATGGAGTTTCCAGGCACCTCTATGTCGTCCAAGATCATTAAATCTGCGCGACTTCCTGTCAGCTGCCCAGTTATGCCCACCGACTTTACGCTTGGGGCTTGGTGAGGAGAACAGGCGACGTCGAAGCTGATGCGACTCCAACGAGAATCGTCTGCTTTCGGTCTGAGATGTTTTAGCCATGGAGTTTCAATGATTAGTTTTTGTAGGAAGATCGACATGTTGTCTGCTCTCTCTTTAGAGGCAGAGATAATCATTATTTTCTTTTCAGAATCTTTAAATAGAGTCCAAAGAACAAACGCTCCAGTAATCCAAGATTTACCAACACCACGGAAGGCTTGGATCTGGAGACGCTTCGGACCATTTTGTAAGTAGTCAGCAATTGAGTACTGGGCACGAGTTGGACTAGGTAAGTCGAGTTGTTCCCATAGTGCTTGAAGGAATAGTTTAAAGTCATCTTGTAGGGCGGTTACAACATTAGTCATTGATCCATATCTCTTATCATTTGTTCGAGTCTGGCATTTCTCTTTACACCTATTGGATCACCCTTACCTTTTAAGAATCTATTTTTCAAACCACCAATTAAAAGTTGAGAGAGACTTTTCTTTTTTTTCTTTTTATCTGCCATTAGCTTCCTAAGCTCCCTCTTCCACCGTAAGATGATCTACCATACATAGAATTAATCATCTTATCCATTTCTTTTTGATTGTTTACTTTAACACCCATAACCATTCTCGGCCATTGTGGTTTATCTTGTTTTGCTGAAGCGATCCGTAGATCATTCTTCTTATTTGGGGTTTTCTTTTTTACTGTTCTTGCCATGAGTTAGAGGTTACCTCTGATGAATTCTTGTTGTAGTTCAAATAGTTTTTCTTTACTTGCAGGGGCAATATGTTCAAAATAAACTTGAGCCGCTTGTTTCCGAGTCTTTAACGGTAAACGTTTCAAACTCTTTACTCCAAAGTATCTCTTCAAATTAGGTTGAATATTAGTAAGATCACCTGTTTTTTCCAAACCTATCACTTCTTCTCTAAACCAATTATGTAATATTCTGTGTACTTTTTCATCATGAATTGTCATTCTATTTGCAGCAATACTACCAATAGGTTCGTTTAATTCTTCAAAGATATATTTAGTTAATTTTTTAGCGTCTTTAGGAGATGCCCCATCATATAAAAAGTCTATTTGTTTTAAACCAGTACCATGATGTTTATTTACCTTACCACCATAAGTCTTTTCTAATGCTTTAACAGCTTTCGAATCTGCACTAAATCCTGGTTGACCTAATGGTGTTTGTTCTACTTCATTAATACGTCTTCTTATCTTAGTACTAGTTTTCTCTAACTGGCTTTCAGATTTCATAGCTAGTGGATTACCTTTTTTTTTCGCACCACGTAACCTTTGTACATCATTTATACCATCTACTTTCCTTACTTTAACACCTAATTTTTTAGATACTTCGGTAGCACTAAATCCTTGTTCTCTTAAACGTTGTGCGTCGCCAAAGAAGTTATCACCTTTATAGATTTTTTCACCTGGTCTAGGTTTCCAACCTTCACCTATTTCACGATATAATCTTGATAACGTTTTATCTTCAGGGAATGGGTTAGTTTCTGGGAAGACATTTGTATCATCCAGCATAGCTTGAAGATTCAATTCTCCTCTTCTTATAGCTCTGGATTGACCTCCTACTTGTCGTTTTGTAATAGCTAATTGTGCTTTTCTAGCATCAGAAGCTTTACCCATATAATGACGAGTTAAACCTTTACCAGCTAATTTACTTCCAGGTAGATTAGTTTTAGCTAATTTATGGGCACCTTTAATTGCACCTATTTTACCTAATTTAGCGGCAGCTCCTCCGATCAATAAATCACCAGCTACACCACCGATTGCACCACCTATACGTGGATCAAATCCTGCAGCACCAGCTATCTTACCACCAGCCCAACCACCTGCTTCTCCAGCAAGACCAGCTAACCAAAGAGTATTCTTGATACCACCACCTGCAAGGCGTAGCATATCATCATGAATACCTTCTTGATCTTTAGCTAAATTCCTTACATTCTTAATACCACCACCAATTAAACGAAGGGCATCATCATGGATACCCTCCTGGTCTTTTGACAAATCTCGGACTTTATTGGCAGCACCTATCATGAGGTTCTGAGCACCCCTTTCAACGTTATCGGCGAAACGGGTACCAATATACATTCGTTTAACTTCTGGTTCATCTATAGTTATCGGCATCTATAGTACCTCATACCTACCTTTCTGTAGATTGAAAACTGCCTCCTTCTTCTTATTAATATCTGATTTTTTAGAAGTATTATCTTTCTGAGCATTCTTTAATTGTCTTTTTCTTCTCTCAGCAGCTAGTTCAGCAGGAGTTTTTTGAACAAGCTTCCTCTTATATCCTCTAGGTTTTCTAGGATCAAACTTCTCTCTCTTTAGTTTACCTTCTTTACGATCAGATTCCCACTTACGATGCTTCTTCTGCTTTTCCCATAGTTCATCAGCATCCCATGCTCCAGATCGTCTAGCAGGACTATTACGGGTTTTCTTTTCCCACTTAGCTCTTGCGTCAGCTTCAGTTTCTTTAGGTTTTTCTAGTTTTTTAGAATCCTTCTTATTCTTATAAGCTGCTGCAATTTCATCATCATCCTTTTTAAACTGTGCAGCTAATTCTTGTCCAATCTTGAGTTTCTTGGCTTTTTCGGCTTTCTCTTTCGCTACTGTTGTTTTGACTGTCTTAAGAGTTTCATCAGATACAGGGTTTTTTCTAACCTTATTACGTTTAGCAGCTCCTACTTCTGGATCTCTACCTAGATGATCTTTTGTTACAGGTGCTTTAACTGGAGAACTTTGGTATTTACCAGTCATTGGGTTCCAGTACTCTTTACCTGTAGTCCGGCCTCGTCTGTTTTTTCTAGCTCTAGAAGTGTTTACTGTTCTTTCTGAATCTTCTTTTGCTAATCTTTCTTTTCTGGCTTTGGAACCAGCCATGCCGATCCACTCGTTCTTTGCTTTAAAGCGTCTGATTCTTTCTAGTACCATGGTAATTAGTTTTTATGTACCCCGCCTTGACGACGGTTTTTCTTTCTAGACCCTAGAGTCAAGTTTGGGTGTGTAATATCTTGAGGAGTTTTTTTACTCCCAGGTTTGACCATACCTTTGCCGTCTATTTTTAATTTACGGGCTTTAGCTTGTAATTCAGCTCGATAACTCGGAGGTTTGTTTTCATTGATCTTTGTATTCTTCGCAGCCTGACGTGCTGCTGCTTCAGGATGTGCACGTAAGTACTGTGCAGTCTTACCAGGATTATTTGTGAACCTTCGTCCTTTACCTTGTCCTACTTTACTTGCGACCATACAACCTCCGTTGTACTAATTCAGGATCTACTTTAGGCATGATTCTATTGAGTTTGTCTAATGGATTACCATCATACGCAACACCGCTGACATCGTTTGTCTTGAGCCAATCACATGCTGCTTTTAAATCTTGTGTTGAAGCCTCGCCACTTTTCACCCTTTTCAGGAATTCTGTTGTAACGAGATTATGTAATTCATTGAATTGGGTTTCAGTGGCTTTCTTCATTTATCTCCAGGGAATAATGCTAGTTTTACCATAGCG
>Ga0080013_1005819_pt1 | contig 11261 bp, 8 predicted proteins | sample ETNvirenome_6_85_FD_69236 | JGI IMG/M metagenome (GOLD analysis project Ga0080013, IMG submission 69236) | Marine viral communities from the Pacific Ocean - ETNP_6_85 (SPADES assembly) (version 2) | ecosystem: Environmental > Aquatic > Marine > Oceanic | place: Pacific Ocean | collected 2013-06-19
CTTTGATGAAAATCCAAGACTGAAGGCGATGCTGTTCGCGCAGATGCGCGGCATGGGCATCGATCCGCAACAATACATCGTCGGCAACGAACTTAATTCCATCAATCCCGTCACGGGACAGCCAGAATTCTTTCTCAAGAAAATATTCAAGGAGGCGAAGAAAGCCGTTAAGAAGATCGCGCCGTACGCAGGCGTGATAGCAGCAGGATTTGGTGCTCCTACAGGATGGGCAACAGGAATCGGGGCTCTTGGAGGATTATACGGAGAAGGTGATTTAGGTGGAGCATTAAAAGGTGGACTGTATGGTTATGGTGCATCTAAACTTCTTGGAGAACAGGGACTTTATGGACAACTTCCTGGAGGAACGGAAAAAGGATGGTTACCTGGCATGCGTGCTGGAGGAAAAGGAATATTCGCTCAATCAAAAGAAATAGCCGATAATAAAAAAGAGATGTTAAGATTAAAGACAGAAGGCTTGGAAATAGCTGATAATAAAAAATTTTATGATGACTTAAAAGAAGCAAACAAAGTTTTACTTGAAGAAGGAAGATTCCCTAACCTATCGGCTTTACCTTGGTATGAACAGGGAGCTCTTGGGCTAGGAGCAACATTCGGTGCCACTGATCTTTTGGCAATGGGAGAAGAGGACAAGGATGGTGACGGATATCCAGATGACTGGTGGGACATACAGCCGAAACATCCTTGGGGTGGCAACTTCGCCGCACCGGGAGTAGACTATTCCGCCAACGGCGGCATCATCAATACTTATGATGATGGCGGACCAGTGAATGATGACATAACAGGAACAGGAATTTTCTCGCCAGGAGATACAGCAGGATTTGTAGATAGAAGAAAAGGAGATTTTAATCCAGAAGATTATATAGGATCATATATAATGGTGATGCAAAATTCGAATCCCAAGTCGAATAGAGATACTCTCAAGCAGCAATATTACAATTGGTTCAATCTAGATCCAACTACTGAAGAATACCAAGATAGAAAAAATAGGTTATTAAGACACCTTAGTCATTTGCCAGGTAATGGTTATGGTCACTCTATGGCTGAAGAACTTTTTGGGGCTGAAAATGAAGGTAAAAATTTTTATTGGTATAGTCGTAATTCCGGTCTCACACATAAATTTGAGGACGAGCTTAAAGAGAGGGAGGAAGTAAATCCTCCTCTCGATGATGGAGGTAAACAATACACAGAAGACAAGTACGCCGACGGAGGAATAGCGCATCTGGCAGGAGGATCTTTTCCCCGAATGAGCGGAGCAATTTCAGGGCCGGGAGGTCCGAGGGACGACATGGTACCCGCCATGTTAAGTGACGGAGAATTCGTTATGACGGCTGACGCTGTCAGGAACGCAGGTGGTGGAAGCCGACGCGAAGGGGCGAGGCGCATGTACCAACTGATGAATCAACTACAAGGAGTAGCATAATGGCTGACGAAACGATAACAACCTATCAGCGCCAAGCCCCTTACGTAGAGGAGAGAGGCAAGCAACTGCTGTCCGCAACCATGGGCGATCCGAATGCGGTCAAGCAGGCGGGTGAATCCGACGAGGCGTTCCAACTGAGAAAATTCGGACGTGCGGGCGTCGCACAGAACATTCCGGGAATGCAGGTCGCGGGACTTACGGCGCAACAGCAGCAAGCCATGCAAATGGCGGGGGGCATCGGAGGATATCAACCTTACCTTGGCGCGGCGTCAAGCGCACTCGGAGCGGGCATCGCCGGACTTCAAGGAGCGCAGCAAATGTACGATCCAAGATCGGCGCAAGCCTTCATGGATCCGTATCAACAAGACGTCACCCGTGACGCCTTGGCGGAAATGGACCGACAGGCGCAAATGGCGCAGCAGGGAGCTGCGGCGGGAGCGGTGGGAGCGGGAGCCTTTGGAGGAGCGCGCGAAGGAATTCAGCGGGCGGAAGCGGGACGAAACCTGCAGGACATTAAATCCAGAAGAATTTTTGAAGACCGATCGAGGAACTACCAGCAGGCGCAACAGGCGGCGCAACAGGCGTTCGAGATGCAACAGGGACGGCAGATGCAGGCGACCGGAATGTACGGACAGCTTGCGGGACAGACCGCTGGCCTCGGACAACTGGGACAGCAAATGTACGGAGCGGACATCGGTCAACTGCAGCAGGCGGGAGCGTTGCGACAAACACAGGCGCAAAACGTCCTTGACGCGCAGCGACAGACACAAATGCTCGCGCAACAGGAGCCGTTCCAACGACTGTCATTCGCGTCGGGCATCCTGACAGGAACACCGGCGTCACAGATGACCGTTCAACAGCAACCGGGCACCAATCCGTTCATGCAGGCGGCAGGCCTCGGCATCATGGGACTTGGAGCATACAAGGGCGTGAACATGCCTAATATGCCATTCTAATGAGCGTACTGGACAGAAAATTATTCGCACCCGTAAGGATGCACGAAGGGGGAGTTCCTCCGCACGCACCGGTAGGGCACAAGCACAGCTTTGATTCAGAACTGTCGGATGAAGAAGTCATTAATACTCAAAAAAATTTGGCTACGGATGAAGGGCTGTTTTCCCAGGCGTTAACGGATGCCGAATATTTCAGCGAGCTCATATCCCCTGTCAAGACAAAAGAAGAGTACATGGCCGAGTCGAAAAAGTTGCTCGAAAGCGACTACGAGGCGGAAAAGCAGGCCATTGCAAGGCAAAAAGAGGAGGACAAGGTTGCTTCCATGATTTCATTCGGAGCGCGTCTTGCAACGGGCAGAGGTGATCCGTTGACAATTCTATCCGAAGCGACACAGCAAACCGTTCCCGAACTGATGGCCATGCGCCGTGCGACACGGGTGGAAGAGACGGCTCTTGCCAAGGAGATAAAAGGAGAAAAGGCGGCGATCAAGCAATTCGCCCTTAGCGAGGAGAAGGAGGATGAAGTGAAACGCGCCCAGGCAATGGTGGAGCGGTTCTACAACATTTCAGACCAGAATTTTGAACTGAAGAAAATGAGCACTGAACATCAACATAAGTTGAAAAGCGAAACGAAGCCCGTGTGGGATGATAAATTGAAGGCGAACGTTTTCGTTCCACTGGGACAGTTACTGGCGAATCCAAAGCGATACTTTCCCGATCACAAGATTGGAGAGCCTTTTGAAGTCTTTGACACGCATAGTCAAAAGAACGTTCTATTTACAGATCGTGAGGGCTATGACGCCGCACAAAAATTAGCACCTAGTCGTTACGAAAGCGCAAGGGACGATGTTGATGGCGTCAAGCGACAATTCATGGGTCAGTTCACACACCCGACAACGGGAGAGAGATTAAACAGACCGGGAGCCCTTATCCGTGAAATGAAAGATGGCAGCATGTGGATCGCGGATGTAAAACCACAAAAAGAAGGAGAAAACCTATCCATCAATGATAGGATAATCCTTGAGTCAAGCGGGCATCCAAAGCTCATTCCTCTTGGAAAAGGGACGGCGGATCTCATACCGTTGACCGATGTGGAAATGACGGCGAACGACATCGTCGGTCCTAAATTAATGAACGAACTGTTCGGACAGGCGTTATTATATTCAGATAACATCGACAGTTTGTCCGTTGTTATCGACAGGGCGATAAATCAGCCTGACACTGTTGCTGTCATGGGAACAATTAATTACATCAAGCAAGTCGGTGCCGGAGTTTTATCCGATTTCCTTGGCGAGAACGCATTATCAACCGCCCTGACAAATGCTGTAGCAGAAGGGGATATGTTCCTTGCAGAGGATGCTGAAATATCACAGGACGTTCTTAGTAAATTTGGTGATAATCAAGCACAGCAAATTCAGGACTTATTGAATCCCGAAGCCCTTAAAAATAATGCGGAATTACAGAAAAAGATTTTTGGCAATTTTAGGCCAGAGCTAGCGGACAACAGAGCCCGTATCAACGCGATCGTGTATGCATTGGCAAGGGCGAGAAAGTCAACAGGCCGGTTGAACATGGATGACATTCAGCGTGCCTACGCCGACATTAAAATATCAGGAATTGGTATTGACTCTAAAACCGTGGCAACTAAATTAAACACCATCAAGAACGAATTGCTCCGTGCGCACAGACGAACAAGACTGATGTACATTCACGGAGGCGGTGAGGCGGGTGACATTCTTCCGTTGAACTATGGTTCAGCGACATCGTATCAAGGGGCAGGCGCATTTAACTTTTCTGTTGTAGATGGTGAAGTTGATCCGAATTGGACAGCAGGAGGGTCTTCAGCGACAAATCAATAATGGCAGAGTATATTGGACAAATAGCAGAAGAAATGAAACCGGAAGTTTTTTCCTATGAAACGGACGACAAGGGGAAAGTTGTCCCTATAAAGGAAAAGAAAACCTATACGTGGGAAGACATAATATCTCCTGAAGATAGATACAAGCTTCTTCCGTGGGAAAGAAAATTGGCGGAGACCGCTTTTGGCAAATTATCGGCGGTCAAAGTACCAAAGACGGCGTTTGAGATGCAGAAGCAACGCTACACGGACTACAAGCAGACATACAAGAACTATTTGCAAAAATACCATCCAAAGGATTTTAAGAAATATTTTCCAAAGGAATATGCGAAGTCAAAGTTCTGGCAACGCGGATGGTTTTCACAGATGAAAGATCTCAGAAATTGGAGCAAGAGACCGGAAGTCCGCCATCATAAAATATTCGACATACCTGTTAAGGAATGGACTTATCATCTTGGCAACATAGGCAAGAAAAGCCTTGGATGGGGATTATTATATCAGTCCATAACCTATTCGGGAGACATGCCGAATGACTTTGAGGAAAGGGAAATGTCTCGCTTTGGCGCAATCGCCGATCATTACATGTCACAGTCGTACACTCTTGAATATGACAAGGACGGCAAGATGACAGGAAATGTTACTGCACCGAAAAAACAAGATTATGATATTAAGGATTTCATGCCGTACTACAAGGACGGCAAGCTTGTTGATCCGATGGATGAATGGTGGTCTGTTCCAGAAGATCAAATGCCGAAGAATATGACATTAACGGAATACGGCTACAGCCATGAAGCATACACCCTGCAACAACAAATGGAAAAGATTAAGGAATTGCAGAACAGGCGTGATGAGTCATGGGAAGGACAGGCGGATGAAAGAAAAAAACAGGAGAATAAACGAGATTTATTTTTTCCTGATCCGTCAAAATCAGGAATAGATCCACACTGGAAAAGGGATATATACTGGGAGGATTATCAATAATGGCTGAGACACAACTTTGGAGCTTGAAGAACGACGGTGGACACGTGCTGGGGTCAAGGCCTTTTAATTCCATATTCCCTATCGATGCGACCAACATTCCAAGCGACATCACCATTCAGGTGCCGGACCGTGATAACTTTTTGAAACCACCTAGTGAATCTTCCGTGGAAAAAACGGACGAGCAATATCAAATGGAGAAAGAAAATTTTGCTAAAATTCTGACAATGGCAAGAAAGCAATCAGGGGGAACACAGGACTCTAGTCATACTGATGCGGCAAACACGGAACAGGATATAAGGAATAATCTGATTGCGCAAAAGGAAAAGGAAAATACGGAGGCGGAACTGCGTCTGAGCACGGATCCGATAAAGGAATACACGAACAGATGGAATAAAAAAGTTCAGGAGGACGATCGCCATATTCTCACTTTACTGACACAGTTGCCACAGCTTATTGGGGAGACAGGGGATGATCCAAAGAAATTCTTTAATCATTTAGGTAACCACGGTATCAATTCAATCATGGGCATCTCCAATACGGCGTGGAAGATACTTCCGGACAATAATTCACAGAACAGGGCGATCATCGGGGACGTAATGGGCAACCTGGGTCTGTACATGCTTGGTGCGAGGAACAAGGCAACCAAGAGATTCCTTGATCCAAAGTCAAGATTTGCAGGAACAAAGCAGATGACAGGACTCGTAGGATCGGGTGCAATAGGATCAGGCTCGGTTTTCGCCGCCTACGAAGCGTTGACAAATGGAATACGCGCCCTCAAGGACATTCCCGATCCGGAAAATCATCCGAACAGGGACGTTCAGCAACTGCATCAAATGGTAACCAACTTGTGGTGGACGGGGGGAGCGGGAGCTCTCGGACCTGCGGCTAAACATTTAAAAAAAGGTCTGTCACAAGCTTACGGCGTCGCTAATGAAACCTCAAAAAAACTTTTTGAAAAAGCTCTTCGAGAAGGATTGCCAATCGGCATAGCCCAGGCAGCCCAGCCGAAATGGTGGGTGAAGGGATATGCATCCGTCATCGGTGTCTTCCCGTTCGTGGGCACGCCGTTCAGAGTGCAAAAGGGTAAATTATCATGGCTCATGGACCAGAAGATTGTCAATAATTTCAATGAGCTAGCCCCACTTGTTAAATTTGCGAAACTTGGACTATTGACAACGGAACACGCACGAGCAAGATTTGGCGCATATGCAAGAATGAACTCTGTCCTATATGATAATTTTTATACCCAGGCTAAATCTCTTGATGCTAAAATTATAGACGGCTTCATTCCAACAGAAAGATTAAGATTACTATCACAAGGATACAGGGAAAGATTAAAGCAGGAGAGAAGAACACTTGCAACAGGAGAAACTAGAGGAGGGACTACTGAAGGAGAATTTGAACAACTGTTATATGACTTTGCGGATGAAGCAGAATATTGGACAGCAGGAGGATTCAGGGGAGTGCAAAAAGAGTTTAACAAGAAATGGCGTGAATATGAAGCAAAGTATGCCATCGGCAAGGATGATCCTATTGCGGCGCAAGCGAGTGAATTTAAAGAAGCGTTAGAGGATTCTATTAATGTAATACAAGATTGGAGAACAGCGGGTGTCGGCAAGCAGGATATGGCACTAATGAATTCGGTTAAGGAGTCCTTGACCAATGCCAACACGCATTTTGCGAAATTCGCGGACACTTTCAAGTCACCATTGGCAAAACACATCACTCTGGCGGACGAGAACATATTTACCGTCGGTGCCTTGAAAAAAGCGGGATGGGTGTACGATGATCAAATAGCAGATGATATATTTAAAGCATTCTTGAACGGTAAAGTTAGAAGTTCACAGGCGTTGGGAGATTTACGAACACTTGTCGGTCCGGCAACATTCAAGAAATACGCAAGAAAATACATGGAGAACATCTACAATAATTCCGCGGAAGTATATCAATTTAGCTGGGGTGGATTGTTAGGAAAAAATGGCAGGGTTTTAAGTAAGGAAGAGTGGGCACTGAAAAATGGTTGGCAAGAAAGTAACATTAGAAATGTGAATGGTTCCTATACTGAAGCGTTCAGTGAGATGGTAATGCCAACATACAAGGCACTTGGTGCAAAAGAAGCGGCGGCAGAGTTAACAGAAGCAGGCGGAAAAGTCATAGGACATAATTCATATGAAATACGGGCAATTAATCCGGAGAGATGGGAAAGAAATCTTTTTGGTGGAGATGAAAATGTCGATTTCCTTAAAAACTTCTATAAAGAGATGGGGCATTCGACAAAAGAGGCGGACGGCGCCATTGACAGTTTAAGAAATCTTATTGAAATTGCAAAAGCCAATAACAGTATTAAGATCGGCGATACGGCACAGTTCGTCAAGCGTCGTGCGGTGTTGGCGGGAGCTGCAGGCATTACAGGAGCATTCCTTGCATCGAGCATGGGTGATCCATTGACAGGCGTTGCGATGGCATTGCTTGCACGGTACGGGTCTAACATTCTTACCAAGCCGGCGGCACTCAAGGCGATGGTCACCGTTGCTAATCCAGAATTTAAAGATAAAATGAGACGCAACAACTACCTGCGACTTCTCCGACTGGCATTCGATAAGGAAAATCCAGTTCCGGAAGGCATGACCATGGATGAACTTCGTGATCCGGTAAAAGCGTTAAACTTCCTTATGGGGACAACATTCGCTGTCAACGAGGACGGAGAAGAAGTTTCACAGGCGGAAGTACAACCGCAACCCGTTGACACGGCGGCCAGAGCAGTTGCGCCACAGCCAAACATTCCCGAGAAAAAAGTCAGCAACAACGTCTCGGCGGAAGTCAAGTCGAGAATGGCGTCTAACTACGTACGGCGACCGGGCGGACCGACACGGGGAAAACTCAATTCCAATCAACGTGAAGCTCTTGCCGGTGGCAATCTGTACAGCGCCATCGCGGCGGCGAAGCACGGAGGCGCGGTCTATAATGACGGCATCATGAACCTGGCGAACAGAAGGAGGGCGTGATGGTCAAACCAGTGAAACAAAGCGGAATATTGAATTTTACAAAAAGCGACATGCTCAACGTTCCACGAAATTTAAAGACGCGATCGTATGCGCCTGAGACAAAACTGGCGTACATTACGCCGGAGGAAGAAGGCATATTAGCCGCGCTCAAGCCGGGAACCCCGCACGAGGGACCGGAAGGAATTCCTAATTATGATTCATTTGGAACCATAGAAGGGGGTCGAGATGTAGGAGTAGGTGGCGGTGACGTGCAAGACACGGGCGGAGGTGGCGGAGGTGGCGGAGGTGACGGAGGCCAAGGCAACGGAAGCGCTCAAGAAGAACAAAGAAACCGAGCGGCACAAAAAAAGTATTATGATGAATTAATGGCGGAGCATGCGGCGGAAACATCAGCGGCGGACAAGAAGAAAAAGAAGGAGCTGGAAGCCTTAAATAAAAGACGGATAGAGGAGGCGAGGAAGGAGCGCGCTGGAGAGGCGATTCCTACCATAGCCGAGGAAAGGGCAGCTTCGGAGCAAGTAGATAAAGTAAAGAAAGCCGTCAGGGAGGCTCAATTAAAAAGATCGGGAGCGGCTCGTTTTTACCCGGAATTTGCGAAGGACTATGACGAATCATATGATTCATTGAACCTTTTTGGAAAATTAGAAGATCTATCTGATAGAATAAGTGATGCCGATCTTTTCTTACAAAACTATATTAATTATCCATCTATCCTGGCAATGCCCATGGAGATGCTTAAATCATTCGGCCTGGACAAGAAAAAAATCATGAGAAAAATTGTAAACAAAGAGCCTTTGTCGCGGAATGAAGAGCAGGCCATAGCGGGACTTCTCGCCGCGCAAAAGCGCAACGCCAACGTGCTTCCAGAGATGATGAAATATGACGAGGTTGATGGTAAGAAATATCTAGCAACTGACCCCGAATCGATGTTCAGATCAGGATTTGAGGATTGGAAAGGATTTAAAACTGATAAAGAGTATGAGAGGATGATAGACGAATATTACGAAGGGAAGCCTACAGGATTGGGAGGTCTCTTCGGCGTCGGCGAAGAAAGAACGAAAGGAAAAACCAAGGAGGAGTTATTGGATGAATTGTCTTCCGGGGAGGAGCACTACCTGAAGATGAACAGGCCCGACCTGTATTACAAGTTCAACACCCCTCAGACCAGCGGAGGCATCGCGGACCTGGCCGGTCAACAACTTATGTCGACAGAGGGACTAGGAGGGGAGGATTTACAAAGGGCCAAGGATTTCAACCAGCAAGTGTTCAACGCGCGTAACGAGCTGGACAGGCAATGGGGTGACGACGGACAAGGAGGCGGACAGGAGGTCGCGAGCATGCCGACATTCACCGACGTCAACAACAACGGAATTCTAGACTACTTGGAAACTGCGGAAACCGGCACTACGGGAACTGGGATTACGGGAACTAGCGCGGGCAACCAATTAGCTTTCGCTTCCCCGGGAAAAATTGGATACATGACTCCTGAAGGCTATCAATGGGGAACAACAGGCGAATATAGTCCGTACGCCGAGGTTAATCTTCAAAACATCAGAAATGGTGGCATCGTGGGACTTTACAACGGAGGCTATTTGAACAATTCCAACGGCGTCATCGGACTGGACGGCGGAGGCTATCTTGACGATTATAAGGCGGCGGACTCCCTGATGTTCAAGGATCCGCAGGAGGATGAGGAATGGGAATACAATGTTTAGCGTGAAGGACACCGTATGGCTTATCGGCGTGGCCGCGGCCATCTTCCTGGCATGGGGCATGATGAGCCAGAGAGTCACGGCGATGGAGAAGAACATCGACCGCATGGAAACGGCGTTGATGACGTTCATCAAGATTGAAAGTCGCATCGCGGTCATTGAAACGGAAGTCAAGAACATCAACAAGAAGCTTGATGATATGAAGAAAAAGAAATGAACTATGACAAGCTTGTGGAATCCGTCAAGAAACACGAGGGATACCGGGACGTCGTGTACCGCGACACATTGAACAAAAGAACTATCGGGTTCGGCCACCTCTGCGTGGAGGATCACTGGGAGGACGGAAAGAAATACGACAAGGAATATTTGGAAAAGATCCTGAAGGAGGACTTGCAGTACGCCATCAACCAGGGGGAGGGCATGTGCAAGGATCTGAAGATTTCGGACGACGCGAAATTCCTGATAATTGAGATGATTTTTCAGCTTGGGAGCGCCGGCGTCCAGAAGTTCCGTCGCATGTGGTCCGCCCTTGAAGAGGATCCGCCGAATTATTTCGAGGCGCACGTACAGATGCTCGATTCGAGATGGGCGAAGCAGACGCCTGAACGGGCGACGGAGATGGCGGAACAGATGCAGAAATGCGCATAATAATGTTCAGTATGGCTATAATATCATCTTTATCGATCCTGCCTGGATGCTATGATACGAACAAGCTCAGCGTCAAGCCGTCGACGACCACGGTCACGTACGGACAGGACAGGAGCACGGGTGAAAAGGACGCCAAGAATGACGTCCTGACGAACAGTCAAAAAGATTCATGGACGATAAAACAAGTGTTTAAATGGGAGTAGACAATGAACGGACTTAAGATATCATTCGCCGTCGTGGCGTTCGTGCTCGTACAGGGCATCGGAGTCATCTGGTATATTTCAAAGCTCGATTCCCGGGTGGACCAGATGTACGCAAGCTTCGAAGAGGAGAATAAGAAATCAGTGATCGAGAATCAGGTCAAGATGAAACTGGACCTGGAGAATCTGATCAAGGAAGTCAGTCAACTGAGCAAGGACATGAGGAGAATGAACCAAAAAGACAAGGAGATCGTCAAGCAGAACCGCGCCATCGAAAAGCAGCACAAGGATCTGTTTAAATTTTTGGAAAAACAACAAAAAGGTAAAGTATCATACGGCAATAACTAATGGGACAGGCACTAGCAGAAGGAAAGACCATCACGGTCGGTGAAGGCAACCTCACCATCGAACAGCACGGCGACACGGGGCTTGACGTGGGGGGCATAAAGCTCAACACGAACCT
>Ga0080013_1005820_pt1 | contig 11260 bp, 7 predicted proteins | sample ETNvirenome_6_85_FD_69236 | JGI IMG/M metagenome (GOLD analysis project Ga0080013, IMG submission 69236) | Marine viral communities from the Pacific Ocean - ETNP_6_85 (SPADES assembly) (version 2) | ecosystem: Environmental > Aquatic > Marine > Oceanic | place: Pacific Ocean | collected 2013-06-19
GTGGTGATTTAGGAGACCCTGCTAGAGTTGTATTAACAGTAACAGATTACACTCAATGGGGGGCCACAGCTTCAATGAGTATATCTATTGATAAAATTTCATACGTTACAGCTAGTGGCACAACACGTTCTGTGACAGGAGCAAATAAGGCAGACGCTATTGTAATAGCGCGATAAGGAGAATATTATGGAAAAATACAACCCAATGCAATCAGTAGTAGGACAGGCTGGTCTTCAGTTAAGCGGACAGGGATTAGCTTGGGAAGGAAAACAGAAGGGCCTGGGTAGACGGGCTATACAAGAATATTTAGACAAACAAGCTAGTGAAACTACCGAAGCTGGTCATGAGATGAGTCTTTGGAATTTACTTGCTACGGGGTTAGGCGCAGGTGCTACAGCTTTCGGAGGGCCTCTATTGGGAGGTTTAGTTGCTGGAGGAGTAAGTGGTTTGGGTGGTCATTTAGCAACAAAAGATTTAAATAAGGAGGGAGTTCCTAATGTTTTATATGGAGTCGCAGAGGCGGAAGAAGCTGAATCATACGCTCACCAAGCAATAGATACTCTAATTGGTTCTGTAGCTCCTCAAGCATTATCTACAGCAATAACAACACCACTAAACTATATGACACTAAAAAATACCTCTAGAGGTAACGGGACAGAACTTAGTGGATTTACTCCAGCACCCACTAATTTTTGGGAAAAATTTTTACAATCAAGGTATAACACATAGGGTTTTGTGTAGATAAATATAGGATGTAACATGGCTTTATACGACAATTATTTAAATCAAAACAATTTATATTCAAGACCATCTGAAATGATGTCTGATGTAAACGATTATCTTGGAGCTAATAGAGCTTCTTTACCAATGAATCAAAATAGTCTTGGTTCAATGATGAGCATCCCTGACCCAGGTAGAGGTGGTAATGGCGGTGGTGGCGGTGGCGGTGGCGGTGGTGGTGCCGGTAACGGCGGTGGCGGTTTCACTATAAAAACACCGTGGTTTGCTCAGCCTGGTGACCAGGGGCCTGGGCCAGATATATATGGGCAGGGAAAGGATTTACTTTCAAAATTTATTGGAGACTTAGGAGCTCTTGATGAGAACCAACAAAAAATGATGATGGATTTTATTACTGGTGGTGGAGAGTATGGAGATGCTGCATCTGGAGTATCCAATGAGGAATATGCTCAATTATTCAATGTTAGCGATGATTACTCAGATAGATTCTCAGGATTTCCCAGACTGAATGATATATCTCAATCTATAGAAAATGTATTTGCTTATGGAGATGAGCAAAGAGGTTTTGAACAAAGGGCTGCTCAACAAGCTCAAATTCAACAGGGTGGAAAATTCCAAGGAGGTATGGGCTTCAGCAGATTTGGTAGGGGTAAAGGAATGGCTAATGCTTTAAACAGAAAACAAATGCAGGATACGTTGGAGCAAAGACAGGGAGCTGTAGATGAAGCCGTAGCGGGTAAATACGGTACTTTACTAAGTCATTTACAGTCAGCTATTCGTAGCGGATTCTCAACAGCCGGAACAATTCACGATGAAAACCCACTCGCGGTTTGGGGTTATGATAGTGAATTGGAGGACAAGAAAGAGAAAAGCAAATCAAAACATAAAAAGAAAAAGAAATCTAAATTGGATTGGTGGTTGGAATCATTGATGGGTTAGCGAGCTGATAGAGCAAGACATGGTTAAAAATAATGAAAATTAAAGGCAAAAGATAATGGCTGACGCATTAAGTGATTTAAGATACATTTCAAGAATGGGTTATAGAGACCCTTGGGCTGAAGCGACTAAGAATATTACTGATAGTTTACTGGCTTATGGTAACAGTAAACTAAAACGTGATATGTTGATTGCTGATTACGAGGATAAGCAAAAAGAGCGTAATTATAAACGTGGTCAAGATGCGATTGATAATTCTCTTGATATATTGAAATTGCTACCACCAGAAGAAAGAGGGCCTCAGTTAGACAGAATGTATAAAAATGGACAAGTTGGTGAGTCTGATTATACATCAATTAAACCTACCTTTGACAAGATAGCTGAAACTTCGACACAATGGAATAATTTGTTTGATAAAACAAAGGATAAAAACGCTACGGCAAAAGAGCGGTTCGAAGCAGCTTCTCGTATGTATGAAATCTCTGACACCGATACACGTAGAGGAACAGCCGGAGGGTTAAAGACTCATTATGGGAATGAACTTGGACGTGAAAACACTAGAGAATCAATGACTAATCTAGGAGCATTAAATAGCATTTATCTTGGTAATTCTATGGATATGTACCAAGATGCAGTCGATGATTATAATTTCGCAGGGGCTAGTCAGATATTAAATAGTAAAATCGCACAAACAGGTAAATCTGTAACAGCTATAAATAGTATATATAAAGGGTTAGTTGAGAATGAACAAGAAATGTTGAAAGAATTTGGTGACTCTCCACTAACCGGAAAACCTTATTTAGACGCGAAGAATTTACGTATACAAAATGAAAAAACTTTTATAACTTGGCTACCAAAGGTTTATCAAAATATGCCATTTCCACAAGCACTACAAGCTGCTTTAGCCGGAGTTAGTCCCACATCTCAAGATAGAAAATTAGCCAATCAACAGAAAAAAGTTAAGACTAAAATTTCTCCGGTTACCCCACAGCCAACTGTTTATAAACCAATACTAGGTATCAAGGAAGAAGATTTACAAATACCAGACAGTTCATCCGTATCACTTATTAATGTTCAAACCGGGCAACCATTTGACCAGAAATTCTCAGGTAAGGTTGCTAAACAGCTAATACAAACTGGTAAGGGCACTCTTATAAAAGATACAGCTGTATCAAAATTTTACTGGGCTGTGAGAGATGATGTGAAGTATGAGCGTGGGGTGGTTTATGAATCACCAGAAAAGCCAGGATTTTTTGATATTGAACAGAGGGCTGAGAAAAGAAATAAAAGAATCTATTTGAATCCTGGTGATATTGTGGTAGAGTTAGAGTCTGGTAAAGAATATCCAGTAGCTATTGAAAAACCAACAACAAGAGATTACACACCAGATAAGATTGTTTATACTGTTAATGGAGTATCGTATAATTGGAAAAAATTTATGTCTAAATTTGGTAAGCCAATGTTCGAAGCTACCCAAGTCCAAAAAACAGGAGCTCCACAATATTTACTGGACGCTCAACAGAAGGCTAACGAATTTGAAATATTAGGTATTAGTCAAGTTCAATCAGATTCAGATTCTACATTTGTTGCTGATTCAACTAATTGGATGAACCCAGCTATTAAATAATATGCCACAAAATCAACTATATGAATACGATGTAAAGTATAATGGGTATGTCTTTAAGCTTCGAGGGTATAGAGAACCCACAGCTGAAGAGGTTCATAAAATCTATGTAGATTCTGTTCTCTCTGGAAATCCATTTGATTCCAATACTCCATCATTGGACATTGGTATGTCTGAAACAGACTTTGAAAGAGCTGAAAGAAGCTCTGATGAGATTGGTTCTTTACAACCAGACAGGGATTATCAAGACGCTACCTTCGGACAAAGGTTTTGGGAAAGCGCTAAACTGGCAGCTGTGCCTCATTTTGGACTAATGGAATCACGACTAAGCCCAGCTGACGAATCATCTGAGATTTGGGCGGAGGCTCTTGGTGGATTAGGTGGAGCTGTAGTTGGTATGATTCCATTTTCTTTAATTGGTGGTGGTGTGCCTGGTATTGCGGTTGGAGGAGCTAATGTAGTTAAAAAATACAGACACGCTGCAAAGTTATTTGATTTAGCTAGAAAAGCCCAGAAGCTTGGTAAAAACAAAGAAGCGACAAAACTATTAGACAAAGCTGAGAGTTTTGCTCGAAGTAATAATAAACTATTTAGCCAAGCTGTTAGAAGTAAATCATTTCCTTCCCCAACTGGTCTTCTTGGAAATACCAAACCATATCGAGAATATATATTAAAAAGCGCAGAGAAGAATCCTAAATACGCTAGGGCTCTTAATTTGTTTGCTAATAATGTTGTTACATTTGGTTTATATGGTCAGAGTAAAATGCCATACGATAAATTGGAAGGTAGACTCGAACAATTTGGAGCTGATGCAGCGGCAAGTGCAATATTTTCAGTCGCTGGACTACCAACAATGCTTGGTCATGTTTCAAAGGGAGTTAAGTACGGTGTAGAGCCTGGTCTATTGATGGGTGCTGGTATGTATTCAGATGCTGGTCAATCCGATATGACTATGGAAGAACGGGCTATCCATGGCGCTTCTTTAGTTGCATTTCATTATGCAAGGCAGGGTTTAGGAGAGCTTCATATAAGAGAGAAGATTGGTACGGCCTTTAGACTTGCTGATTCAAGCCTATCAGATGCTAATGTAAATTCTATACGAGACAGTAATATGTCAAAGAATATTTCTTCCGCTGCTTTAAAATATGTTAATGAAAATGTGAAGTATAGAACATATTCTCAAAGAAATAATCCAGATAGAATTGTCCAGCTTTTAAAAATTGAGAAACCTTCTGAGGATGGCCCTAAAAAACATAGAATTGTATTTCAAGATTTAAATACATCTCAAATTTTATCAATCGAGGGCGATACGTATCAACAAGCATCAAAGAATTTTCGTGGTAAGTTTAGTGAAAATATACCACCTGGAAAGAAAAGAGTTATTGGCAAAGATTTAAATGAAGAGCAATTATTTGAATTAAGAAAGCTAAAGGATGGCGAAAAGGAGCTCAGAGACGCTCTTCAGTCACCTAGGAGTAAGGAAGTGTATGAACTATCTGAGGTTACTTCCGAAGAAAACATAAAAAATCCATTTCATGTAAAAATTGGTGTTGAAGAAGTCAAATTTTGGGGCTCTAAAGTCGATTCATATAATAAAGATATCGAATCTTTAAAACAGAGAAGAGCCGGTGTTGACAAAGACACAAGCGTTGTTAATAAAACTAGAGAAAGAAATGTAATCGATAAAGAAATCGAATCTTTAGAACGAGGAAAAACTGTAGCTAATGAAAAATTAAGAGAAGCTTATAAGAGTGTACAAGAACGCTCTAATGAGAATTTTGACCCATTGCGTGATGAGTTTGAAATTGGTGATAATGTTAAAATACCAAAGTTTGATGAGACAACTGGAAAATTAGACTATACTAAAGCTGGTATCGGCAAATATGTCGGTAGAATGAAGGACTTTAAACCTGGAGAAGTTATAGCTCCAGAATGGATGCAGTCAGAACCAACTAAAAATACAAGTTATTTTAAGGATATTCCTGTATTTGAAGTAAAGACTCATGGAGGTTCTAGGGTTGAGAGAGTTGCTATAGGTGGTAAGATACCAGAAAAAGTTTCAAAAGCTATAACCTCAGCTCAATCTATAGATAGACCTATGGTAGAATATGCTAAGGATAATAATCAAATTAAGGAGATTGCTGAGAATCCTGTGGTTGCTCAGACTGGTGGAAAAATTCAATCTTTAGAATGGAATCCTAAAAGTAGGGTTTTTAAAACAATATTCCAATCGAAACCAAAAGGCCCAGGCCCAGGTGGAGATAGAACTACAATAAACTTTCAAAAAGAAGGCATGGTTCCTAGGAGTAGGGGCGAAATGTTAGAATTAGCAAAAAATCTTGGATTTAAAGATACGGAAACTATGTCTAATATCGGTCTTGAAGTTCGCGCTTTTAAAAGACATTGGGATGAGAACATTGGTTCATATTTCGGGGCTAAGACAAAAAAGCCATATGAAGTAAGTTCTTTTGAAAGTACATATGAACACGCTAAGGACATGGGATTTAAGGGTTCTAAAAAAGATTTATGGGATTTTGCCGTCAATTTTTCTCGAGAAGTTCCTGGTATTATAAAAGAATCATACACTGCGTACGCTCCATCAAGATTAAAGAAGGTCAAGTTATCAGATGGCTCTAAGCCGTTTCCAGACGGTATTCCTACGATGGAGGGGGCTATGAGACTGGAAGCTGATATGGTAGAGTCTGTTAGGTCAAAATTGGAAGTAAGAAGAGAACAGGAAAGAAAAAGATTCCACCAGTTTAAAGAAGCGGATGAATCTCAATGGCCTAATATGAATAATATGCCAAAAGATATTACTATAGATAAATCTACATATGAATCTTATCCTGAATTTGACCCGAAGAATGATAAGCCGTGGGCAGTAAGATTTGTTTGGGACTCTCGTAAAGCGAATGAAATTACGACAAAGAAGCGGCGAGCTATGCGTAATGGCAAGGTGGCTAGATTTAAAACAAAAGAGGAAGCTGAACAATTTGCTCTTGACCATTGGATGAATCAGGAAGCTATTGAAAAACATATTGATAATAAGATTAGACATATTTCCGCTTTAGAAGGAGCTGAGTATAGCGAGATAAACCGACAAAGAGGTAGATTAAAAGAAATTCAAAGAAAGGAAGGAATATCTCAGGAAGACTATAAATACATACTAAATGAATTTTTTCCAGAGAGTAACGGCTCATCATTAAACATGACCCACGAAGAACTTCAGGTCGCATCGGCGTATCTAAGTAATGCGGGTAACACGAAAGTATATCAAGATAAAATGTCATCTATGGTGCCCCCAGCTGATATAATAAGTCGTATAAAATCAAATGCAAGGAAATTATTCATCGGAGTAGCTAAGAAGGCTTTTCCAATTTACACAACACTTCAATTAGCAAATTCTAGGATTTCTAATATTTGGAGCAGAAAAATGGTAACGCATGAAATTACCAGACAAATTATTACTGGTGATTTCTCCGAATTTAAGGTAAATCTTAAAAAAGCTTATAAAATCAACAAAAAGAAAGACTTTGAAAATCTGTCTTCTATACTTGATAAAAAGTTTGAAGATTGGTATGACCCCAAGATGGATAAGTATCCAATAGAGGATATACAAAGAGCATATAAATTGTTTCAACACAAGGTCGTTGCTGAGTATTTAATTCCAAGTGGTATGATGGTTCGTAATGCTGGTACACCAGGTGCTAAATATGAGCTTTTGTTTGAAGCTTATGATGGTTCTGGTGGTCTTATTGAATTAGCCAATGGATATGATGCTGTAAGACTTGTCGAAGGTATAGACTTTATAGATACCCAAGGACGGTCTAAAGTGCCAGAGACAGGGGAAGTTCCTAAAATAGTTAAGGGTGTAGTTGTTACAACCAAGGGAGAAGGAATTCCATTTGAATATTTAAAGTCACTTAGAACAATGAATGAGGACACTGGTAAATATGATGGTGGTTGGTTTATAAAGGGTAAGGATAGATTCATTGTTGAATGGAAGGATGAAAATACCGCTAAGACAACAAGATTGGATAGTAAAACAGTAGAAACTAAAGATGGTAAATATGTAAAGGTTCATGATAAAGATGGTGTCCCAGGTAAATTTAACCACCACATAGAAAAGAATTATCTTACTAGAATTATTACAGATGAGTTTAGGGAGCTAATGGCTGACGGGAATATTTTATTTAGGGAGGGCGTTGCTGATATTGTATCTAAGACAGACCCAGACTTTGTGAATATGAACGCTACTCAAGCTCAAAAACATAAGGCTGCTTTAGATTATATCAATAATATTGATAAGTTTTGGAGAGACCAAGCCGGTGTATTTGGAACTCAGTATACAAGAGTCGCTAATCTTCCTCCTATTATAGCGTTTGAATCTGGCACAAATTATGCAATACAATTAAGTGGATTTAAGGATATAAATGGTAAACCTATATCAAAGAACTCAACTGTTATAGATGTTAAGGGTCAAAAAAAATCAGTAGGGAAAATTGTAAATGTATATGAGAGAAACTTTGATAAAATTATATCGAGACAAGGCCAAAAGATAGCTCATATTGTTCCGACCTTTAAATTATTTGGCAAGCGTGGAGCTCAGAGCGATGAGGTTAAACGTGAATTAAACGAATTAGCCTTGGAAACAGATGAAAGTTTTGCAACATGGGCTCACGAAGCTTTGTCGTTACAAATAAATGCTGTCCAAAAGAATCAATGGTATGATGGCCCTCTTAGGTCTTTGACGATGATTTCCGCTCAGATTGGACTATCATCACCATTATCAGGGTATAAGAACTTTGTTCTTGGTCAACAGAGTAATGCAACTGTATTTGGATTCAGACAGTCACTTAATGGAATGTTTAGAGCTATGGCCGACCCAAAAGCGATGTCAAGTCTTACTGGCAGTATTGGTGGTAAGGAAGCTGGTGTTCATGAAATTATGTCTGGTCGAATTGTATATTCTAAGTACAATCCAGGTATGATGAGACAGACTGAGGTTATGAACCGTATTATTAGTACTTCTATTGGAGAGCCAGCGTTAAAAGCTCATATTGATAACCTTGGTGGTGTAAAAAATGTAATGAATAAGGGTGTATCTAGAAAGACATCTTTCCGTACTCTGAGCGATGTATTTAAATTTACAGATGCTGAGATATCTGAAATGGTAAAATTGGGAAGTCATAAAATATATCAAAAACCTGAATATATACAGAGAGCTCAATCGATGGCTCATTTAATCACTCAAGGAGGCCCATCATTGCCATTTGTCCCATTATGGATGGGAAAAAACTGGGCCAAACCGCTCACTCTATTTTATAGGGTTGCGTACAGAATGACAGAGAATGTCGCAAACTCTGTAATTAAACCTTTGGTTGCTGACGGTAATCCAATACCAATGGCAAGATATATAAGTATGCTACCAGTAAGTGGGGCTGCTATATTTGGAGCTCATTATCTTTTATTGGGTGAGGAACAGAGGAATAGATTTAAGGGTAAGGCAGACCAATTTTTTGAACTAGCTATAAAAGCTGAGGGGCTTGGAGTTGCAAGTAATGCTTTCGATGAATATGGAAATGTTATAGAATCTTATCAGCCAGCGGTATGGAGAGCTGTAAAGTCACTTGGTATTAATATTTGGGCTACGGCTTTGAGAAAGAAGTTTGTTCCACAGGCTTTTGAAGATTTAGCTACAGAGAATGTTGTATTGTTGAATAGAGTAGTTAAATTGTATGAAAAATCAAACAAACCATTAGTAAAAGCTCATAATGATTCAAGACGTAGACAAAGACAATTTACAGATGTTTATTTCAGAAACAGACCTTACCTTGGCGATGAACTATCTTCATTGACTGAAAAAAGTCCTTATTACAGAGCAGTAAAGGAAGTATTTTGGACTGATGATGCTGAAGAAAAAGCTCGTGTATATTATGCGGCTAGAAATTATATAGCTCAGCATGAAATTAATAAAGACCCATCGCTGAAAAAGCTTCCACATAAGGCAATAAAACTTGCGAAAAAGAATTTAAATACAATTAAATCTGCCCAGCGTCCTGTTCCAACCTCATGGAGAAAAAGAACAACTGGAGCTAAGACAAGATATGAAATATATATGTCTAAGATTGACCCTGAGACTAGAAGAAAAGAACAATATATTGAAAATGAATATAAGAAGAAACTAAGAGACTTTAATTCTGCAATTAGTAAATATAGTACAAAATACAACAAAGACCCATTCCCCGGGCCATCTAAATAGGATTAATCATGAATCCCGAAACATTATTATCATTAATATCAGGCGGAAGATATGGTACATCTGCTGACTTACCAACTATCCCTGAAATGGCTCATAGTTACATTGACCAAATAAAAGACACCCACGACCAACAACAGCAAAGAGAGATGCAAATACAAGGTCAAGGTCTTGGATTATTGGATATGATGACCGGCCCTGCGAAAGCTGCATCTTTAATTTCAGTTGGAACGCCAAAATTTATGAAAATTATGAAAGATTTAGAACTTAGCCAGAAGTTTAGTCCAAAATTGCAAAGGGGTATGATAGACTTTTGGAAAAAACGGAGAGCCGCTGGAGGTTCCGCTAAGTATAAGGATGCTCCACGCAGAGAATTGGAGGATATGATATTGAAACTAGACGACTTACAATCTAGTAATCCTATAGCACAAGCTTCAAAAGAAAAAATTAAAGATTCTAGATATCTTTTAGATAAAAAACTGTATGAAGGAATGAGTAACTTAGAAGAAGCTGGCGGTATGAGTGCAGGAAATGAAATAAATATTAAAAATGCTTTTAATACTCTATTTGGATTATTAAATAAATGATATTACCAGGAGCATCAACTGGCACACAGAAACGTGGCCCAAAAAAGACTTTCCAAGGACAAGGACGTGGCTCTAAATTCGGTATGAAAGGTAGTAAAAAAAGATACCGTAAATCATATAGAGGTCAGGGTAAATAGTGCAAAATTTACTATCAAACACACAGAATTCTCCGCATTCAAATATCGATTCTTTAATTCATAAGGATTCTTTACTAAACTTGATGACTGGTCTTTCACAGGATAAGGATTACTATTCAGTTCCAAGTGAGCAGCTTCTATCTTTTGCAAAATCAGTATCTCCATATCTAGAGTCGTCTTTAAAGGATATTGGAAGTAAAACTACTATAGAGGATATATTAAAGAGGGTTGAATTAGGGAGTGAACCGGGTGGTATACAAATGGTGTTTAGCAATCCCGAAGAATATGGTACCAGAGGAAGATATACTGGCGGTTGGGCTCCATTTATTGATTATGAAACTTTATATAAAGACAAGAGTGGTTTAGCTACAGAAAAGACTACTCCAGAAGAATGGGCAGAGTCTATTAAGCTTATGACAGAAGAAAGCAAGAAACAATCAATGCTTGCTGATACAATCAGAATGTATCTTGACCCAAAATTAGCAGGTAGTTCAAAAGGCGTTGACAGGCTACTTGATAAACCAAAAGTTATGGAAACGATGTATCACGAGCTTATGCATACTCCAAGCTTTAGTTTTGACGAGGAGGGGGTAAGACAACACTCTAGCCGAATAAGTCACAGTGAAGAGCAATTTGCTCCTACCTCTCAATCTGGTTATACCGAGGCTATAAAAAAATATTTAGGAGAATCTACATCTAAAGGAAAAAATAGAGCAGGTCTGTTTTATAATAAACCAATATATGTTTCACCAGAAGAAAGGGGGGCGTTAAGTGGTCATTATCGATATGAACACGACCCAAATTATGTTAGAGATGAGAAACCAGAACAAGAATTTTACAATATAATGATGAACTATATTATGCAGGGACAGGGTAAATGAGCGACAACGAAAGATACTTTGTACAGAAATTATTAGCTGTAGAATCTGATGGATTACCTGTAAAAGATAGAGCTAGAATATTTAAAGCTTTTAAAGAT
>Ga0080013_1005821_pt1 | contig 11259 bp, 10 predicted proteins | sample ETNvirenome_6_85_FD_69236 | JGI IMG/M metagenome (GOLD analysis project Ga0080013, IMG submission 69236) | Marine viral communities from the Pacific Ocean - ETNP_6_85 (SPADES assembly) (version 2) | ecosystem: Environmental > Aquatic > Marine > Oceanic | place: Pacific Ocean | collected 2013-06-19
GCTGCCCTTCCCTCCTTGAGCACATCGGAAGCCGCTTCCAACGAGCGGGGTGTGACAAACGAGGCGCGTGGTGCGCTGGGATGGTAGATGTAGGGGTTTTCTTCGGGGTCTTTGACATCTTCGAAGGATGCGAAGGCTTGCGGGTTATCCTTACTCCACCCAAGTATCTCTGGTTCGACATCGTTGCTGATCCCCCATTCAATAAATTCCATGTTGGTCGATTTCCGCATCTTGATGACGGTTATGCGGTTCCGCCCGTGTGGGGGGATCAGGTCGCCAACCCCTTCTGCACCAAGGTTAGTCGTGGCAAAGATGACACTGTCGGGGTGTAACGTGTAACTACCCAGCTTGCGCTCCAACATGGGACGGGCCAATGCAGTCTTGACCGCTGGATTTGACTTGCCGTACTCGTCAATCATTATGACCACCGGCTTATCTATGTGCATCCCCAACTCTTCGTTGACGGCGTAGGTTACGTAGTCCTCACCCTCTAACACGTTAAGCTTGGGTATGGTTATGTCGCCCAGATCCTTGGTCGTGCAGTCGAAGTAGCACGGTGTGTGGGTGGGCAACTCCTTGGCCAGGATCTTGAGGATGGATGACTTGCCCGTCCCCATATGACCCTGCACCAACACGGTGCGCTTGTGGCCAATGGCCTTGATGATCCCGGCGCACTCATCGATTGACTGTGCGTACATTTCACTTGCTGACATAATGTGTTCTCCTTCTGTTAGTGTTGCACTAACAATTAAAAGTCCAGGGAAGGTAAGGATGCGATGACCTCGTCTACGGTGCGTTTGGTCTCTGACCGTAGGTAGGCATCTTCACGGAGGCCGTCTGCCGTTACGCCGCGCAGTGCCTCCTCTAACTTGATACGGGCTGTCTCCATCTGAGTATCGCCCGAGACGTTACACACGCTAAGAAGTTCTACCATGTCGAGAACATTACCGACCAAGCTGTCCTTGAAGATTTTCTTATCCTCCTTGGAAGCATAGTCAAGACGGTCTGACATGTTTTTAAGAACTTTGAAGAGCCGCTGCCATACATCGTGCATAGCGTTCTGGACTTGTGTGGCGTAATAGCTTTTGTATTGTGTTTCCACATCCGCCAGCGCCTCATTCTGGATGTCGAGGCGAAAGTCACCCGCGTCGGGCAACGGTATATACGTTAGGCGGAACCCGAACTTGCGTCGGATACTATCCACCGTGGGGTACTCTGCCTGATTGAATAGCTGACCCAGCTTGGCCTGTGCTTGGGTGATCTCCCAATCGTAGGCGTTACAAAACACCTCGTACAGTTTGTTGAATTCGTTCTCAATATCGGTCATTGCCTTGTGGTACTTGAAGTACTGCGCCGTTGGCAATAACCGCATCCCGACATCCGACCATGGCATTGTCATGCCGTAATGCAGGTTCCGTGCATTAGCGCAATACTTCTGTATCGCCTGAAGCTCTTGGCAATTACCCAGTAACTTCTTATGGACATTGGCTACACCCCGTGCCGCGCCGTTGTCGGCGGTGACTTCGGCTGATGCCTTCTTGTCCAGCTTGCGTCCCGTCCATACGGATATGGACAACTCACAAAGCATCGCGGACGATGCGATACTTATCGGTTCGATTGTTAGTGGTGCACTAACGGTTTCTAAGGTGTTCATGTCGTTCTCCTCGTTTTCTAGGATTGCTAATACTTCTTCTTTGGTGCGCGGCTTCACAAACGGTGCGCTGGGTGTGGCGGGATCAAACGTGTACCAATCTTTGCTCATCTCGTCGTTCTCCTCGGTTTTCAAAACCTCTACCCAACCAGAGTTAATCTCTGATTGTACCTATAGTATAGCACATATATCGATGAATGTCAAGTAATGTGGAAACGTGCTATTCTGTGATGTTTTGTATATAGACTTGGGATGTTCTTACAATGTTCGGTAATGTTCTTTTGAAAAATCCCGTAAGCCGTTGATAATAAAGGAATGTTCTATTGTTCGCGGTTTTTGCGTTTTTATAAGGCTGCCTTACGCCCTCTCTCGGAAAGAGAACATTTCATTTGCGTGTTGTGATTCCTTTATCCGTTCATAAAGTGTTCATAGGTTTTTTCTAAAAGCGAACATTATATATATAATATATAATATAATATATATACTAACTAAACTACACAATTCGATTGGTAAAAAACTCCACTGCTTACAACGCGCCGCCACAAAACAATACAAAACAACAACTCTCACGGAAAAGCGAACATTGCGGAACATTGCCGAACATTGTCTGAACATTAGGGAACATTAGGCTCAACGCTGCTCAACGCGAACTGGCTTCATGTGTGAATGTATATAAACGTGCCAAGGTGCGCTGCTGCTTGTAACTACCGGCGGAAACTCGTCCACCTATACTTTGTGTAAACGTGTTAGTGTAACACTAACAGTGTGGCAAAAATGTGTGGGGTCTCTATAACATGTAAACGTGTTAGTGTACGCACTAACAACCCATAGGCTCAACGCGGCTTCAACAACTGGCTTCAAAACGTTAGTGTAACACTAACAGGTTATCGGGTGTTACATTATCGACGCCCTTTTTCGGAAAGCGAACATTGGCTCAACGCGGCTTCAACAACTGGCTTCAAAAGCCAAAAAAAATGGAGGAACTAGGTGTTACCCTAGTTCCTCCGAAGATGTTACTCAGACAATCCCGTTTCTACGACATCGCGTATCAGCTTCATCGCCTTGTTGAAATTCTCGACATCGAATTCCACCGTGTTATCTTCCACGATCTTTTCGACCTTGTCGAGATTGGCCACAACACGTTCTGTTGCGGTGCGAGTTTTGTTTGCTCCACCACTCGTCTGCCTGCGTTGCAGGGCAGATTTCAGATCGTTGCGGATAGCGCCAATTTGCTGCTGCGCCATCCTGCGCCGGACCTTCTGACTTTCCGTCATGCCGCGAGACGATGCGGGAGTCAGCAGATCCTGTTGCGCCGTAGTGAAGCCCGCCACGATGGCGTCATTGAGCGCTGCGTAACCTTCAGCGGTTGCGGTGCTCTTACCTGACTCCAAGTTTTTCTTGGTCGGGCTGTAGCAGTCAGATGGCAACACGCCATCCGCATACATCCCATCTACCGCCAACACTTTCGCGCCAGCATATTCACGGCCTTTTCCAGCCGCTTTAGTAACACGTGCCACCGTCGCGGTGGACATTTTCCGATTAGACGTATTCATAACTTAGACCTTTCCATCTTAGACATAGCGTAGGTGCTTGCCTTTCGATGATTGTATTAAAGCACAGGTTAACGTGTTTGTCTATGTTTGGTTTGGCAAATATGTATTTTCTTGTTAGTGTATACACTAACATGGCGTATTATGGTAGGACGTGGTGGATATTGGTAGGCCACAGGCTCAACGCGACCTCAACAACTGGCTTCAAAAGCCTCGCGCTCGTTGCCCATCGGCTCAACGCGGCCTTAACAACTGGCTTCAATGGGCAAAAAAATTGGGGGCCGAGCATCTCTGCCCAGCCCCCGTGGTACGTCAGGTTTTCTTTCTTGGATGTAGATAGCTGTTGTCGGTGTCCACATCTTTCCATTTTATTATATGTGGTTTCGGTGTTAGTGTGTAGTAGTCGTGGATCCTCTTGATCTCGTTGGCTACTCGCGCATCTGCAAACTCTTCCTTGTCTCGTTGTTCTTGTTCTTCATCTGCCTCGTAAACCTCGTCAACCCATTGTTGGCTGATGAGTCTTAGTCCTACTACTTGTAGCAGGGCCAACAGGGCTATCATTGATAGAGCCGAGATTGCGATGATGTGTATCGGAGCAGCATACTCCAATGTCCTATCAATCCAGTACATGCCGACTACCATGGTGGTAACCAATACTAACATCCAAAGCGTTCTCTTTAACATAGTATGTCCTTTTCTTAGGGTAGTGGGGCTGGACACAATGCCCAGCCCCTGGTTGATGTGTTACGCTACGCTACAGGGTATCCACAGAAAGCTCTATACATTGGTATACCTACAACATACTTGCCGTTGACTTCCTTAACTACGGCATACTCACCTTCCACAGCCACACGACCATGTGTTTGGCCAGCATCCATGTCCTTGTAGGTAATGTGTCGGCACTGTATGCAATACAATGCTTCGTACATCCCATCTGGATTGGCCTTCTCTACCATGATACGCAAGTGTTGCGTTGTTTCTTCACATGGTACACATACGGCCAAACATGCTTGATTAGGCCGGTTACGACTAGGCATTGAATGTTCCTTTCATGTTTGCCTTTCGATGATTGTATTAGAGCATGGATTTGTGTGTTTGTCTACGTTTGGTTTGGTAAATGTATCGAGTATTGCTGTCCTATGGTAGGCAATGGTGGTTTGTGGGTAGGGCGATGGTGATTTGTCGGATAGCGCGACCCACCTACCCCCCATGACCCACTTGAGTCAGTAGGAGTCCCGGCTTCTATAGTATTACTACTTTAAACGAATAAATCGTATTTTTCTGAGTTTGGGCCCCTACCCCCCTCACACAGGGGCACCCCCCGGTAGGAGTCCCAAACTTCTTGCATAAAAAATTATTTTACTATATATGTTGTTAACGGTTAATCGCCTGCGACAGAAATATATGGCTATATTGGTAGAACCAGAGCTGGGTATTGGGGTACCGGAGGACTTGCCTCCGTTGGACCTGAAAGCCCGCACTGCTGCAGCTAGTAAGACTGCCGCGGAACTCGCGGAGCATGGGCTTGATGTAGAGCCCACCAAGGAAGATGAGGATGCCGCAGCCAAAATTTCTTTGGCTTATGCGGATGACCCCGCTTCGACCTCTAAAAAGGTCACTAATAAGAAGATATCCACGCTTACACCAGCCTCTTTAGTGCTTACTAACGACATATTGACCGAATTTGGGCGGTCTGTGGTGCAGAGTTCTCTGCATGTGCGCCATCTTGTCACCAATAAGCTGTTATTAGAGACCGAAAACCCCGACCCTCGCGTGCGTATACGCGCATTGGAACTGTTAGGTAAGATATCTGACGTTGGATTGTTCGCTGAAAAGTCCGAAGTGACCATAACTCACCAGTCTACGGACGATTTAAGGGATAAATTACGTGAAAAATTGCGTAAACTGTCCGCCCCGATAAGGGTTGTGCAAGATGCGGTGGTTATAGATGGGGAATTCATGGATGTAGACGCTGAATTGGGCCTCAAAGAAGAAAAACAGCCCGTAGATGAGCCTAATGACGGATAAAGCCTTCACAGATATTGCTTTCAACGGGGATGAAATCCAGTTGATGCTGGATAATCTGGATAAGTATACCTCCGATGAGGTTGCCGAGATAGATCGCATGGTGGATGAGCTGGCCACCCGCAGAGATAACACAGAAGCATATGACGACCTGATAGAGTTCTGCAAGCGTATGCAGTCTGATTACATTGTAGGTAAACATCACCGCATGTTGGGCAATATGCTCATGGAAATCGAGGCGGGGGACAAGGACCGTATCTGTGTTAACATCCCCCCACGCCACGGTAAGTCACAATTAGTGTCTATTTTCTTTCCGGCGTGGTTTTTAGGGCGCAACCCCAATAAAAAGGTCATGATGGTGTCCCATACTACCGATTTGGCGGTAGATTTTGGTCGTAAGGTACGAAATTTGATATCTACGGACGAATATAGAGCTATTTTCCCCACTGTGAAGCTTGCGGTGGATTCTAAATCAGCGGGGAGGTGGAACACCAATTCTGGAGGAGAGTATTATGCATGTGGTATCGGTTCATCTATTGCTGGCCGCGGTGCTGATCTATTGCTTATTGACGACCCCCATTCTGAACAGGATGTCATTAACGGAAACTTTGAAACGTTTGAAAAAGCCTATGAGTGGTTCACCTTCGGGGCCAGAACACGACTGATGCCGCAGGGCCGTGTGGCCATTATCCAGACAAGGTGGCATATGGACGATCTTACGGGGCGGGTGACCAAAGATATGGTGCAGAACCCCCGTGCCGATCAATATGATGTGGTCGAATTCCCCGCTATACTAGATATAGTGAATAAGAAGACCGAAAAATCGGAACAGAAGCCTTTATGGCCCGAATTTTTTGATTTGGATGCTCTGCTCCGTACCAAAGCGTCCATGCCCGCCTTCCAGTGGAACGCGCAGTACCAGCAGGAGCCGACAGCGGAGGAAGCTGCCCTAATCAAGCGCGAGTGGTGGGGTCAGTGGAAGGAAACGCAGCCTCCATCCTGTGAGTATATTATAATGTCTCTGGATGCGGCGGCGGAAACGCATAACCGGGCTGATTTCACGGCGCTTACAACGTGGGGTGTGTTCTTTAATGAGGATGAGGACGCATATAATATTATATTGTTAAATAGTATAAAAAAGCGTATGGAATTCCCAGAACTTAAAGAACTTGCTATGGAGGAGTATAGCGAGTGGGAACCCGACGCGTTTATTGTTGAGAAAAAGAGTGCGGGTACGGCGTTGTACCAAGAAATGCGTAGAATGGGTCTACCTGTACAGGAATATACACCCCACCGGGGGACAGGGGATAAATTGGCGCGTTTGAATTCTGTTGCGGATATTGTGGCATCGGGGATGTGTTGGGTTCCTGAAACACGGTGGGCGGAAGAGGTCATAGAAGAGATTGCAGGATTCCCGTTTATGAGTCATGATGACTTGGTTGATTCTACAGTTATGGCTCTCATGCGTTTCCGTCAAGGGGGTTTCATACGTTTACCTACTGATGAACCGGACGAGGTTCAATACTTCAAACGCCGTACTGGCGGGGATTATTAGGGATTGATTTTATGGCGATTGAAAAAGGGCTGTATTCTGCCCCCCAAAGTATAGACGACGAGTTGCCTGATGAGGCGCTGCCTGAAGGGGGACTGGAAATTGAAATTGTCAACCCGGACATGGTTACGCTGGATGATGGTAGCGTAGAAATAACTCTGGTCCCTGGCTCTGATTCCTCGGATATGTCTTTTGACGGCAATCTAGCCGAGGAGATGGAGGATACGGAGCGTACTACCCTTTCCGAAGAACTTATCGGGCTTATCGATGCAGATATAGATAGCCGCAAGGAATGGGCGGATACCTTTGTAAAGGGTCTGGATGTACTCGGTTTCAAGTATGAAGAACGCACGGACCCTTGGGAGGGGGCTTGTGGTGTGTACTCCACGGTTTTAGCTGAAGCCGCTATCCGGTTCCAGGCAGAGACTATGAGTGAAACTTTCCCCGCCATGGGGCCTGTCAAGTGTAAGGTACTCGGAGAAGAGACCAAGGAGAAAAGTGAAGCCGCGGCGCGTGTCAAGGCGGATATGAATTATGAATTGACCGAAAACATGATCGAGTACCGCCCCGAGCATGAGCGTATGTTATATAGTCTGGGTCTGGCCGGTTCCGCGTTTAAGAAAGTTTATTACGATTCTAATCTTGGACGGCAAGTTGCCCTGTTCATACCGGCGGAAGATTGTATCGTACCTTATGGGGCTTCTCATATTGAAACGGCAGAGCGTGTCACGCACGTTATGCGGAAAACAAAGAACGAACTTAAAAAATTACAGGTTAACGAATTTTACCGCGATATAGAACTGGAAGACCCGGAACCATATCATTCCGATATAGAGATTCGTAAAGCGGAAGAAGGTGGGTATTCCCTCACCGATGACGAGCGGTACGCAATATACGAGGTGCACGCCGATCTCGTTATTGAGGGTTTTGACGACTCCGACGATGAAATCGCCAAGCCTTATGTAGTTACTATCGAACGTAGTTCGGGTGAAGTTCTTGCCATCCGCAGAAATTGGGATCCCGATGACGAACTCATGCTCAAGCGGCAGCACTTTGTGCACTACCCCTATGTACCAGGGTTTGGTTTTTATGGCCTTGGGCTTATCCACATTATTGGTGGGTACGCCCGCGCAGGAACTTCCCTGATTCGGCAACTTGTTGATGCCGGTACGCTTGCTAATTTACCTGGGGGTTTGAAATCCCGCGGGCTGCGTATTAAAGGTGATGATACTCCGATTGAACCGGGGGAGTGGAAGGATGTGGACGTACCTTCCGGCAGTATCCGCGACAATATTATGCCACTTCCGTATAAAGAGCCCAGCCAGACACTTCTAGCATTGCTTAATCAGATCACCACTGAAGGCCGCCGGTTGGGGGCAATCAGTGATATGAACATATCTGATATGTCCGCTAACGCCCCGGTGGGCACAACGCTGGCACTTCTGGAACGCACGTTGAAGCCCATGGCTGCGGTACAGGCCCGCGTTCATTACGCCATGAAACAGGAGTTCAAGCTCCTCAAGACGTTATTGGCTGAGTACGCGCCAGCGGAATATTCTTATCAGCCCTTGCGCGGGGAAGTTGGGGCCCGTCAAGCGGATTACGCGATGGTGGAAGTTATTCCTGTTAGTGATCCTAACAGTTCCACGATGGCCCAGCGAGTTGTGCAGTATCAAGCAGTTTTACAGATGTCCCAATCTGCGCCACAAATTTATGATTTGCCGCAGCTACACAGACAGATGATTGAGGTTCTTGGGGTCAAGAACGCAGATAAACTTGTGCCCATCAAAGAAGATATGGAGCCTGCTGATCCAGTCAGTGAGAACATGAGTTCATTGATTGGCAAGCCGATGAAGGCGTTCATCTATCAAGACCACGAGGCACACATCGGCGCACATATGGCGTTTATGCAAGATCCGCAGGTTGCGCAGATGATTGGGCAGAATCCGCAAGCACAACAGATAGGAGCTGCTTTACAGGCGCATATAGCTGAGCACCTAGGGTTTAAGTACCGGAGACAGATAGAAGAGAAATTGGGGGCACCGCTGCCGCCACCAAATCAGGAACTTCCAGAAGAGATAGAAGTGAATCTGGCGCGAGTTGTCGCAGAGGCGGGTAAACAGCTCACACAGCAACATCAGCAAGAAGCTGCGCAACAGCAAGCGCAACAGCAAGCTCAAGATCCTGTAATTCAGATGCAACAGCAAGAACTGCAGATAAAAGCACAAGAAGTACAGCGTAAGAGTCAGAAAGACGCTAGTGATACGCAGATCAAGCAGGAAGAGCAGAAACGCAAAGCCACTAAGGACAGAGCAGATATTACGCTTGAAGAACAGCGATTGGAGCTTGAAAAACTTGAAGTTGGTATAGACGCCAAGAAAGCCGGGGTGAAGGTACGGGCTGATGGGCGGTCAGAAGCCAATAAAACAAACTTAGAACTGGCTAAATTAGCGGCTAACACTAAGAAAGAGTAGTTAATGATACCACCAGCAAAAACCGTCTTTGACGTGCTCGAAGAAAAAATAAACGAGGATAAATCCTCCGCAATACAGTTTCTTGGGTCGGGGGGAGCACAAGACTTCGCCCAATACAAGGAGGTTACGGGTTTGATCCGAGGTCTCGAATCCTGTTTGGCCCATGTAAAAGACCTTGCACGCAACCAACTGGAAGATGATTATAATGATTGAAACAGCTGAAGCGGTAACTCCCGATGAAAATTGGGAAGCACAACTACCTCTACCCTGTGGGTACCGTGTCTTAGTAGCTTTACCCGATATTAGTGATTATTACGAAGGTAGCTCACTGCTCAAGACTGACAACGAGAAACACCGTGAGTACATCACTTCTATTATGGGGATCGTGATAGATATGGGGAAGGATGCGTATACGGACGGAGATCGTTTTCCTGATGGTGCTTGGTGCCAAGTAGGAGATTACGTTATGTTTCGTATGAATACAGGGACACGGTTTACAGTTAACGGTAAAGAGTTCCGTTTGATGAACGATGATTCCATCGAGGCGGTTATTCCTGACCCTCGTGGCATTTGCAAAGTATAGGAGCAGAATATGGCTTTTCAGAAAGTAGCTTATGAATTTCCCGATGCTGATGAGGAAACTACGGGTTCTGAAATTGAGGTCGAAGGCTCCAGTGCTGTTGAAATTGATGTTTCTGGGGAGGCTAAAGCTAAAAAAGATAAGGCAGAACCTGTAAGCGAAGAAACAACCGATGAAAGCGAATATAAGGTTGAGGTTGTTGATGATACACCAGAGGCTGACAAAGGGCGTAAAGCTTCCGAACCGCCAGCGGATGTCACTGAAGAAGAGCTTGAAGAGTATTCTGGTAAGGTCCGTAACCGGATTAAGCATCTTAGTAAGGGGTATCATGACGAGCGCCGTTCAAAAGAACAGGCAGTTCGTGAGCGGCAGGAACTAGAAACCTTCGCGCAGAAGATCCTTGAAGAGAATAAAGAACTAAAGGGCACTGTCGGTAAAAACCAGACAGCTATGCTTGAGCAAGCCAAACGTACTGCTGGAAATGAGCTTGCAACGGCTAAGCAAGCATATAAAGAAGCATACGAAGCAGGCGATTCAGATGCAGTTGTTACTGCACAAGAAGATCTAACTACTGCTAAGATCAAATCTGATAGGTTAAATAATTTTAAACTACCTGCTTTACAAGAAGATGATACTGATGTAACAATACCTGAATCCGCCTCAACAGTGGACCCACGAGCTGAAGATTGGGCGCAAGCTAATTCTTGGTTCGGACCAGATGACGAGATGACAAGTTTTGCGTTGGGGCTGCATAATAAACTTGTTAAATCGGGTGTAGACCCGCAAAGCGATGATTACTACGAGAGATTAGATTCTCGTATGCGCGAAGTATTCCCCGAAAATTTCGAGGATGCTGAAAAACCAGAAAACAACAAGCCTAAGCGACAGACAACTGTGGTTGCTCCTGCAACACGGAGTACGTCACCGAAGACAATTCGGCTCACGCAAACACAGGTGAATATCGCTAAGAAACTTGGAGTCCCCCTGGATTTATACGCCCAAAAGGTTGCAGAAGAGATGAGGAAATCAAATGGCTGAAAATCGTATAGACCGCGAACTTACCACCCGTGATCAAACGACCCAGACAAAGGCTTGGCAACGACCAGAGATTTTGCCGTCACCGAATCCCGAGCCGGGTTATGAATTTCGCTGGATAAGAGTCAGTACGCAGGGACAGATCGACGCCACTAATGTTTCTTCAAAGCTTCGTGAAGGTTGGGAGCCTGTAAAGGCAGAAGACCATCCAGAAATTACAATGGTTACCGTTGAAGTCGATAAATTCAAAGATAACATTGTGATTGGCGGGTTGATGCTTTGTAAAGCTCCAGAGGAATTGGTTTCAGAGCGCAATGGGTACTATCGGCAACAGACCCAGGCTCAAATGGAATCAGTCGATAACAACCTTATGAGAGAAAACGATCCTCGTA
>Ga0080013_1005822_pt1 | contig 11259 bp, 2 predicted proteins | sample ETNvirenome_6_85_FD_69236 | JGI IMG/M metagenome (GOLD analysis project Ga0080013, IMG submission 69236) | Marine viral communities from the Pacific Ocean - ETNP_6_85 (SPADES assembly) (version 2) | ecosystem: Environmental > Aquatic > Marine > Oceanic | place: Pacific Ocean | collected 2013-06-19
AAGTAGTTTTTGGTGTGCTGTTTTTGACTTTTCCATATAGATAAGTGTTTATCCCTACATCATTGCGGGCTGGAACTTCTTTAAAATAATCAATGTATTTATTGTCCCTGCATTCAACGCTTATAGTATTATTGAATGAATGGTTTATTTCTATTATCGGTGGTGTTGTCGCGTTAGAGTTTGCAGGCGAATTTGCCACACTTGATGGAGAAACAGATGTTCCTGTTTGAAATGCTATTTCTTGAACCTTGTTTGTGATGGCGTCCAGTCGCTTTTGGAAAGTTCCTATGCTCTTTTTTGATGCGTTGGGAAAGGCAATGAGAGTTGATGCTCGGCTTTGCGCTTTTGAGGTGTTTTTTAGTTTATTGAAATATGAGAGGGCGTCAACGTATGCTTTAGATATCTTCTCTATATCCGAAGAATCCACTACCATGGCCACCCTATCTGTTTCCGAATTATAATTGTTTGGGATGTCCAACATTGCTAAGTATTTAGATATGCTGTTGCTTGCCGCATAGAGTCTTTTAAGCAGAGCGTCCATTGTCGGAGCGAATCCATCTACAAATGAAATGTAAAGTTCATATTGGTATGTACCTGCTGTCTGATTAGACAAATCATTATCTGATGATGTCAAATATCGCATACCACTTGGTTGCCCTGAGACTGATATCAGAACATCTCTCATGCTGTTTATAGAATCTACCACTGGAAATGGTATTGTTTCGTCGCTAAAAACACAAGGTATCAGCGGAGATCCGAGACGTCCTAAAGACAAGTCCCTTTTTACTTGGCGGCGTGTCATATTGAATGCCAATATCTTGCTGTTTGCTGCGATTTGCTCTTTGGCAGTAGCTGTCATGCCTTCCATAAGAGCAGAATACGCAGAATTGTCTGTAAATAATCTATTCATGTCTATCCCAAAGATGAAGTCTGCGTTATTGGACGCATCTTTGGTTATCATCAATTCAGTGAAATGTGAGTTAGATATATTCATTGGTTGTCCCTATAATCAAGTACGATGGCATCGCTCCCGTATTGATCATACGGGGGTTCGTCGTCTTCGAGTATAACTCCAGTGGTATAGTTTCCTGCCATTTCTGGAACTGCTATTTTGTAATCTGATGCCATCTGTTGTGCGTCTATTTGAACATATGCAAAAAATGACATATTGGAACAACTCCATGTTTCTCCATCATTGGCGCTCGTTACAAGCTTGCTAATATCTATATTGAATACGCAACCAGAGCGCCCATCTTCGTCAGTGCTTCCCAAATCCTCTTTTTGTCCGACAGTGTTGTGTTGGTGAGTCCAAGTATCATACCAATCATAGTTATCTATGGTATTTATGTGATTTCCATCTGTCAAATATTCTGCGGCGAGGGAGCCGTCGAAGCTAAGGTTCGTCAAAATAAAATGAACTTTGATATAATGCTTAAGTTCTTCGTCATCTGATCTGAAAGAATTCATTTCCTCCACATCTACTGTAACTCTCGCTATCGTAACGCCGTCGCTGTCATAGTCCTGTAGACTAATGCTTGTTACGGCGACTGTCGGAGATAATTTACAAGTCATATCTAATCCCCACACTCTGTGTCAGTTTCTTTTTGAGAATACGGACTTAGATATTGATAGTTTGGCTGGACATCTGGACAGGCAAACTCTTTGAATGCGTATTTGTATATGTCTTTGTCTGCATTTTCGAGCTTTGAACATATCACGGCAGAACTTATCTCGCCATCAAGTTCCAAGTCAAAGTAATATTCTACGAATGTTGAGTCTATTTCCACATCGTCTTCTTCGACTGCATCGACAAGAATGTCGTTTACTATTAGTATCGGATCTTTTTTGAATACCATTGGAATGAGTTCTGTAGTTGTCGTAGCGCCAGATTCGGTAGTCTTGACTTCAAAAACCTCGACTTCAAAGTTGTCATTGCCCATTGGGGCGTTATCTTCGACTATCTGTAATATCAAGTCGTCCTTGTCTATCAGAAATGAGCTTCCATCTGATAACACTTCTATGCCAAAGGTAATGTCTAGTCCCTGCAAGATGTCTTGAGGTATTCCATCTGCCAATCCATTGTTTACATCTTCTATTTCCTCGGCAGTAAACTCGCTGTCTAGCATTGTCGGAGATATGTAATACGTCACCTCCGCACCTATTTGGGGGATTTCCTGAACTATTGATGAGCCAGACGCTACCGTTGTTGGAGTAGTGCTTCCTGTTAGAAATACTCCGCCAAGAGCATTTATGTTCCACGATGGTATTTTGTCCGAACCGAGGTTAGATGTTGCCAGAGGGCGAGTCATTACGCCAGTTCTTTCTTTATCGTCTTGGAAGTCTGCTGGTTTTGCTTGCATTGAATCCAAAGATACGAAGTTATATTGTGCCTTTAGAGTTGGAGTATCTGATTGTATTCTCACTCTCGCCTCATTTTGCAGTTCTACTCCTTGGGAAAACTCACTATCGTAGATAACGTTGTCGTCGTGAAGGGTGTAATACGCAGGGTTCAGCTTTCCAATTGATAATAGATACTTACCATACTGGGTTAGCTGCAAGTCTAAGACTTCCTCTTTCTTGTTAAAAAATTCCATGCTGTATTAAATAGGTTTCCTTGGGGTTTATCTTAGATTATTCAGAATCGTGCCATCTGAAGGGTCTGTGCCTGATGTACTGGTGTTCTTCTTGGATTTCTCTTCCTTACTCTCGATATCAAATTTGACTTCTTCATCAATCTTGACGAGTTCCACTAAGGAGAAGAAATCATAAGGCCAATTATATGTCCTGTCGAACTCTCCCGTTTTCTCAACTGCTCCCTTTCCTGCTCCATCTGCTACAAAGTCAGATGACTTCACTGCTTTGGATTTTAGAGAAGATATTCCTCCGCCCTCGACTATATCGGAGAGCGGAACAATACTTTGATTATTTGTGACTGTTTTTCTCCAGTAATTCGTTTGTGCCTTCTGTTTTACCTTGAATACCATCCATTGAAGCTTGGCATCTATGTTCTGCAACAATTCTCCACTGGCGAGAGAATGAGTTATCTTTTTCTCTTGCTCTATTTCTGAAGTGGATATTGGCGCTGTTACATCGAATGCTCTTCCGATGCGTGGGGGTAAGTTCTGCCAGATGTCAACCAAGTCCTGTTGATTTAGCTGATGCTCAAACTCAAAGATATACATTGTGAATGGCGTTACTTCTTCTGGATATTTCACAAAATCCATACTTGGAGGGAATACATATCTTCCCATTGAGTCTATCATTTTAGCTACTGAGTCGCTTGGCGCTTGGGGGAGATTCATATCATTGCCCGAAGAGTTGCTCGATAAATCAAAGAATTTCCTTTGGTTTTTGACTTCGATAAACGGAACTGCTACGACTGCTTCTCTAATAGTTTTTGATTTGGCAACTTTTCCGAGGTTTTCGGATGTCTTTGCGAAGCCAACTGCATCGGCAAGTGAAGGATATCCCTCAATGTCCAATACTTCAAGGCTGATGCCTTCTGAGCCAGATGGAATCCTTCCGTATTGATGCCACATGCCGAATGGACGAGACGCCTTTCCTCCGCTTACTTTATCAAGCTTGGTTTCTTCGGGCGATTGATCTACTATTTCAGTGACGCCTGTCAACGAATCTACGAAGTTCAGTATCGGTGTTTCGAACTTGGTTTGAATAACCCATTGCTCTTCGCCTTCAATGTTTCCAGCGGCGGTATATTTCATCAAGTCTTTCAGTCCGTTAGTGGAGCCGAATAAGTTGACTGATGCTGATATTTGAGTTGCATTGATATTGATACCGCTGCCGTTTTGTGGACCAGCAGCACTACCTGCTCCATTTGAAGTCCAACCTTCGTATCGCAAATAAGACGAAGTGGTGCTTCCAAGAACATCTTTCAGCGACGGGGATGAAGTTGTCGGAGTATATTCAATATCAACCCAAGCAGCACCGTCATAATATGGAGGGGTAAATGGAGCGTTGTATCCAACCAAAGCGTCTCCGCCAAAGCCCGAAGAGGCAGTGGCTTGTGCATCATCGCCGCCTCCACAAGGTGGTCCAAACGAGGTTGGACGAGAATACATGCATATTGTCTCTGAACCTGATACTATTTGAGGTGCCATCTCTGCCACTTCGCCAGTGGAAGTGAACGATTTTTGTATCTTCACTCTCATCTTATATGTTGTGCCCTGCTTGAAGTCCCAAGAACTTTGAGGGTTCGAGAAAAATGATGTAAATGTTCCGTTCTCTAAGAAGAAGTCTGGCGTCTCTGCTACGAAGTTATGCATAGCCATCTTGTATCTGTCGTCTCCGTTGCCATTCCAAGATGCTGTTGCATTTAGCGAGCAAGAAGGATGAGGTTCCATATCGATGATGTCGAAGTTGGCGAGATGTGCCTCTGGCTCTACGATAGCTTCGAATGGAACTCTGTAGTCGAAGTTATCGTTGGCTATTCGCCATGGCTCGTTAGATGAAGACAATGTAGTGGAGCCTGTAAGCAACGGGAAGTCAACTGCTATTCCTGATTTGATTGTATTGTAGACAATACCTGGTGCGAACATTGGCGTTAGGAATGGACGGAAGCCTGCTGCGGGGTATACTCCGCCGTCGCTTCCTGTCATAGAAACATTGCTTCCGTATGATTGAGAGAACAAGGTTGCCAACTGAACTGTTCTATTGGCTGGATAGAATCCGTCGTATGGTAATAGTTTTAGCTTTGCTTTGCATTTTACGGTTATGTCGCTTGCCTTAGCTCCAATGTCTGCCTGTAGAACATCAAAATATTTCATAAAATCGGAGTGGCTGTATACTGTATAGAAGTCGGCAACGTCTGAATCGGAACCTGATACTGCACCTGTGATGCTGAATAAAGCCGAATCTTCAAATAAGTCTCCGCCCTCGGCTATCATATAATCCATTCTCTCACTCATGCGATACTCTGGGACGATAGAATAGTCTTTTCCAAGACGGCGCATTTCCTCTACATATTCTCCATATGTATCGTAGAAAGGATTTTTGCCAGACTGACTGCCTGCATCCCAAGGCGCATCACCTGCGCCGAAGGCAGTTGTTATAATAGGTTCTGTTAGGAAAGACGATCTTGAGCGCACGCTGGTGCCTGGTATTATTGTATGTCTCCTATTGTAAGTTGCCGATGCGGTGAGATTCGCTACGGTGCCTACCCCATCTTTGTTGGCGAATATGGTATTATAGGAATTCTGTAAAACACCTTCTGAACCAGATGCAGCATGGGCAGTGAATATAAATGCTTGAGATGATGTACTAAACTGAGTTCTGGCGTCAAGGCACCACATACTCTGAGATGGGATAATATTTCCCATTGCCCCTACGACATCTGTTTCGTCTCTATCACTTCTTGCGTCACGCCAGAATGGGCAGACATATTCAGTTCTGCTTCGGATTTGAGGCAGATAAGTGTTGACTTCCTTGGGGTAGACAGTTTCTGTATATTTTACGCTTCTCAAATCTCCGACTAATGTTCCGTCTGAAAGAGAATCTAATACTATGTCTGCTCCACTCTCATCATATCTGAATAGATTCAACTTCATATTTAGCCTAGAGTTACTAAAATGAGACTTTTCATTAGCGTAGGTGCCATTCACTATCACAAGTTTCTGCTCGCCGTTTATTTCCATGCCAAGAGATAGTTCCAATGGGGCGTATTTTTGGACTATCGCCGATTCTCTATATCTGAGAACTGCTCTGTCTCTATAATCGTATACGCCTCCGAAGATGTCTGAGAGAGTTGCTGGACTTGTTTTCCATTTATATCCGAGATAACCCGTATTTCTGCGAACTGTTTCTCTTGTAGTCTCGGTATCTATTATTGATAATGTGTTGCTCTCGCGCATATCTCTGACGAGAGGGTGATAGCGGTTGCGTATTTGCTTCCAAGAAGGGTATCCGTATGCGCCGTTGCGATGAAGCATTAGGGCGTTGAATGTATTTCCTACACCACCGAACTCTGTGTTAACATAGAGTCCGTCGGATGCCGATAGTATATTGAATGCAGAACCAGTTGGATCATAAATAAGAGTATTGATTCCAGCAAAATCAACTGGAATGTCTGTTCCCATGCCAGTATAATCAAGAAAAGATGACGATATGAATGTTATTGCTGCGTCGAATCCATTTGAACCCGATACTTCTCCTGATTTTGGAGCATGTCCAAAAGCAGTTGTGCCTGATGTTAATGAAGCGGTAATCCAAGAGTATTGGGAGTCGTTTTGCGGGATAGGATGTTGGATGCTCCAGTTGTCGTAAGATGACGCTGTTGTGTATGAACCCTCTTCTCCTTCCATTCTCAACAAGGCGTTTCTGTTTATCTTGTGGAATGATGGAAATTCGGAATAGCGTGATGAGACAATGCTGCCGTATGTGGCGTCAGAACCGAATGGACCTGCGTGTAGTGAGGCTAGAGTTCTTAGCCCTCGTCTGCGTTCGAGGTGATCGGATACGCTTATTGCTCCACCTGCCTGTGAAGATAAATCTTCACCTGAACCTGAACCTAATACGGAAAGGTTTCTCCAAGGGAGGGCGTTGTAGACTGACTTCTCTGCTGCCATTACATCAAGGAATCCAAGTGAGTTTATCTCTGGACCGCCTGGTGCTGAGAAGCGTTCTACTATTACGGCGTCTTGGACAGTTCTGTCGGGGAGAGGGAATACTGTTCTGTTTGCTGGTGTTGCGTTTTGATACGGAGAGTAACGAGTGGATAGTCTTCGTGACGCTTTTACTGCCTCGTTTGGACCTGAAGTTTCTGGCGATGCGAGGAATGTGTTTCCTCTAAAGTACGCAGGAGTGATGCCTCCCACTCTAACGCCTATCAGCGTATGGACATTTGTTGTTTGAGGGAAGTCTGTGGCGTATTTCTCTGGGAGGAGAGAACCTGTGTAGTCTCCTAGCCAAAGGTTGTTAGTGCTTCGTCCAGATGTCTGAACTATTTCGTAAGTTTTGTTATAGTTCGGAAGAACTCCGTCTGCTTGCTTGATGTTTCTGATGTTGACTGGGCGTTTTGCTGTCTCTTCTCGGAAGAACCATGCTCTTTGACGAGTTGGATCAGGGTATGGACCGCCATAGTCTGGACCTGTGAGTCCCATTGACGCGCCACCGACGAGAAGTCTCCAACTCTCGGGGCGGTTGTACTGGTTGTCGGTTCCGTCGTTTAGCGATATGTGGCGTGACTGGTGTCCGCCTACATTCACTTCGGTGAATGGACTCTGCATTGGGACTTCTGCAATATCTCCGTAGGAGTCGTTGTGTAAGTTTGTTATTTGGACGCCTGCGTGGAACCCGCTTTGAACTTGAGTGTTGTATCCACCAAGTCCCGCTGATGCGCTGTAAATATTGAATGGTGCCGCTATTTCGCCTGTTATGCCGTCTGTTGAACCTGAGTCGTATGTTCTTCCGTCTCTGGTTCCGAATGACATTTTCCTTTTTGTTGGAATGTCGTCGTTGCAGTCTGGGAGAGAGACTACATCTGTTGCGTTCACTTGGAGAACATTTACTGGTATTCCTCCGTTAGTTGGACCATGTGGGTAGTTTATTCCACGATACAAGTCCGTCTTCTTTGCTGACGAGTAGTTTACTCCACCTCGGATTGCTGGGTTTATCTCTACGCTATATCGTTGTGGTGTTGTGTAGCTTCTGTTCGTAGTTTGGAGCTTGGCGTTCAATATTGCTGTTCTGCTTGCGTCTACTCCCGCGTCTCCGCTACTTATTGGAGCATCTGTCCTCTCGGCAAAGGAATGCCAGTATTCGCAATTCTCGCTCTCCGAGTTTGATATCGGATGAGAGGCTTCTTTCCAAGTTGAGAGAGCGTTAGTGTTCATGGCAGCGCCCTCGTAATCTTTACCAGGAGGGGGAGCTAGTGTCGGGAACTTGTTCCAGTATTTGTTTCGCTCAAGGATGTGGCTTTCGACGATGTTGTCGATGCCGTCGCTGTGTCTTGCAGATGCTGGTGTGAGTTGCATAAGCATCTCTTCGAGTGTCGCGTCTATCCACTTGTAGTAGTTGACGAACTTGTCTAAGTCTGGCGTGTTGCCGACTCTCTCGAAGAAGAATTGTCGAAGATGCTTCAGTCCCTTGTATTCTTGGCGGTATCTGTTCTTTGGTTCTCCGACTAAGTTGTTGAAGTCAACGATGGAGCCGAAGTAGTTTATTATTTCGTCAGAGATGACTTGATACATGCTCTTCTCGAACGCATAATAGGTGCTTGTTGGGCGAGTTTCCTTTGTAAACACCTCTGTCTCTTCTTGCGAGAGGACTCGGATGTTATCATCTCCGAATACCATCTCTGGGAGTTGTTGCTTTGATGCGTGGAGGTATTGGTTCTCGACGACATCTGTGCTGCTTACTGGGAACTCGTCACCTCGTCCAGTGTGTTGCATTTTCAGTATGTTGCCTAGCCATCCGTAGCGGGATGAGTCGGCGACTGAACCAGATGAGATGTCGCTTACTACAAACTCCCCAGATGCGTCGGATGTCGTTACTCCGTCGAAGTCCCAAAATAGTGCGAGAGTTTCTATCTCGGGCACTTCCAAGTCGGGCAAGTCTGATTCTAATAGGTATGCTCCTCGGTTTGGACGAGGGTGTCCGAAGTTGCTTGGGTCTAATGCGTGGTATTTGATGGCGGTATCGTCAAGATAGTCCATCCAGTATCGGAGTGAAGTTGTCTTTACATCACTCTTCTGTAGCACGCTGCCCGTGTAGTTCGTTCTGTGGGCACCTACAAAAAGACGCTTTGGTGCTGTTAGGAAACTTTCTGCGAGCGTCTTAGAAACGCTGCCAGAGAGAGAAAACTCGTTCATCTTTCTGTCGGCGATGTAGTTGACTCCGTAGAACTCAACGGTATAGTCGTTAGACGCAGACAGTGTTCCGCTGGCGAACGAGTGAGGGTATCCGTGTGGTTTCAGTCTTACGGCGAAGTTCCACTTGGAGTTGTTGTATGTGTCGAGGTAGTAGTCGGTTTCTATTTCGCCGAGAACTGATGACGACATGACGAACTTGGCGTCTTTTGAATATAAAGTGTCTCTTGCTGCGAATACTTGGAACTCTGCGTCATCTGACGATGCCCAAGTCATATCTGCGGCGTCGGCGTCGTTTGCCGTGTGCATACCGAATAGGGATGCTGATAAATGTGGGAACTCTTGTGTATCTGCGTGTTCTTCAGATGAGTCTATCTTCTTTGGGAAGACGACTTCTGTTTCTACGGTTATTGGGAAGCTGTCTTCGTATGCATCAGTGCCTGAGCCTGAGATGAAGGAGACTGTGTTACTATCGCCTGATGAAGAGTTCTGATAGACTGTTCCGCCGAATCTGTCAACATGGTTGAAGTTGACTGCTTTTGTTTTGTGGGAGTCTGTTCTGTATTTAGTCTCGAACTTGTATGTGCTGTTGTCTGCGTAAGAGTTTATTCTTATGAGACTGTCGTCAACTCCGAAGCATCGTATCAAGTTTCTGAACGCTTTCTCGGTTCCTTTTGACTTGTAGATGTCTGTCAGGTTGTTGAAGATGTTGTTATAAATGAGGTTCTTGACGTCGTGGATGTCTTTTTCATATTCTTGCGTCTCGGATCTGTTTGCGTAGTATTCGAGGACGCTGCTGTTGGAAAATAGTTCTGGTGCCGTTAGTCCGTGTGAGCGCAGTGCTGTCTGGGCGTATGGATATGGTTTGTATAGCTCTCCGTCGGCGCTACTGCTTGGGTAAGATGCGACGTTTAGCTTAGGTAATTCGCCTATTAATAAGTCTGTGTTGTCGAAGTAGCTTCCCATTATTTGGGTTAGTATCTTCAAGTCTCCTCTGTCTCCGTTTCCTTCGTCTTCGTCTATTATCCAAGACGGCATAGTGTAAAATAGAGATGAGTTGTTCTCGTAGTCCCATACGGAACCTGAACCTTGTAGTTCGGTTGCGAGGGCGGTGATGTCTGGGTGGATAGAATAGATGATAGGATCTTTGTCTTCTGTTCCTGCTGATGCGGCGTCTATTGCTGAACTGGTGCTACGAGCAGATGAACCTGGGTATCCTTCCCAAGTTCCGTTTGAGATGCGTCCTGAGTAGTCTAATATGGATGCGTCAGTTGTATCGTTGGTTGTTATGCCCTCGTTGAACTTGTAGTAAACGCCCAAGTCAAGGTTGGCAGCGTCGGTGTTTGTTCCTCCGCCGAGGTTTGAGGTGAACCAGTAGCGTCCTATCTCTTTTGATGTTCTGCGAGTTTTCCAGAAGCGGAACTCGTCAAGTGAGCCAGATAGCTTACCAGAACCTGCTGGTGCTGTTGAGCCTGACGGAAGTGTTATGAGGGCACCGAGGCGGGCTTCTATCGGGTTTAGTATCTCGCCGATGTTTGAACCTGTGGTGAGTGTATCGTTTAGCGTTCCGTTTTGATAGAACTTTGTAACGATATCGCCAGTTGATCCGCTTGCGAAACTGAAAGCGCAGTGTTTCCAACTGGATAGTGTGTCTTGGTCAAGCCCTGAACCTATCGACTCTTGTGAATAGCCTGTTGTTCCAGACATAACAGTGACGAGGAACGGAGAGTCTGAACCTGTTAGCTCTATTCTTATGCGTCCGTATGAGGCGCTTAAGTCTGTATCATCGTAGTCGATTCCGTTCCACAAGTCAAAGACGACTTGCTTTTCGGTTACAGATGCGTCTATTGAGCCTGTTTGTAACCAGAACTCTACCGTTACGCCTTCGTCTATGTCGCATTTGAGGTTTGACTCTCTTGTTGCGTCAACTGCGCCCGCTGACGAGGTTACGGTGTCGTCCCAGACATTTGACTTTGAGTCAAAGACTTCTTTGAGCGTTACGCCCGTGAGTGAGTCGTAAGTTGTGTGAGGTCCACCTTGGAATGAGATGTATTCGTCAGTGGTTGTAGTTCCGTATCCATCAGCGGTGACAGATGTCCCGTTGTAGCCGTCACTGGTTAGTGTTACATAACCTGTTGTTTTGGGGTAGCGGTTGTCGAATATGTAGGTGTCTAGGAGAGTTGAGTTGTTTCTCCACTCTAGTTTCTCTTTTAGTGAACCGTCGTATGGGTATTCGTTGTATACCCATTTGAGGGACTGGTCGTAGTATTCTTGTGCCGAGCCGTATTTGGCGAAGTTCTCTGGTTTGCTGAAGTCTACGTGAGGCTCAACTCTGTTGGCGTCTTCGAGGAACTCTGCGACGTATTCTGAGGACTCTACATCTAATCCAGAAAGGTTTTTTGAGGATACAACTTGATTTGCCCTCTTGTCTTCGTTA
>Ga0080013_1005824_pt1 | contig 11258 bp, 21 predicted proteins | sample ETNvirenome_6_85_FD_69236 | JGI IMG/M metagenome (GOLD analysis project Ga0080013, IMG submission 69236) | Marine viral communities from the Pacific Ocean - ETNP_6_85 (SPADES assembly) (version 2) | ecosystem: Environmental > Aquatic > Marine > Oceanic | place: Pacific Ocean | collected 2013-06-19
ACATCTAGGAATTGAGTAAATGTAAGTTCCTCTCTCAATCTCCTTTGTATCTCAGTCCATTCAACCGCTAAAGCAAAATGACGCCCTGTTTTCATTTTACCTTTTGTATTAAGTATGTCTAATATCCCCATCAATTACCACCTCCAATTTTAGTTGGCATGATTCGGTCTAAGAGTAAATCAAGACCTCCGAATACAACCGCTAAGAATACGATATAAGGTAGTGCCATGAGAGTAGCATTTAGAAGGGTAGTACCTGCAAAATCCATAGCCTCTAACTGCTTAGTTATTGCACTATCCTCAGTCACTTAGACCACCCACTTTTTACACTTTTTACATACCTTAGTGAAAGGCACTTCTGATGGAATGGGAATAGGTTTTTTACAGTTACAAAACATTACTTTTTCCACCCCTTACTTCTCTGAGGTTTTCGTTTTTTATTCATACAGTTCGCCCCCACATAGCCCCTAAAATTGTAACTAGAAGAACTGAATATAATGCACCTATCATAGGGCTTGATTCGTAGGCTATAGGTTCTACTCCTAATGAGTCATCAGTAGTAGGGTGATAGTCAGGGTCTATGGGTGTATCATCCACTCCATAGGGGTCTAACGGGTCATCTATTACATTCTCTGATTCTTCCGGCTCATCAGACCATAAATGACCATCCCAATCTCCGGTCTGTTCGGTATAGCGAATGACCTCTTTCAGTTTGATTGTAATGTCGGCTGTAGATGAGAGGGAATCGGTAGTCATCCATGACCCTGATTCAATGTCTATATCACGCCTCAAGTTAAGGGTAATTCCTACAGCGTCACTTATTTGAATTGAGTCGCCTCCTAGTAGAGATAATTCTAGGATAGAATCACCTCCTAGCCCGTCACTATAGGCACTAATCCTAGACGATTTGTAGCCCTGTAGTTTATACGATTCGCCCACACTATTGAAGGCTACAGAATCAGACGATACCACTTTGAAAGTAACCTTGAATCCGGACTTGACTTTGATAGTGACCCACCCATCCACTATTGAGGTATCCCACCTCACTAACTGATTGATTAATTTCAGTTTTTGATTTCCTGATTTCCATTCAGTTTCTCCCCCTTTGTCACGCCTTGAAAATGGGTTGGCATCTCCGACTACATCACCGTCAAAATACTGTTTGAAAGTCGTCAGGTTTTCACCTCCTAGAACTTCAAACATTTTGTATGTTTTATCCCTAAGAAACAATACGGGCAGGTCATTCTTTTACCCATCATCTCACCTTAGATTTTCCTAATTCTTAACATACTCTCTTTGAGGTATTCGTCTTTACCCCACTTAGGGAATCTACCTATCTTTTTGAGGGATTTTTTGACCCATGAAACAGTCATTAGCGGCTTGATTATTCGTGGCATAAAATCACCTCATTTTTTAGGTCTTATTCTAGTCATATCAAATCGCCATTTGGGAATCATACCTTGATAGGGGGCTACAACCTTTTTTGTTGAATACTCATCACCAAAAATGAACTTCCATGCCGCATCCCAACCTGACTTGAAATCATCCTTTTTCTTACCCATCATCTCACCTCTTTGATTGAGCATATACCGCCCATTTTGAACCTTTTTGCTTTGCCTGAAAACTAGCCGCTCCGCCTTGATTCTTTCGATATTGCCTCGCCCATTTAGTAGCGGTAGTTTTTGAAGTCCATTTTGTTATTCTTTTGGCCGGTGCTTTACGATAAGCCCGTCTAGCCGTCTTTCGTTTTTGTCCTTTTTTAGTTCCCATAATCTCACTTCCATATTCGGTTCAATTCCCTTCCTAGTTGGATAAAGAAATTAGACCTCTCAACCCCACGCAGTTTCCGACCCCGTTTAGCCTGTCGTTGAATATATTTTCTTCCTTTGTAGTTGCTTTTTCCTTTGGATGCTCGCTTTCGTTTTTTATTGCCAAAGGCTCCCGTTGAAGGCTTCTTAAATCCCTGCTTTTTCCTTCGTGCTTTCTTTTTACTCGCCATCAAATCAACCCCAATTCTTCTGTAGAAGTTAGACCTCTAGTAGTGATAGAAGTAGAGGTTGTAATGTCTGTAGAATCTCCTAGAGATATTGGGGTTCCTGTAAATGAATCCATAGATTGTTGAGGGAATCCGTCAGCATCTAAATCTAGGTCTTGAGAGGGTGCATTACCATCAGGGGCGGTAGGGCTAATTGGCCCACCTCCTTGAGTAGATGAATCCATCCTACTTTGAGCCGCATCATAAGCCTCATTGAGAGGTACGCCCCATTGACCGTCAGGGATAGCCTCAGTAGATGCTGTTTTACCCCATATAGTGAACGCTAGAGGCTTTGTTTGGCCTGAGAAGGGTGATACTACCCCTCCGGCAATTTGTGACGCTCTAAAGGCCCATTTATCAGGGGTAGGTTCTGTCATAGTGAACTGATTATTTAGTGTATCAATAGTATAGTCAGCCTCTACAACAATTTGAACACCATCGGGGGTAGTTCCAACCTCCTGATAAGTTCGCCATTCGTGAGAGGTGGTAGGGCTACGATTTGAACCTGCACCTATCCAAAAGTAGAACGCCGCTACACCTGCTATGATTAGTATTGCCGCCATCTCAAATACTCTCCCTCAAATCATGGTCATTGGCATATCTCCAAAGAATACTCTCAGCGATACCGTAGAGGATAATTTGTGCCCCTTTATCTAAATTACCACTTCTAAATTGCCACCCCATATCCTCTAGGTAATCCTGATGATTGTCAGTCCATCCTTTAACACCTACAAACACTTTCCAAAGGTGGTCATAATAAATTGGAACTGCACCGTCAGCAACCTCTGATACACCGTCACCGAGTTCTTCATATTCTTTCAGGTCTGAACCTCTATTATAGGTATCAACAATCCATTCCTTAGCCTCTTCATTATCGGCTGAAATATCTACAGAGCGAGCGATAGCAAAAGCGTTAGATTTACCCCTCTCACTTTTACTATCATCTGCTAACTTTTCAAAGTCAAATGGATTGTCTATTATTCCCATCAGTAATCACCTTCTAAATGATATTCTTCAACCGCTTTGAAAATTAGATTACTTTGTTCATCATAACATGGGATGCAAACATGAAGTTCAATACTCCTACCTTTGTATCTACCTTTGTAAGTGGTATCACCAACAGCATTAACATGAGCCTGAAATAGAGGTCTAAGTATAGAACCTACAGAATACTTTTCATGGCATATTGCACACCCACTTTGAGGAACATAAATGCCCGACCTTTGAGGCGGCCAATGGTCTGAATAATTTACGGACTTCTTCTTCGGTGTAACCTTTGTAGGTCGGTCTTTTTTAGATTTGAAAGGTTCTCCGTCAGCCATCAAATCACCCCCGTTACATCAACGCCTAGAGATAGGGCTAGGAGGCCCACACACGCCCTTAACATACGACTCATAGTAGATAGTTCCACTACAGCCATTTCAACGGCTCTAAGGCGGTCATCTATTGCATCACAATCAACCATTATTTCACTATCCATATTTCAGCCATACCTGCACCACTACCCTTAACCCAAAGTCGGGCGTCATTTGCTACAGTTCTAAAAATCGCATTTATCCCACCTACGGCTGTTGGAGAGATAGTAAAATAAGTGTTGAATGATTCATCATTAGCGACATACAATTCGCTACCACCTATTACCTGAATAAATACCTCTCTCGCCCCATCAAGGTCAATAGGTATAACCTCAGTCGCAAACTGAATACGATACATTTCAGAAGGCATCTACCGACACCTCATTAGTTCTGTGTTGCATCCTCTGTAACTACGGTCTGAGTAGTTGATTGAGGGTTAATCGCTGTCTGCTTAGGAGCCTGTCCTGTCTTAGCGTTAATCCCTGCTACATAGACGGGTACATATCGTAGAGTAGTTAGGGCTGTAGTAGTAACGCTGAGGTCTATTGAAGCACCTGTAGTTAGCCTTCGCAAATCCATGAACAAAGTACCTGCTTGAAAGTTCAAGTAATTAGGTGAAGTGTTACGCTCACTAGCCATAGTAGATAATGCACGAATAGTGTTCCTACGGGTACGACCAAAGAGGGTTCTCCATTGACTAGGTTTTAATGCTCTGAAAGCACCATTGTTAGCCCTGATTTCAGTTATTTCATCTGCCTCTGAATCGTTGAATACTGCGATACCGAGCATTTGCCATCCCTGCTTACCATGAATAGTTACAACTCTAGTAGCGTTAGCGGCGTGTTGGAATTGTTGTGAAGCGCCTATGAGAGTTGCCTCTCTTGACACTCCATACATGACTTCAACATTTAATTCGCTAGAAGAGAATCCTGTAGCACCACCGTACCAATCGGTAACATCATCTAGCCCAATTGTTACATTGACTCTATGAGTTTTTGAAGCATCAAGACCACATGGAATTGAGATACCTGTTAGTATGGATTTATCTACTCCATTAGGCTCTCCCCAAAAGTAATCCTCGCCACCGATTGATTGAGCCAAAACTGAAAGTTGTGCGACTGATACAGTAGCACTTGAACCTGATTCATAAGCGATAGGTGAATACCAATCAATAATAGTGTTAGCACCTACCTTGACTTGAAGTTGAGTAATCAATTTCCCGATAGTTCCTGTTTGGTTTGTGATAGCCGCCGCCATAACTGCATCAATTTGAAAACCTAATTGAGTGATATGGGGTGAACCATCGGCTGTAATAGGTGTATCAAAAGCGAAAGAATAGGTAGCCGCCGAATCTGCCCCTAGTGTCAGTTGTGAACTGATAAGTTCTGTATATGCCATGTTATCTAAGCCCCGTTACTAGAACCTGCTAGTGCGTCTTGAAAACCTGCGAATAGAGGTTCAGTTAGAGTTGCACAAACCATGACGCCTAAGCCCCATAGAAAGTAGCCTACGAACTTATCCATTATTGACCGCCTCCTAATCTGTTACCAACCATTTCCTGTAGGCTTTCACCTGACTTTGAAAATCTCGCTGATAATCCGTTCAGGATTGATAGGTTCAAACGAACCGCAACCCATACCATAGCACCTGACATGAAGGCATTTACCGCTGTCATGGCTCTATCATGCTCAAGGCTGTTATATCAATGGCAATTAAAACCCCATTTTCAAAAAGAGGCCGTTCTGAGGACTTTAGGGCGTAGCCCTACATTTAGACCTCAAAACGATTTGCGCCCTCTGTAGGGCATCCTAGACACCTTTAGAGGGCATTCCCGCCCCTAGCGTGGTGGTAGTTATTCAGAAGGAGATAATTCAATAAAAAAATGCCCCACCACAGCCCGCCGAAGCGAGCCATGATGAGGCGTGTTAGAATTACTTGATTTCAGACAGGTTCTACCTCAGTTCTTTGGGTGAACTGCTTTGAGTGCCCAATGGGTGTACTTTCTATCAGGGTTTGACTTGACAGGCTTACGGGTCAAGACCAATGATAGGTCTTTCACTTTCAGGTCATCAAGGGCCGCCTCTAGTTCAGCATCACTACCAATAGGGCCGCATCCGGTCAATTGAATAACGGCCTCAGTAAATCTCAATCCGTCAGCCTTCATATTAGGCCACTTCTTGAGTAATACCGGCAGTACCTCAAAGTAAAGACAGGCGAAGGTATCATTACTGAAATAAAGAGTAATCAAACCCTTCTCAGCATTGATAGCCCAACCTGTAATCTTACGGGTGATGGACTTTTTACCTTCAAGTAATTCGTGAAGTTTTACCATCACGCTCTCAGTCTTTGTCTGTTCATTACCGTAGCCTGTTACAGCGACCCCTCCGAAGAGGTCTGTCTGTACGCTACCTGTTGCTAGAATTAGGCCTAGCAAAGCCATCATTATCAACACTATTGTTGTCATCATTTTTTCATTTCCTAGCCTTCTTTTCTCCACTTTGAAATTGGTTGTTGAGTTGGGTGAATGTCCTCCGGCGTGATTTGTGGGGGCCTATAGGGGGTAATATACCTAGTGTATTTGTCAATCCCTCAGAGATTGATTTATTCATCCTTGAGTTTTATGGGTTCATAGAAATCTAATTTCAATGACTCTAAATCAAAATGGGCAAATGAAAATCTCTTTTCTGAAAGTTTAGATTCTAATTGTTCAGGATTAATACCCCACCGCTTTTTGAGTAAATCGGCATCAGGTCTAGCGAGTCTGAAAACAAACATTGAGGCTGTTTGAGTATCTACCCAACGGTTCCCGATGCAACGCTGATTGAGTAGGATTAGACTTAGGCCCATTGAACGGCCCTGAGTAGCAAATCGCTTCAATGAATCAGGTACTTTATGGCCGGTGATATAGGTAGATGATTCTTCAAGAATTAGAGTTCCTGAAAACCCTTCAATTCTTTCGGAGGTTCTGAATAAATGGTCTATGATTTCATCTAGGAAATCCTGAGCCTCACTTATCTCAGGATGAATCAGAGTAACCCTATTCTCAGTTAGACTTTTTTCATATCCCATAAAGTCAGTAATTGGTTCAGACTTTTCAGGTAGTAGAGATTCATAACCGTCATGCTTAACATCAAAAATTATCAGTCTTGAATACTCATCCATTTTAGGTGACTTTTCAGCCCGCCTGATAAGTTCCTTCATCAGTTCCGTTTTACCCGTTCCTGATACCCCTACACCCTGTCTAACGGCGGGTTTGGTCTTATCAGCACCTAAGAAAATTACAGGGTCAAGAGAGGTTATTTCACGACTCAAACTCTTCAACCCCTCTACGCTTCAACGCCCGCTTCAATCTCCAATTTGCGACCCTCATTTTCAGACGACCAAAAAGGGAGGGTTTAGCAGGGTCACGCTTTTGATGAATCACCTTCAATGGAGGAACATAAAACGAACCGACACAACCTATCATTAGCATATCAGGACTAACAGGAATTGACACCTCACGATACTCTACCCATTCTGTAGCAATTCCTTCAAACAGTTGCCACTCATCCTTAGACCGTTTGATGCTGAAATCCTTGCCCTTTTCGCCCATCACACCTCTACCGTATGCTTGAATCAGAGGGTCAATAATTCCCCTGAAAAACCATGTCAGCATTTTACCCTGTTTTGAATAAAATGCTTTCAGAGATGCACCCGCTTTTGGGGCCTCTCTATTACTACTGAAAAATCTCAATGCACCCTTAGCCGCCGGAGGTAATGAAGTGAACTTTACCTCTCCCTCTTCTTCTTCTCTAACGGTCATCCAATCAGGGCTACTTATTGTAAGTTCTTCAATCGTGATTTCAGGTTCCTCAATCTCAGGATTTCCCGATTCAACATGAGTCTTTTTGAAGTGGTTATTTACTGATTGACGGCTCATCCCATTTGAACCATAATCGCATAGAGAACACATGAACTTATTTTCAATCTCAGGGTGGGGAATATAGCGAGCCATTATTCAATCACCCATACCGATATTAATTAGCATTTGTTCATCCATATACTTCTCCATAGGGTCATCATCAGGTTCCCATCTACATTCAGGACATAACCACCTTGAAGGGCGGTCAGGACTAAACTCATTATCACACTCTAAACATATTCTAATTTCCATTATCATCAACTCCAAATTGCTTCATCATAAAAAACTGAGTAGAACCTACAGTATATTCCTCTATCATAGTATCAATTCTAGGGTCACTCATAACCTCATTTATTGCCATACCATGCGATTCATCAAGGGGCATTACTTCTACAAATCCTAACTGCTCAGGATGGGTTCTGAGTAAGTGCATCATCCTCAGATATTTTCCTATAAATCCGTAAAGAATAGCCTCTACGGTTTGGTCTAATTGAAAGTTCTGATGAAGGAGAGTAAGGAACTTTTCAACATGAGGAAAACCCTGCTGTAAAAACTCATCAGTAATCTCTTCAAGAGTAGGCGGTTCACTTGACGGATGAGATGAATTGCCGGAGGAACCCGTCATAGTGAACCAATTGTTAATTGTCAAGTGTTGTTATTTATAGAGAGGGTAGATTATCCGTCATTTAGACTGTAAATTACCTCTGACAACTGACCCGTCAATTGTGTTTTTGTGGTTGTCACCCGTTTGATTTTACCACCTTTTACCATCCCTGACAATGCTTTACCAATTTGTTTTTTAGACCACCTGTAGCCTATGTAACTATTCACCCTTTCAGTTAATGCTGTAATGCTGATAGGTTGATTCAATTCTATGATGCTGACAATAGTAGGAATATGTGACCTGACAATCGAACACTTAGGCTCTAGTTGCCATGCCTTTTCAACCGACAAAATATCATCATTTGTCAGCCTCTCAAAAGCCTGTCTGAACACCTTACGCCGATAGAAGCCGCTAGAGGATGATAGAGCCTTGATTAGAAGTCGCTCATGGGTACTACAGAGCCTACTATGAGGGGTAGGTAGGCATTGACAGTTATGAGTTCGTTTAACGGTCTTATTCTGCTCTCTATCCCATTGAGATACGGCGATACAAAGAGGGGGTTCTGAATCGCCCATACAATCTCTGACTTCTACCCATCCTTTAAGGTCTTACACCGAGTCGGGAAACTGCCGGAGTATTATGAGGTGAAATTGAATTGAGTAAAATTGAAGAATTGGTAATAGAAAAAATCAGGGAACGGGCTGAGGTTGGTAAATCCAAATATGGAGTTACTATGGAACGGTCAGACCTTGATATTGAAGCGTGGTTAATCCACCTTCAAGAAGAGTTGATGGATGGGGTAGTTTATGTTGAAAAACTACTGTCTGAGATTAGAGATTTTAAGGCTCTGATTTCAAAGTTTGGAGAGGTGGTAGATGATGCAAAGTGATGAATATGTTGAAGAATTGAAATGGGTTGATTCATGTACCCCTAGATGCACTCAATGTAATTCATATTTGAGATATGTTAGACACCCTACTCATAAAATTATTTTATGCGGTAAATGCTACCTAGAATCAAAGCGTCTTTACCGCTTGAGAAAGGGGTTGAAATAATGGGGCCATGTGGTTGTGGAATGTGTGAAAGGTGTAGAGATGCTATCAACCGTAGAAGGTGGTCTTGATGGTTGTTTGTAATTGTAAAAAACCTCTACCTAGTGACTCTATTTTTCAAGAGGAATGCCTGAACTGTTTTGGGTTCATTCTACTCAATAAATTGAGGTGTATTTGATGGGCCAATATGAGGATGAAGCATGGCTCTCTAGGGCTCAGTCTAGGTCACGAACTATTCACAATAGATTCGGTTCATGGGCTAAGGCTAGTAAGGCCGTAGGGGTTACTCATAACACCCTCCGTTCATGGGCTAGAGGTGATACTAAACCTAAGCCTGAACAACTGACTAGAATGAATCGTATGGTCGGTCAATACAGGCATTCAGAATCAGCCATGAAAACCATTACTGAAACATCAGTCAGACAAAATAGAATTGCTGACCGTAGAACTATCAGAGTTGCTAGGGATAAGGGTATTATTTCAGAGCGAGTCGCTAAGGCTGAATTAAAGGCAACACCTCTAGTCACTAAGAGCGAGGCTGAGAGGGTCGCTGACCTATTCGCTTATGCTAGAGATACAGGCTCGGCTGATGACTACAAATTGGCTAAAAATGCCTATGACTCTATGTGATTTTAATGTCACTAGATAGTCGAATAGTACCGTTGCGTGATAATGTCAATTATCGTAAGCAGAGGCGTAAAAAACAGGCTAAGTCTAAGCGTAAGCAGATAGACACCTCAGCCGGCGATTTTGAAACGATTGACGGTAACGCATGGCTATTCTCAATTGCATGGTATGAGAATCAGATTAACGCTAAAGGAAATGCACTTCATAGAAAACCCAAAATCCTGAAATCGGCACTTCAAGAATACACCTCAGAAAATCCATTTACCTTCAAGAGATTTGTAGATTTCATTTTTGACCATATGGGAATCATTTGGCGTAGGGGTGGAAAGAATAAAGTCAAGGGTGTAAAGTGTCCTTACATCTACTTTTACAATCTCAAATATGACGGTCAGACAATTGTAAAAGAACTGAGCAGTATGCCTGAAATCATTGACAAAATTATGTTGATGCAAAAGGTTGTCATTGATGCGAATACAAATCAAGAGGTTGAAGTCAGGCGTGACAAATGGGGCAATCCACGACTGACAAATAAACAGGATAAATTAGACCTTTTACAGATTAGTTATTTACCGAAGAAGCACCTTAGAATGAAGCCTCTAGGTAGGCTGTCTAGGTGCATTGATTCTAATGGCGTTGAACGCATTAGAGGGGCTATTGATTGCTTCGATATTGCACAGTTCTACGGTAAATCATTAGCCAAAGCGTCAGAGGATGCTATGAAGGATGGTATAATCACTCAAACAAAGTTAGATTCAATAGACACTAAGAGAATGAATGACCCTCAATATCGTGAAGAGAATTATGAGGAAATCAAGAGGTATGCCTTAGTAGATTCTGAGGTCACTCTTGAACTGACATGGAATAAGGTTCAGGAACTTGAAAACAATGGATTCAGAATGACTAATCCCTATAGCCCTGCATCAGTAGCGGAACGGGCATTACTAGACCTTTGCGAGATAGAACCTCTTGACGCTATGTGGAAAAATCATCAGGAACGAATCCTCTCATTTTGGACAGCATATCAGGGAGGATGGTTTGAGGCTCTAGGTTCAGGATTCAAAAAGGCCGTCACAGCCGTTGATTTAGCCTCAGCCTACCCTTATGTCATGTGGTGGCTACCAAACGCTCAGGAGGGCTATTGGGCGGAGGGTAGAGAGGATAGAGGGGGAGAGTTCCTTCAATGGATTGAAGAACGACAGCCATACACTCTAGGTTGTGCCGAATGTGTTGTTAATTTCCCTGATGATTTACCCGTCTATCCCGCATCTAAAATGAGTTCTTTCAAATGCGTGACAAATCCACAACATATCAGGGGATGGTTTGTCGCTGATGAAATCTCAGAGTTCATCAAGTGGGGGGCTGAAATTACCATTGACCGTTGGTATATTCATTACCCCGATTATTCCTCAGAAAATGTATTCCCTCTCAGACCATTTTTAGAACCCGCATATACAGCAAAATACGAACTAGGATTATTGAAGGATTCAGGACAGGATTTTGATAAGGCCGCTTATGATGCTAGTAAAATTAAAATCAATTCAACTTACGGTAAAATGGTTCAGGCTATTGACGCTGATGAAAAGTCAATTACTGAACTCACTACTGATGAACATTTAGACCTCATGAATCTCACTAACATTGAAGAGGAAATTATCAAGAATAAAAAACCTCAGAGAACAGGAAAT
>Ga0080013_1005825_pt1 | contig 11256 bp, 11 predicted proteins | sample ETNvirenome_6_85_FD_69236 | JGI IMG/M metagenome (GOLD analysis project Ga0080013, IMG submission 69236) | Marine viral communities from the Pacific Ocean - ETNP_6_85 (SPADES assembly) (version 2) | ecosystem: Environmental > Aquatic > Marine > Oceanic | place: Pacific Ocean | collected 2013-06-19
TTACTATAATAGACCCTTATTATGAAGATGATGACAATAGATTAATTACTACTATCTTTAATCCCTATGAAGGGGCTAAATTTTTAGAATACAAGAGGAATCAATGGAAAGAACAAAAGAAGAAAACGAAATCATTTTAATTCCTAGTCTTGCATATTGGCATTTAGCTAATAAAGGGCCTAATCAACATATACATCATAAAGATGGGAATTGTTCCAAGTCTTATGAACAAATGAAATTTATAATAGATGGCAAATATAAATACACAGAATGTAAGCGAAGCTGAAGAAGCTCTAAAACTTGCATATACAGATTTAATTGCATTTGGTAAATTATTCTTACCTGATGATTTCTTACGAAGCGAGACACCATTCTTTCATTACGAAGTTGCAGATGCAATTGATAATCATGATAACAAACAAACTGCCATTATTATTCCTAGAGGTCATGGTAAGACCGTATTAACAAAAGCATCTATGTTAAAAGATTTTGTTTTCTGCAAAGACGACTTTCTTTTTTATGCTTGGGTGTCTGCTACGCAAAAACTTAGTGTAGGTAATATGGATTACATTAGACACCACCTCGAATTTAATGATAGATTAAAATATTATTTTGGGGATTTAAAGGGAAAAAAGTGGACAGAGGAAGACATAGAGTTAAAAAATGGATGCAAACTCATCAGTAAAAGTAATGTTGCAGGAATCAGAGGAGGAGCAAAACTCCACAAGAGATACGACCTCATCGTACTCGATGACTTCGAGCATGAAGCAAACACAATCACACCGGAAGCAAGAGATAAAAATGCTAATCTTGTTACTGCTGTTATTTATCCCGCTATTGAGCCTCATACTGGTAGGCTTCGTGTTAACGGCACTCCTGTACATTATGATTCTTTTATTAACAATCTTCTCAATAACTATGCAAAGTCTCAAAAAGAAAATAAAAAATTTGCTTGGAAAGTAATTACTTATAAAGCATTATTAGACAATGACACCCCATTGTGGAGCTCTTTCTTTACAAAAAAGAAATTAGAAGAAAAGAAAAAATTCTATTCCGATAGTGGAATGCCTCAAAAATTCTATCAAGAATATATGATGGAAGTGCAATCTGAAGAAGACGCAATATGGAAAAGAGAGCATGTAAGATATTGGAATGGTTACTTTAAAAACGAGGATGGTGTTAATTATATAGTAAAAGATAATGAAGATATTCCTGTTAATACATTTATTGGATGCGACCCTGCTACAGATATTGATACAAAACATTCTGACTACAGCGTTATAACTGTTATTGGAATTGATACCAATAATGAATTATATGTTTTAGAATATGAAAGACATCGTAGTATTCCAACTATAGGTTCTAAGAATCCAGAGACAGGAGATATAATAGGAAAGAAAGGTGTAGTAGATATTATTATAGAATTACATGAAAAATATAATTGTACATCATCTACAGTTGAAGATGTTGCAATGAATCGTAGTATATTTCAAGCAATGAATGACGAAAGAAGAAGACTAAATAAGTTTGATATAGCTGTAATACCTGAAAAACCCGGCGGGCAACAAAAAAGAAATCGCATTTATTCTGGACTTTCTGCTCGTTTTAGTACAGGAACAGTGCATTTACGGAAAAATATGTTTGATTTGATTAACGAAATACTTACTTTCGGCCCTAAAATGGCTCACGATGATACAATAGAATCTCTTTATTACGCACAAATACACTCATTTCCGCCTAATATGAAAAAGAATAAAGAAAAAACATCATGGTTTAAGCCAAAAAGAAAAGCAAAAAGTTGGTTAGTATCATAAGGAGTAGATATGTCAAAAATAAAAACTTTAGGTAAATTTATGAAAAACCCTTTAAAGTATGCGGTGAATCAATCATCGTGTGTTTCTAAAGGAAAAAAATTAGGATTAAGTCATTCGGATGCTCGAAATGCTTGTAAACCTCATTATAAAGAAAAAGGAAAAATTTTATCAAAATTAAAAACATCTAAACCTTTGGATATAAGAAGGTCTAATCAAAAGAAAAGAAATCCAGAAAAAGATGTATTGGCAGAGATAAAAGGAAAAAGAAATGCCTAGATTTGGTAAAAAGTCAAAAGAAAGATTAAAGGGAATAGACACTAGACTTGTTAATGTCTTAAATGAATTAGTTAAGATAATGGATGTTACTATCATTGAAGGATTGCGGAGCGAGCAACGACAGGAAAAGTTACTAAAAGCAGGCTCAACTAAAACAAAGTTTAGCAAACACATTGAAGGAAAAGCTGTAGACCTCGCTCCTTATCCCATAGATTGGGAAGATAGAGATAGATTTCATTACATGGGCGGAATGATTAGAGGTATTGCAAAACAATTAAATGTTCCTGTTCGGTGGGGCGGCGACTGGGATTCTGATGGCGAAACTAAAGATAATAAATTTGATGATTTAGTTCATGTGGAGATTAGAGGATAATGGCAAGAGTCACAAAAAAAAATAAAGCACAAATAAATAAACAGATATGGGATAAAGTAAATAATTCCCATAGGCATAGGTGGCAGAGTGTAAGTCAAAAAGGATATGATTTTTATCTAAACGAGCAACTTACAAAAGAAGAACTTACAATGTTGGAAGAATCTGGAATGCCAACATTTACTATAAATAGAATAACACCTATTATAGAAATAATGAAATACTTTGTAACTGCTAATGACCCTAAGTGGAAAGCAGTGGGAGCAACTGGAGATGATGTAGATGTCGCTCAAGTACATGCTGATGTAGCAGATTATTGTTGGTATCTATCAAATGGTAAGTCTTTATATAGTCAAGTAATATTAGATTCACTTACTAAAGGATTAGGATATTTTCTTGTAGATATAGATAAAGATGCAGATAGAGGAGTAGGTGAAGTTTGTTTTAAAAGACTTGACCCTTATGATGTATTTGTAGACCCCGCTAGTAGAGACTTTTTATTTAGAGATGCTAACTTTATTCAAATAAGAAAGAATATTGCTAGAGCAAGACTTATTAATATGTTACCGCAATTTGAAACAAAAATTAAAAAAGTATCAAAAGGAAGTGATGTAGTATCGTACTCTCAGAGAGATATTGATTTTACAGATAGTATACAATCAGAAGATTTGACATATGGTGTTAATATGGATGCTGAAGATGATGACATTGTGCCATACTATGAAACATATAGTAAGAAAAAATTTAAATACAGAAATGTATATATTAAAATAGAACCTTCTGAATCTCAACTTGTTATGTTAAAAGAACAAGTACAAGAACAATTAGAATCTTTTAAACAAGAAATAGAAGTAGGTTTAATTGAAAAACAAATGCAAATCGAACAACAAGTTCAAGAAGGTGAAGTAATTCCAGAACGAGCAAAATTAATGATTGAAAATTCTCAAAAAATGGCTGCTCAAGCAATACGAGAAAAAGAAATGGAATTAATATCTCAAGCTAGAGATGAAGCTACTATTATTAAAGAACAAGTAATGAGCGAAGCATCTTATAAAAAGTTTGAACAAGATAAGAATTTTTCTAAAAACATTGTTGATTCTGTAGAGTTTTATGAAAATAGAATTGTAAAGACTGTAAGTGTAGGAGATGATACATTTTTATATGAATCTATTATTCCTATAAATGAATATCCAATTGTTCCTATTCCATATATGTACACAGGAACTCCATATGCTATGAGCGCAGTAACTCCACTTATAGGTAAGCAACAAGAAATAAATAAAGCACATCAAATAATGCTTCACAATGCAAACTTATCTTCTAATCTTAGGTGGATGTATGAAGAAGGTTCAGTCCCTGAAGACGAATGGGAAAAATATTCATCAGCGCCTGGAGCATTGTTAAAATATAGAAGTGGATTTTCTCCACCTACTCCAATACAGCCAGCTCCAATTAATAATGCATTCTTTACTGTTGTTCAACAAGGTAAGTCAGATGCAGAATATATTAGTGGTGTACCTAGTGCAATGATGGGATTCTCTCAAGACCAAGCAGAAACATATCGTGGATTACTTGCTAATGATGAGTTTGGTACTCGTAGATTAAAAGCATGGATGAATAGTATAGTAGAACCATCGCTTGAACATCTAGGTAGAATATTTAAAATGATGGCTCAAAAACATTATACAATTGAAAAAGTATTTAGAATCGTACAACCTATGGCAGGTAACGATGAAGAAAAAGAAGTAAGAATAAATGTAAATCTATATAATGATTATGGTAAAGCTATTGGTAAATATAAAGACTATGCATCTGCAAGATTTGATATAAGAATAATTGCAGGTGCAACATTACCATTAAATAGATGGGCATTATTAGAAGAGTATTTTAGATGGTATCAATCTGGTTTAATTGATGATATTGCAATGTTAGCTGAAACAGACATTAGAAACAAAGATAAAATCGTTGAAAGAAAATCAATGTTATCTCAAATGCAAGGTCAATTAGAATCTATACAAGAAGCCGTTAAAGAAAAAGATGGAACGATAGAAACACTACAACGTCAATTAGTACAAGCAGGTATTAAGATGAAAGTAGGAGATGCGAATACTGAAATACGAAAAGATGTTCTTGAAACTGAAGCGCAACAAAAACTTCTAAGAGGAATGTTAAAAGTTGAGTTTCAGAAAATGAGAGACGAAATGAAAAACGACATGGAGTCTAGTAAGCAAGACGTTGCTCAAAACGAGCAATCTTAATTATTGCATTTTAGATTTTATAGTTGCTAAATTAAAATAACCTTAAAATAGGAGAAAGTATGTCAGAACAAGTAGGTAACGCTCAAGCAGCCCCCGAAAGTACAAACGTACAAGATGCAGTTATGAACGGCTCAAGTGATTTTTTTGAATCATTAGATAGAGAAGTTAATGGCGGCATATTAGACGAACAACAACAACCAACCTCGGTACAAAGCGGTAATACGCAGTCGAGCCCCAATGTAGAAGTTCAACCGCAAGATGACAATGAAGTCTTGCAAAAACGATATAGCGATTCAAGTAGAGAGGCTAAAAGACTCAATGGAAAACTAAAAGAAATTGAGCCTTATATGCCTATTCTAGACGCTATGCGTGAAGACCCTAATTTAATTTCTCATGTAAGAAATTATTTTGAGGGTGGAGGTCAGGCCCCACAATCAATGAATCAACAACTGAATCTTGATGAAGATTTTGTTTTTGACCCTGATGAAGCATTTCAAAAACCTGATTCCGATTCTGCAAAAGTAATGGGTGCTACAATCGATGGTATTGTACAGCGTCGTTTAAATAATACACTACAAGCTCAAAAAAGCGAAAATGCAAAAATGGCTAAAGAAGCTCAATTCAAACAAAAGATGGATATGTCTGATGAAGAATGGAGTACATTTACTGATTTTGCTAAAAGTAAGTCTTTAGAGCTTGAAGATATATATTACTTAATGAATCGTAAGAACAGAGATAGTCAAATTGCTGATTCAACAAGACAAGAAATTCAAAACAAGATGAGAGAAGTGCAGTCTCAACCAAGCACCCTTGCAACACAAGGTAGTGTTCCTGTTGAGAAAAATGCAGACGATAATGTTTTTGATGCCATTTTGGGTACTGACAGTGAACTAGAAAAGGCTTTCAGTATATAAAATTATATTGTTAGCCATTAACTCAAACTAAAGAGGTATAAAAATGGCTGATGTATTCGGCATGGAGTCCTATTCTGACGTACAAGGTTGGAGTGATGGTACTTCAAAAGACACAGGCGACCTTAGAAGGAAATATAATTTTGGAGATAGAGTTTCTGAACTTTCAATAGCTCAAGACCCTTTTTTCAGATTTGTTTCTCAAGTCGCAAAAAAACCTACGGATGACCCTGAGTTCAAATTTACTGAACAAAGACATTCGTATCACAAACGATATGCTTATGTAATTGGTTACAATAGTGGAAGTAATGTTTTTACAGAAGCAGAATTAAAAACTACTTCAAATGGAGCTCTAGGAACTTCTGCTGGCGATAAAGTAAAATTACTTATGGCTACTGATTATAAAGCAGCTGGAAATAGAGGTGGCATTATAGGTAATACAGATAATGACATTCTAGTCGGAGAATCTGGAACGCAACCTGCTTTTTTACTTAAAGATGCAGTAATAAAAGTAAATATGAGTTCTACTGATGCTGGCGGAATGACTGCGGGTTCAGCTGTAACATCTAATGATGTTGATGAGTATATACTTGTTAAAATAGATACAGTTCATGATAATGAAAGTGGTTCTGTAACTTTTGCAGACCTTTCTGATGGAGCTGCTGAAGGTGGAGGAGCTAGGACAGCATATTGGACTCCTGTAAGTGGTACAGTTATCAAACCAATATCTGCAGTTACTTTTAAGTATCTTGCAAGTTATTGTGGTGATGACCCTCTTGGAACTGTTTATAGCGCAAACATCGCTAATGTTCTAGAAGGAGCAAGAAGTTACGTTGTAGGAAATGGTCACGCTCAGGGTTCTGGTTATCCAGAAACTTGGAAAGACCAACCTTTCTCAACTGCTTTTGGATTAACTCAAATCTTCAAAACTGCAATGGCAATGGATAATACTACAAGGGCAACTGTTCTTAAGTATGAACCTAATGAATTTGCAAGGATTTGGAGACAAAAGTTAATTGAGCATAAGTTCGATATTGAGCAATCATTATTATTTGGTTCTCAAGGAACTGTAGACGGAGTACAATATACTGAAGGAGCTCTTAGCTTTATTACTGGTTATGGTAATATCTTTGATGGTTCAGGTATTGGTGGAACTGGAACAAAGTCTCAAGATGACTTTCTTGATGATATGTCTCAATTCTTAGACCCTCGTTACAACAATGCAAATGCAACTCTATTTATGTGTTCTACTGATACATACAATTGGATGCATAAACTAAGTGGTTACTTTTCTGCTAATGTGCAAAAAGTTGGTACTCAAGGTGATGGTATTGGTCGCGCTGACTTTAGTATCGCAGGTAAAAAGAATGTCTACGGATTAGATGTTACTCAAGTAATGACTCCTTATGGTTCAATGAATCTTGTTCGCAATGTTCATTTAGATGGAACTGCAGTTAAGATACTTGCTATTAATATGTCTCAATGTGCTTACAGACCTTTGGTTGGTAATGGATTGAATCGTGATACAGCAGTATACGTTGGAGTTCAGACTCTTGAGAATAGTGGTGTTGACCGAAGGGTTGACTTAATTCAAACAGAAGCTGGGATGGAATGGCGTATGCCTGAAGCCCATGCGGTCTGGAAATAGGAGGTAATCAATGTCTAAAAACATACCTTTATATGGTCAAAATAAAGATGGTGATGCTCTAAATAAAGCTAGTAATGCTTTTAGAGGGCCTCTTGATGTAATTGTGGCTGGCGACAATAGTCAATATTCCCCTAGCAAAGATGAGTTATGTAGAACATATGCAAGTCATCATGCTAATGGAATGGATATAACTCTTCCTTCGATAGATGCAAGTGATGCTGGATTATGGGTTAAGATAGAAGTAGCAGTTACTGTTACATCTTCTGACCTTGTTTCAGTAACAGCAGCGTCTGGCGATTTACTTGAAGGCAGCGTTTATCTTACTAAGGCTACTGATGCAGTTGCTAACCAAGCTGAGTTTGCAGCTGATGAATCCAATGACCTTATTTTTTCAATGAATGGAAGCACAAAAGGCGGTCTAATTGGCAGCTGGGCAAAATTCACTGTTAATGAAAATGGATATTGGACAGTTGAAGGTCAATTACTAGGTAGTGGTACTTTAGCTACACCATTTAGTTAGTAAATAAACAATATATGGGGGAGTTTCGGCTCCCCTGTATATAGAGAATTAAAATATGGCAACAACAGTAATAGCAGACGAAATAGAAGACATAACAGGAGTATCTACAGCTGATGCAGACTTTATTGTATCTTCACAAAAGTTTGTAGTAGCAAATGTTCCTAAAAACTTATTAAAGTGGGCTTCTACTTTTACAAGTCCTAGTAGCGATGGTGGAAATGCTAGTGGCAATATTGTAGTTCCGATTGCTACAGATAGTATATTAAGTGTATCAAGAAATGGATTTGAAGCAAGAGAGGTTGCAAGGGAAGATGCTCCCTTTATAGAAGCAAGTTCTGGAAGTTTAAAAGTAGCTACATCTAAATTTCCTAAGTATTATTTTGATAATGCAGTTACAGCTAAAGGTTCTGTAATAATAGTTAAACCTACTCCTACTGATTCTGAAACAGCAAAAGCATTATATATAGACCACACTAAAATAGATGATGATTCTGATTTAAGAAATATAGTTATTAATTATGCTTGTTTTAAAGAGTTTGCAAAATTAATGATGGCATCTGCTAGGCAAGGAGATTTTAGTGCTAATAGTAGTAATATGGGAACAGAACATTGGATACGAACAGAAGAAGATAGTGAAATGTTAATGGCAAGGATTCAAACAATACAGGCTCAATTAGGAGAACGTACACATTTTGGTCAAATGTCTCAACAACATTATAACTTAGCATTAGCAGAAATAAAATCTTATATAGAAAACAATCCTAAAACATTAGCAACTGCGATGGCAATGCAAGGAGCAAAATAATGACAGTCTTAGAATTAATGGAAAGAGTGGGCTCAGATAATGAAACACTTACTATTGCATATATAAAAGATGCTATCCATTTAATGCAAAGCAATACAAAAGAAAAAATTAAAGTAAGCAAGCAAGATGTTTTAAATGCATCTGATAGTGATGATAATGTTTATAGATTACCTGCTGATATGATAGCAATAGAAAATGTAAGTATATTAGATACAAGTGATAGTAGATATAAAAGAATTAAAAGAATATCTAGTCAACCTCATTACTTACTTGAGGATACATCACCATGAGTAGTTATGTAGATAAAGAATTTTTTTACTATTTAAGAGGTAGAGAGCTTTTACTTTATAAGTTATTAGGAAGTAGAAATAGAACTAGGATAACACAAACTGGTATACTGCAATCTTATCATAATGAATTAATGTATCCAGATGAAGATATTGAAAACGGATTAAGAATAGAATATACTGCATTAAATGAACCATTTGTTGCGGAATCATTAGAAAATACTTCATCTAGAGCATCTGGAACTAATATTAGCTTTGCACTTTCAGGAACAAGAATAACTACAGATAATACTAATAATTTTTGGGATACAACAAGTGGATTTGCAGCGGGTGATAAAATTAGAGTTCAAGGTTCAACTAGTAATGACGCTGATTATACTATTGATAGTTTTAGTGGAAGTGGCAATTCTAATATGGTTGTTTCTGGTTCTACATTAACAGATGAAAATACGGGCCAAAGAATTACAGTTACACAAATACCAAAAGAAGTAACATCTCCTGATAGTACATCTAGTATTAATCTTAATAAAATGCTTTGTTTAGCAGTAGTAGATTATGTAAAAGCAATGATGTCTGAAGAAAGAGGTGAAATAGATAAAAAAGAATATTACATAAAGGAATTTTATAGTAAATTAGCAGACAATGAAAGCAATAAGAGAATAATATCTACTGCTTTCCCAGTCTCACCTTTCGCAGTGAGATAAAAATTAAGTGCCTTCGTGGCGGTGGTGGCGGATAAAAAGGAGTAAGTTATGGCAGATAATTTACGAAAGTATACAACCCAAGAAGTTTTAAATAAAGTATATACAGATTCTTCGGGTAATTCAATAGGCTTAAACGCAGCCACCTCAAAAGAAACATTAAACGCAGTATTAACATCTGGAGCTAGCTCATTAAATGTTGCATTATCAGGTGGAGCAATATCTGGTGACTTAACTATATCAGGAGATTTAACTGTAACTGGAAGTGGTACATATTCATACACAGAAGCAATTAGTGGTACTGGAACTGCAAAAGCTAATTTTGATATAATGACATTAACTAATGCAGTTAATGCAGCAGATATGGATGGTACAGAAACATCAATATTATTTAATCAATATTATTATGATGCGTCTACCCCAGCAGTGGCAGATGCAGGTAGAATAAGCATAGGTACTGAGACTGACTGGACATCAACTGCTAGCACTCAAGATTCTTATATGGTATTTGAAACAGCATTGAATGGTACAGTTACTGAAGCAATGCGTATTACTTCCGCGGGTAAGGTTGGTATTAATGCTTCAAGTTCATCTTCGATAGCAGGAGATTTGCAGATTCAGGGTACAAGTTCTAGACTTCGTTTTTATAGTAATGACCAAGATGCTGGAACTATGGGAGTTGAATTTTCTCATAGAAATGATTATCCAGCTGCTGGAAACATAGTAAAGACTGCTATACTTAGTGTGGCTGATTCGTCGGCTGCATATGGCAGAAGTGACCTTCATTTTGTCTTAGATGGAGTACAAGATGTAAATGCATATACTGTTGGTACTGATACTAAAATGATGATACAACACGAAGGTCGTGTCGCAATAGGAACAACTTCAATTCCAACAACTCATACAGACCAAGCACATTTGAGTATAGGTGCAGATGCATCTATTATAGGAGATAAAGCTAGTGGAGCAAGTAGTACAACTACATTTGCTCATAATGGATATTTTGACCAATCAGATACTCGTTGGGAATATGTTGGAGCATCAAGTAATCAAGCATCTGCTTTACAACTCCTCGATGGAAAAATTGTATCGAAAGTAGCTGCAGCTGGAACTGCTGGTAATGCAATTACTTGGATTGATGCAATGACTATTGATTCATCAGGTAATGTTGGTATTGGCAAAAGTGATTCTGTAATGTCAGGATTGGCTGCTACGAATACAAAATTAACAATTTATAATTCTAGCTACGCAGGTAATTTAGAGTTGGCTGGTAACTCATCAAGTGATGATGCCTTAATGGGTAGTATTTGGTTTTCAAATGAAGATAATGCAGACGATACAAATATTGATGCAGATAGTAAGTTGATTGCTGCTATAGATGTAAGAATTGAAACATCAGATTCTAATGCACACGATGATAGTGGTTCTCATATAATATTCAAAACAAAGCCTGAAGCTGGTACATTAGCAGAAGCAATGCGTATTGATTCAGTAGGTAATGTAAAAATTGCTAGTACAGGTGGTTTATATTTTAATGATGCTGGTTATATATCTCAGCCACACGCTGATTATATGAAAATTAGAGTTGCTAGTGGAGATTATTTAATTTTCAATTTTGGTAGCGATTCAACAAGATTTAGACTCGATGACAACTCTCGCATCAGTC
>Ga0080013_1005826_pt1 | contig 11254 bp, 15 predicted proteins | sample ETNvirenome_6_85_FD_69236 | JGI IMG/M metagenome (GOLD analysis project Ga0080013, IMG submission 69236) | Marine viral communities from the Pacific Ocean - ETNP_6_85 (SPADES assembly) (version 2) | ecosystem: Environmental > Aquatic > Marine > Oceanic | place: Pacific Ocean | collected 2013-06-19
TCTTCTTCTTTTGTAATTGTTATTCCACCCTCTTCTTTTCTTGTTGGATTTAATGGAGGGTTTGGTCCCATAAGATTATTCTTTCTAGCATAACCCCATAAACAAGCTAAAGCCTTCCTTATATTTTCTTTTTGTCCATAACTTCTAGGTATCTCATTAAGATAAATCTCTATGTTTCCAGGGAGTACATCATCTATGAGTACACTGCCCAAATAACTATCGTAGACACTCTTCTCATCATCTTCATAACATCCAGTTTCTGTTGGATATGTTGTAAACAAAGTATCCCAGTCTTTAATTGGATTAGGTTCATATTCTTTAGTTTCTTTATTGTATATCTTCTCTTTAAATATTATCCGGCCCCATCCTTTCTCATCATCTTCAAAGGTTATGTGCTCTCTTCTTTTATTATAACCTATGAGAAATCTAGTGTGATCTTTCTGTGATAGCGCAGATAGTTTTCCAGTTATATTCTTTCTAGGAAAGTTCTCTCTACATATTAATTCTATTACTTGTCTTATTGTTTTAAATTGGGACTTCTTTAATTGTTTCTTTGTGATGACATCAACATTAGGATTAGTCCTAAAGGTCCCATCATCATTCCTATGTTTATCGTTAAGTTTTAATAGGTACTTGTCCAGGTCATTACATCCAAAAGAACCAGGAAGGAATTCACCACAATAATGACTATATGATTTACCTCTAAATAAAAATACTAACCGGAACACCTTCTTATTAGTTTTGGGGGTCCATCTTAACTGAACACCTTTAGGTCCATTCTTAAATCTAATATTAAGTCTTTGTCTCTTACCTATTTGTTTATTCCATTTAAGGTTTGATATCGCCCTATCGTTGTATTGGATAGTGGGCAATCGGTGGGTAATAATTTCTTTGTTTAACTTTGCTTCCATACCTTGAGATATAAGGTGGCAAAATAAAAAACCCATAATTATCTAGGGCTTTGGGTCAGTGAGGGTCGGTCAGAAATTATTATTTTGGTAGGCTAAAATATTTTAAGTCCTTTATGTCTACCAATTTCATCACGAGGGCACTTGTGTTTGTCATTGTTATATCTCACTTTTATTAATACTCAACAACGTTAAGGAAGGCAAATAATTTTGGTGGGCAATCGGTGGGCAATTCTGATTGGAATAGAGGTACCAATCCAAAGTTCAAAAATGAAGATTTTACTTACCCCAATACCCCTTTTTTAAATAGGGGTCCCAATAGTTTTACCTTTAGACTTGGTTTTAGAGGGTCAGTCCCAGTGAAAACATTTTGAGTTTTAAGTACCTAACTAAAAAAAATAATTTTCAAATTGAATAGTTATGTATGGGATTTTAAGGGAGGAACCTAGGATGATCTGAATGAATTGTTGGAAGCAAATTAGACGACCACCCCAGGAAGTGTATTACTAATTATCTTTAATATAGTTTTAATATTTTATTTTTCAAATTCTTATTGCCCTTCAACTTATGTCACCATATGTCACTGGGGCTTTCTAATAGTATTCGTAATCTTCGTTATCTTTTCCACGTTTCGTTGGTTGGTAATCCCATCTTTGCATTTCTCTTTGTGACATCATTCCACCATATGATTTATAATTGTGTCTACCTAAAGGGTTCACTCCAGGTGTACCTTCAAGTGTCTTTCTCTTCTGTTGGACCTCCTCTTCCTTAACACGTCTCTCTATTTCAGGGACCAGGTTAAGTTGTTTAGCTGATAGGTTTCCACGTGCCTTTAAATATTTTTTCATATGATTGTGTTCTGCAAAACTTTGATTTGGATAGTTGCCATTTCTTACTGCATTGTCGTGATTACCACGATTAATTTTACGTTTACCTGGGGACAATTTGTATGGGGACAAATCCTTGAAATCACGCACTGCCTCTCTTGTCTTAAAATAATACTGATTGTTTTTGAAAATATATAATTCTTTATATTTCCCTCTTTGCATATCCTTTTTGACTGCTTCCCTTGATTTACCTATCTCTTTGGCAAATTGTGATCTAGTTAAAGTGTATAAGTGTGTGTCTGTTTGCATAGTATAAACGTAATAAAGGTAATAATCGTACACCCCTTTTGTACCCAGTGTACCTACTTCACCAACACGCATAGTATACAATGAGAGGTTTGAGAGATAAAACTTTAATTATCCTTTAAGTATCAACAAGTCTCTCACTCTCTCAAGTCTCTCAAGGTATATTAAAGAGGAGACTTTAAGTTTCCTTTAGTTCACCTGGGGAACAACACCTCTATAAAAAGGCTCTAGTAGTGTGAGTGGTGAGTTTTATTTAATGAGATCAATGAAGTCATCTAAAGTGATAACAACAAGTGGCTCTCTAGTATTCATCTTCATAGCAACTGCCGGAGTTAGCTTATGTTGGTTTTTAGAAGCCTGTCTGTGCCAATCATATATAGTCTTCATCTTGTTTTGGTTCTTACACTCAAAGTTCACCCCAACTAACTTACGAGCAACTTTAGATAACACCAGGTCTGGTCCATTATGTCCATCACTTGCAGTGGTAATATCTTTCTTCTTCAAGTGAGGGAATGCTTTCAGTAATTTTTCTCTTACCAAGTTCTGTAATAAAGCACTCTTACGTTTTTTACTCATTGGGGTCATATTAAAAAGGAACCTCTTCTTTCTTTTCATAAAGTCTACCTAAAGCGCCATCAGTCATTTCAGTCATATAAACACCATCTATTTCATAAGGATGAGTACAATAAACTCTAGGTCTTGAGCCATCTTCTAGTACGATTTGTTTAGTATATTCACCAGTATTCCACTTGGTTGATATCTTTTTGAGGAATATATCAATGTCATTTAAAGAGAAATATATACCTCTAAACTCTTCAGACTTTTTTAATACTCTTCTTAAATCCAGTTTATTAATCATTCCATTATAATGGTAATTAATGACTGTTTCTTGGTTCATTCCACCACCTCGGTATTCTTTATGATCTCCAAAAGGAAACACTTTGTTTTCATATCTTACTTCCATCTCTTGAAAGAATTCTGATTTATTACTTTCAATTAATTCTTGTTTGTCTTCAGTGAATGGTGCGTCTTGGAAAAACATCTTTCTGTTATAGGTGATGTCATTAAGTAAATGATATTTAAAACCTGAAGGGTCAGCTATAACTTTAAGTATCTCTTCTTTAAATCCTAAATCATTCAACTTGAAATTAACTTTTTCTTTGTCGTGTTTAATGTTTATTACAAAGGCTCTCCTATCATCTTGTTCAATATATAATGGAGTATCTGAATTTGAATGGACCCAAAAATTACATAAGTTAGGTACTTCTATTTCATTTTTAAATTTAGGGTTAATCCATAAACTTGGTTCAGTAATTAAATCTTTAAACTCATTAGATAAAACTTTGGTCTTCGCAGTGTTATTCTCCAGGACCACTTCATTAAGGAATATAATTTGTTTACCTTCAATTATTGTGGTGTGTGTAGTTGTCATCTGCTTAAACTTCACATTAGGTGCAACGTTATTGTAGCCAAATAAACTTTGTACTGATTGTGCAAATAGGCCTTTACCAACACCCTGGATTTGTGAGTGCCAAATTGAGAACCACATTATTTTAATACCATTATGATGGACTTCTTCTTTTGCTCTCAACATAAAAGCCAGTTTCTGCTTTTCTATATGCCAATTATCTTTACCTAAAGCCCATCCATAGTATTCATCATATCCTTTCCAATCTACGTCTTTATTAGGTTCTATTTGTGGGTCTCTATATATGTTTAGGTAATCACCTTCATTGGTTCCTTTAATTAAACCTTTGGGGATATGAACAACACCTGGATTTAATCCTGCGTGAGTTAAATAACTTCTTGTTTTAACTAAACCTGGATTATTCAACAATGCTTCTGACATTGATGTTGCTTCTCCCTTTTTCTTTTTTAACTTTGATTTCCACCAGTCATTAATTTGTTCTTTGGATTTAAACTCTAGAGTATCCTTTTCAAAAAAGTCAGTTCTTGATTGAACATAATAATGATTGTCTAGTATGGCATTCGTTATCGCAACAAAGCCTTTTGCGTCTAAATAAGGTTGATAACCACAAGTATCTTTTATCCACCCAGGTTGTCCATTTAGATAATACTCTTTATTATAAGTATCTTTTTCAATAGATTTTAAAGTATGTTTTTCTTCAGCATTAAACTTAAACTCACTTAAAGGTTCACTATAATTCTTATTAACTTCCTCTAGTAAAACATCACAATCAAAATGTTTTTTATATAGTTGAACATAATAAAGATGATTACCACGTGAACCATCGGGCCCACCACCCTTAATACCAATTCCGGCAACAACTATTGGATGGTTTCTATATTTATGTCTAAAGAAGAATTGATCTAAAGTTAAAGGTGTTCCATTAGGAGAATAGCAAGTGTCATAACCATTTCCATAAGGTAAGAATAACCATCTACCACAAGCGCCTTCTTCACCTGGTATTGTAGGAGTAGTCGCTTTGTCATCAGTCTCAATTCCTAGTTCATTCTTAATTCTTTCTTGTAAATCCTTTGCTCTTGCGTGAGCTAATTGAACATCCATTGGTTCATCAAGGAATTCTATAATTCTCCACTTCTTATTTAATGTCATAAAAGGAAAATATTGGGTTCCAAGTTCGGACCACACTTTAGAACAGAAGCCTTTAGGATTTAATTTTATGTCTATATCAATTCCAAGCCATTCACACATTTGTGTGCTTTCATTTACTGGTGATCTTCCTAAATATTCTTTTTTATTAAGATGGTCTTCAACTGGTATTGGTGTCTTCTCTTCAAGACAATTTTTTTCTCCAGTTTGTTCATTCCAATATGTTAATTTTCCATATCTATTTTCTGCGCCATTAAAAATATTAGAGAAGGTTTGTACTGCATTTGATGGTGTCATTAATGGTCCTTCCCATTCTTCTTCTTAAGGCTATAAGAGTGTTTAACTTTTCCACTCTCCAACAAAGTATGTTTTTGTTTAAACTCATAACCTTCCGGTAAACGACCTCTATGTTTTTTAATGTCCACCCCACTCTCTTCTGCGTAGCGACCCATTTCTGCTAAACCATTATAGGCACGTACAATGTCATTATGATCTTTAAGGATTTCTCTATTTGCTTTTATGCAGTCTCTATTTTTATTAACAACATCTGTATTGACTTCAATAGCTTCATCATAGAGTTGTTGTAGTTCATCAATTTTCTTTTGATAAATCTTTTTAACTTGTTCTATTTCTTCTTTGTGTAGTTCTGCTCTTTTGACATAATCTTTATTTATTTTGTTGGTCCATAACTGCCTATTGTTCATCCATAGTTCCATCATCTTACCCTTCCGGTCTATGTCTCGTGAAAGTCTTTTGCAGTGTAATAAAAGGCTTTTGTTTAATTTCTCTAGAGCTTTATAATTTACGTTGTCGTGCTCACACACACCATACTTCTTACGCATTCCTTCGGTGACGATAGGTACTTTTCTTTTTTTTAGAGTTTGTTTGAGTTTGTTATGCTCTTTGAATGTCTTTTTTGCCATATGTAATTACCTTCGTTGGTGCCTCTTCAGAATTACATTTGGTCTTATTCTTGTCTAAAATTAATATCTCAACTGCTTTGGCATTGGACAACTCAATTCCTGGTACCAAAGTTTTTGTTAAGTCATTAAGCATAGAATAAGTAGAATTCTTTAACGAGACCGATTTATATTTCCATTTATCAGTCATTAGGTTCTCCTTCCTCAATGTTTGATTTGCTCTTCTCATTCTCACTTTCCTGACTTTCTGCTTTCTCTCCTAGTACATACTTAATGTTTTTATTAATGTCTGCGTTCAGTTGTAATAGGTCTTTACTAATTCCTGGTTCTATACCGGCCTTCTCTTTTATTACTTCATCAATACTAACTTCAGGTTCCGGTGATGGTCTGTGTGGTTTTATTAATGGTTCAAAAGAAGATACATCTATAATTGGTTTAGGTTTCTCTAGTTGAGATTTATGTTTACCAATAATTTTTAACTCTTTATCAGTCATATCTCCTCTTTGGTCTTTGTTATAATATTGTTTCATCAACATCCTTCTAGTATCTTTACTATCTTCGTCTCCTGGAAATTTCCTTGCCTTTTCAACATATAAATCCCAGGTACTCATTCGTTCTCTTTGGTCCACATCTGATGGATAGGTTGTCTTATCTTGGCTATCAAATTTTCTAGGTGGTTGTTTCCAGTTCTCCCACTTAATAATATTTGGATTACTCATATGTTCAGGCTTCTTTAAGTTTGCGTCACTACTATGTTCATAACCAATTCTGTGAATACGTTCCAAGGATGTCTCTTGTCTTAATTTAGGTTTTTCTATTCCCCAGGCTTTGTTTAATTGTTCTTTTCTACGTTCTTCGTTCCTTTGGAAGACGTCTTTATATTGAACACCTTTAGGCTTATCTTTAAGTGGTTTCCTTATGTTCTTAAGGGTGTCTTGCATAGGTGTCTCACTAGGTTTCACTCCAGGTGTTCCACCAAGTGACATATTATATCTATTTGCGTCTTCATAACTTTTGAATGCAATAGTTCTGTCAGGATTTGTGAATAGGCCAGTTGTCTGATTATACTGGACCATCTTATTCTTTAAATCTGCTCTAGGGTTTTTACTGGTACTATTAAACTTCATCTTCACCCCAGTGTTTAATCACCCATTCATCTTTAGGTATTCCACATTTTAAATAAGTATTTCTTAATGCAATCTTCAACATCTTAACGAATTTCTGATAGTATCTTAAATCCATAGCAGTTAAGTGATATAATGCGTCATAGTTAAATAATAACTTTTCTATGTTCCATTCTTTTGGTTGAAAATATTTTGCCGGTTTGTTTTCTGTCATTTCAATATCGTTGCGAATTTTTATGTCAGTATAAGTAGGCTTATCTGATCTCATAATTCTTATGTCTCCACTCTTCATAAGTTTGGTATGGAATTTTTGTGGGTGGATGTAATTAAATTTAGTAGTCACCTTACCTTCTATGGCTCTCTCTCTTTCAAACCCAGTGAAAGTACCTCTATAACCTTCTTCATCAGGATATAATCCTTTTGTGATATCCATATTGTGAGCCATCATTCAATCTCCTCAATCATTTTAATTTTAGAACCTACTTGTATTATGAAGTCTTTCTCTATTGAGCTAAACAGATCACTCTTTAACCAGTCCTGGTCCTTCAGGTCTTTTGTCATATCAAAGTTAATCTTTTTGCCAAAGATAGTCTTCTCTTGATTAAAGAATTTAAAAGTAGGTCTTAATGCAAGTTTCATTTAGTTATCCTGGGGGTTGCCTGGTCTTAACATTTTCTTAACAAGTGTAGACACAACTTCTCTTTCAACTGGATTTAAACTAGCAACTGTTCTTCCGATCTCAAAGTAGTCAGCAATATTTAATTTCTTAACTCCTTTAGGTTCTTTAGGTCTATTCTTTACTGGTCCACCTTCAGCAAGTTCTATCTTTTTAACTTCATCTATTGGTGCAGTCTTAATCCAGTCAGTTATGGTTCCACTAAAGCCATTCTTAACTGCGTTCTCATATGCTTCTTGGATAGCCATAGTCAGTTCCATTTCCATATGAGACATTGGGTCTGCTTCAGCTAACACTATTCTTTTTTCTATATTATTAACCATAAGATATTTCCTCCTTTTCGTGATTAAATTTAGTTAGTTTTTTTCTGCGTTCTTCAATTAGTTCGGCAGAATTAATTATCCTTCCTTCTTTATCTTGTTCAATGTTGGTGTGGACTTGTTCAATGTCTTTAACTTCAAGGCCAATATCATCCATTCCATTAGACATATAATCATCATAGTTTTCTAGGATTTCATCTTTAGCCTTCTCCATTGTTGAACCATCTACATAGAAAGTAGCAGTCCGGTCATATTTAATTGTTATTGCGTATCTATTCATTGTTTTTTGTAATCCTCATTCATATCTTCAACGTACTTATAGCCATCAATACCAAGGTCTTTTGGATTGAATTCACCTGGTTTTAAGTTGTCTTTTTTATAACTAGATGGGTCAGAAGGTTTAGATATTGGAAGGTTCTTAAGATGGTCCTGAAGTTCATTATGTAATTCAGTTGATAAAGGAATACATAAAGCCAATCTTTCGTTGTTTTCCCAGTGTTCATAAATAGGAAACATCCCATCACCGAAATTTGTATCAACTATTAAGTCAGGATTTTCTTCTCTACGACAAGGGTCAGTAATTCCTATCTGTCCACTATCAACACACACCTCACCAATTTGGTGAAAGCCATTGATAACCTCACCTCTTCTTTTACCACTAGCATATTTTCTAGGTTCTATATTTTTTCTCATTAACATATCTCCGGTGGTTGTTCTTTAACTTTAGGTGCAACAACTGGTTCAGCTTTAAGTTCACCTAAAGAGTTAGATGATTTTCCAGTGACAAGTTCTAAAACCTGGACTGACTTTAATCTTAAAGTACATCCAATACCGATAGGCATATTCCAGGCATATGGTTCAAAAGTAATCTTTAAGATACTTCCACCCCATATAGTTTGTGTCTTTTCAAATTCTGAAAGATCAGCATTAAGTAAGTTAGGTGCCTGGGTAAAAGTTTTACCATCAGATTTTCTAACTCCCTGGGCTTTCATTTTGAAATTAAAAGTCGTCTCCTCTCCTTCCACTACATATGGAAGTGGGGCCTTTTTAACTTCTTTCTTTGGGTCCAGTTCGTGTTGTTTCTTAACTTCTAGCGCAATCATATCGTTAATACTTTTAATGATCTGTACGCAATCAGAATTCTTACATACTAACTTGGTATGAAATAAGCCTTCAGGATTGAAGACTACATCCGGTTCAGTTAAGTAAGGGAATTCTGCAACTCCTCTAGGTGATGTAAGTATTAAAGGTTTACTCATTAATCACCTCCTTTAATGTTTCAGATAAACGTTTGCCATTAATAGTCATTCCTTTTAACAAAACGTTTTCTTTGTAATCTTTAAATGGACTTTCTTTGATTTCAAATTTATCCATTACTTCATTAGGGATAGGGTCAGTTAAATCAGTCCAATCCCATTCTGTTTTAAATTTACTCATACTGCTTTTTTCTCCTCTTCTTTTTTAGGTTGATATTTGAAATGAGGGAATTCAAGAAGACCATTTTGTAGTTTTCTTTTTTCCTCATTGTCATAGGAGTATTTAGTTTCAACTTTAACTTTGTTTTCTAAAATCCAGTTTGATAATTTAACTGGCTCATACATAGCTGACTTAATGCCATCAATATGAAAATAACCCATATCTTTAAATAGGTCCCCTCCACTCTTTAGGCATTCAGCTCTATATCTTTGAAGTGATGATTTACTTGAGCTAAATAATTCAAGTATCTCTACTTCAGGATAATATGGTTTTAAAAATTTAAAATTAAACATATCTAATTTACTTCCTTAATTAGATATATATGTTATTCCTTGGATAATTTCAAGGGATAATTATTATTATTTATTCCCCCAAAGGATGTAATCCAGGTGCTTTTGAGGAATAAGCCTTTTGCTTCTAGAACCCTCATAAATATAAAAGCCTTCAGTGAATAATCCTCTTTGAGGTTTTTCTGCGATTAATTTGTTTAGTAGTTTTATCTCTTTTTCTTCATTGAGTTCTAGGTCAGGAAAATAGCCTTCAAAAAATGCTCTAAATCTTGGTTGTCTCACTATTGCTCTACAAGTATCTATTTTAGGCTTTAGATATCCATTCTCATCTTCTTTAACTCTTTCCCAAACAAAGAAAGTAAACCTCATCATCTTCCATTCAAATCTTATGTTGGTTTGAGTATCTTTTTTATCTGCTACAATTCTATATGCCTCACCAGGTGATACTTCTAGTTTCTTTAATTCATCTACAAGTCTAGACCAGTTTTTTATTTTAGGTACTCTAGGGCCTTCTCTTAATACCTGGCCTATCTTTTGGTATACACTTATGTCTTTCTTTGCCATTTATTCCTTATAATCTTTCAAAGAATAAAAGCAATTATTTTAGTTTCACAACATTATTCTTCCTATGTATTAGTCTTCCTTTGCTATCGCATTCAACAAATTTTCCATAGAATAGTTTATAAAGTTTCCCTTCATATCGTACTATAAATGGGTAGGCTCTATTTGGCATTTCTCTTAAACATTAATACTTCTCCAACTCTTCTAGCCATTGTAGTGGTTTTCTTTCTACTAGCTTTGTCATATGAGTGTGATGGTGTGAATTCATTTGTGTGTTTAGTTAAGGATTTCCCTTTATGAGCACCCCCAAGTGTTTCATTAGTTATATTTGTGAAGGCCTTCCTCAAGGTCTTAAGTGAACCCTCCAGGTGTGTAATCTTTTTGACTGCACTCCAGGTGTCATCAAGTGTGTGTGTTCTACAAGCATTTGACCTCGCATATTTGGGATATCGGTCAGGGTCAGATAGTTTCTCAAGTGATATTCTTGTTGAAGGGAATAGCCATTTAACAAAGTGATAAGGTTTAAATTCAGGTTTCTCTAATTGATACTTTAGACTATCCAAAACTTCTTGTACCGGTTCGGTGATATCATAAGCTATATCTTTCTGTCTTTGATTGGTTCTACCTTTAGCAATATACCTCTTCATTAAGATAATAGGTTCACCATTAATGTCAGTGGTAATCATTTCTTTTGTTAGCTTCTTACATTCTTCAATTCTCATACCGGTATAAATTAACATTCTTATACATTCTGATTGAAAAGGATGTTTGTCTCTTAAAGTTATTAAGGCCTTATTTATTTCGTCTAACTCTTCTACATCATAAGACATTTCATTATATTTACTTCCTATCCATAGACTTTCTTCTTCTTTTGTAATTGTTATTCCACCCTCTTCTTTTCTTGTTGGATTTAATGGAGGGTTTGGTCCCATAAGATTATTCTTTCTAGCATAACCCCATAAACAAGCTAAAGCCTTTCTTATGTTTTCTTTTTGTCCATAACTTCTAGGTATCTCATTAAGATAAATCTCTATGTTCCCAGGGAGTACATCATCTATGATTACACTACCTAAATAAGTATCATAGACACTCCTCTCTTCTTCATCTTCATAACATCCGGTTTCTGTTGGATATGTTTTAAACAAAGTATCCCAGTCTTTAATTGGATTAGGTTCATATTCTTTAGTTTCTTTATTGTATATCTTCTCTTTAAATATTATCCGGCCCCATCCTTTCTCATCATCTTCAAAGGTTATGTGCTCTCTTCTTTT
>Ga0080013_1005827_pt1 | contig 11254 bp, 12 predicted proteins | sample ETNvirenome_6_85_FD_69236 | JGI IMG/M metagenome (GOLD analysis project Ga0080013, IMG submission 69236) | Marine viral communities from the Pacific Ocean - ETNP_6_85 (SPADES assembly) (version 2) | ecosystem: Environmental > Aquatic > Marine > Oceanic | place: Pacific Ocean | collected 2013-06-19
AACCAGATAAATTAATATTATCTTTGTTGAGGTATGAAGATATATCAGAGTATAGAACTGATATATGTCCTGATGAAGAGTTTTTACAAATATCTGGAAGAAAAATAAAGAATGGGACTAAAATGAAGCCTCATAGACATATACCTATTGAAAGAAAAACAGATATAACGCAAGAGGCGTGGATTGTGTTCGATGGGTGTATAAGTGGAAAATTTTATGACTTAGATGATTCTTTTTTATATGAAACTGAAATTAGAAAGGGTGATGTAATAGTTTTATTTAGGGGTGGGCATTCACTCGAAGTTATAGAAGAAGATACTATTTTCTATGAATTTAAAACTGGACCTTATTATGGAGTTGATGCCGATAAGGAGAACATAGGTGAGTAAGATATTAGATTTAGGAATGCATCCATTTGCAGATACATTCATAAGTAAAGAACAACTTGGGATGTCCGAACCAGTTTATCCATTACAATGTTTTTTGAATAAAGATGATGGGGAAATAAAATTAGGGATAGATACCAAAGCTGATGAAAGATATAATTTATATAACTATTCTTATACGTCATCTAATTCTAAATTTTCAAGGAAACATTGGACAGATTATGCTGGAGAGGTTATCTCAAAGGTATTTCCAAATAAGGATATTTCTGGTCGTAAAGCTGTCGAGATTGGATCTAATGATGGATTTTTAACTTATAAGTTTGCCACGCGTGGTCTTGATATAGTTGGAGTTGATCCGTCACGTTACATGGCTGATATTGCTGCTTCTAAGGGTATAGAGACATATACTAAATTATTTAATAAAGAGACTGCTGAGGAAATCAAAAATGACTTTGGAGAGGTTGATTTAATAGTTGCAAATAATGTTTTTAATCATGCAAATAATCCTTTGAATTTTGCTCAAGGTGTTGTAAATTTACTTAAACCAAATGGTGTATTTGTATATGAATTACCATATTGGTATCATACGATAAGAGATAAAAAGTTTGACCAAATATACCATGAACATGTAACATATTTTACAGTCAAATCTTCTTATGAATTGCTACGAAAAGTAGGTTTAGAAGTTACAGATGTGGAAGTAGTTAATTATCATGGTGGTTCTATACGAGTGTTTTCGAAACAAAAAGAAAATGTGATATTACAAACTCATATAGGTCAGATGATAAAGGAAGAAGAAGAATTTGGTTTATTTGAAGAAAGTACTTATACTGAATTTATGGCAGAATTATATGAAAAAAGAAATAAATTTATGAGAGAAATATATAGGATAAAATCAAAAGGTTGTCCAATTGTAGGAGTTGGAGCAGCTGCTAAAGGTAATACGTTTTTGAATTTTTATAATTTAGATAGTACGGTGTTAGATTATGTAACTGATGCATCTGAACATAAACAAGGTAAATATACACCATTGACAAGAATACCAATTGTTGGTGATGAAATATTTGCTAAGTATGATAAGGTATATGCTTTAATTTTATCTTGGAATATATCTGATATAATAAAAGAAAATTTGAAAAAGATAAATAATAAGATAGAATTTTTATCATTACCAGAATAGGGAATTAATGAAGATAAGAAATATTTGGATAAATGTTGAAGAGCCATTAGAATTACATGTAGATAGTAGAGGTTCTATTGTTGATGTTTTTTATAATGATAACATAGAACATGTAGCTGTTGTGGACACAGAACCTAATCAACTTCGAGGTAATCATTATCATAAACAAAGTACTCAACATATGTTAATGACAAAAGGATCATTAGAATATTGGTATAAACCAGTCGATTCTGATGAGCCTGCTGAAATGGTAGTGGCAGAAGTAGGAGATATTGTATCTACATCACCTAATGAGATTCATGCTCTTGTAATTAGAGAAGATGGTAACCAATTTATTGTATTCAGCGAAGGTGTTAGAGGTGGAATGGATTATGAATCAGATACATTTAGGGTAGATTGTATAGTACCTAAAGAAAAGTTAGAAGGTATAATTTAATGACACAAAAAGTTATAATATTCGGAGTTTCTGGGGGAATAGGTTCAGAAATAAAATCGTGTTATTTAGAACAGGATAAAGATTATAAAATTCTTTCAATATATAAAGATGATATTAATTTTTTGAGAGAAGATGATTATAAAAAACTGATTAGTATATTAGATAGTCATAAACCAGATATTATTATAAATGCGTCTGGAGTATTTGGTGATAATTCTATAGATTTTAAAAGCGTATTTGATGTGAATATCCGTTCTAATTGGGAAATAATAAATTATTATAAGGATAATTTACCAGATAAAAAAGTTAAGTTTATATTTTTAGGTTCTAGTTCGTATAAAGGTCCTAGGTCAAATTATATATTATATGCATCATCAAAAGCTGGGTTGTATAGTTTATACCAAAGCTCATCAGAGTTGTTTGAGGATAGTAATTTAATTTTAGGTATGGTTAGTCCTAAAAAAACATATACAAAAATGATATCAGATATAGTAAATTCAGATGAATGTTTAAAACCAAAGTATGTAGCAAAAAAAATTGTAAATTTTATAGAAAATTTAAAAGAATCTTCACATATTGTTGTGGAATAAAAGATAAAGGTATTTAAATGGCTAAAAGAAAAGTGTTTATAAGTGGAATAACAGGACAAGATGGTAGTTATCTTGCAGAGTTATTATTAGAAAAAGATTATGAGGTGTATGGCATTGTTCGTAGAAATTCTGTTACCGAACATCAACGGAGTAGAATTTATCATTTAGAGGATAGAGTAAATTTAGAATATGGTGATTTACTTGATGTCAGTTCATTGGAAAGGATGTTGAGTGTGGTTAAGCCTGATGAGATTTATAATGTAGGGGCCCAATCTCACGTTAGGATAAGTTTTGATATACCTCAATTTACAGTACAAACTAATGCTTTGGGCGTTTTAAATTTGTTAGAAGCTTATAAATTTCATTGTCCCAATGCAAGATTTTACCAAGCATCATCATCAGAGATGTTTGGCCGTTCAGTAGATGATGATGGTTATCAAAGAGAAACTACTAGGATGGAGCCAACAAGTCCCTATGGATGCTCTAAGGTATTTGGTCATAATATAGTTAGGCATTATAGATTTGCTCATAATTTGTTTGCTGTCTGTGGAATATTATTTAATCACGAGTCACCACGAAGAGGTTCAAATTTTGTAACTAACAAAGTAGCAAAAGGTGCGGTTAAAATTAAATTGGGTATGATGGATAAATTAGAATTGGGTAATGTGGATGCTTATCGTGATTGGGGACATTCGAAAGATTATGTTAGAGCGATGCATATGATATTAAATCATACAGAGCCAGATGATTTTGTAGTAGCTACTGGTATAACTCATTCTGTTAGAGAGATGTGTGATTATGTATTTAGTAAATTAGATATTGATTATAGAGATGTTGTTGTACAAAATCCAAAATTTTTGAGGGCAGAAGAACTTAAATATTTACGTGGTGATTCTACAAAACTTAGAGATACATTTGGATGGGAGCCTGAATATACATTTGAAACATTAATGGATGAGATGGTTGACAGTTGGTTAAACTATTATTCTAAGGATTAATTGTGAGATATTGTTTTGATATAGACGGTACTATATGTACCACTAATTGTAAGTATGAAGACGCTATACCTTATCAGGAAGTTATTGATTGGATAAATAAAAAATATGATGAAGGGCATCATATTACACTTTTCACATCTAGAGGAACGTCTTCTGGTGCTGATTGGTTTGATTTAACTTTGAAACAGATAGAAAGTTGGAATGTAAAATTCCATTCTTTAAAACTTGGAAAACCAGCTTATGATTTATTTATTGACGATAGAGCTATTAATAACGAAGACTGGTATAAACAAGAAGGTTTGAGTGTATGAATATCTTGTTGTTAAGTGCTGGTGGCCCTGCTTGTCATGGTGTTATAAAATCATTGAGAGATATTGAGTTTACCGAAAAAATAGTTTCTGTAGATTGTGATCCTTTATCTGCTGGTTTTTATTTATCTGATAAGTTTTATGTAGTTCCTAAAGCATTTAATAAAAATTATATAAATGAATTAGTAGATATAATTAATAAAGAAGACATAAATTTAATATTGCCAACAAGTTCAAGTGAGATAATTACTATCTCAAAAAATAAAAAGATATTTGATGAACTTGGTGTAACATTATTCATGTCTGATTATGAATCCATAATCGATTGTTCTGATAAGATGAAATTTTATAATAAATGTAAAGATGATTTTATCCTTCCAGAAACATCTTTAGATTACCGTACTTTGGGTAGACCATTTTTTGCTAAACCAAAAAAACATTCATCTGGCAGTAGAGGTGTTCGAGTATGTAAAACAATTTCAGATATTTCTTGTTTAGATAAACAGAAATATGAATATATTTATCAAGAGTATTTACCTGGAATGGAATATACTATTGATGTTTTATGTGATATGAAATCAAATCCAATTGTAGCCGTACCGAGAAAAAGACTACAGACGAAAGAGGGTATTTCATCAAAAGGTCAAATAGTAAGAGATGAAAGTATACAAGAACAATGTTTTGATATTTGTAAGTTTTTGAAATTGAAAGGACCAGTTTGTATACAAATGAAAGAGTCAGTAGATAATATTCTTAAATTTGTAGAAATAAATCCAAGATTTGGCGGGGGTTCTTATATGGCAACTTTAGCTGGTGTTAATTTTATGGAATTGATTTTGTATATTATTAATGGTGACGGTTATTGGATGCCAAAACCAAAAGAAATAACTGTCCTTAGATATTACAATGAGGTGGTGGTATGAAGAAAAATGTAGTATTTTGGGTAGGTGTTAAGAATGAAAAATATTCTGAAAAATATGGTGGATGGGAATGGATGGATATCACTAGAAAGTCTTGGGAGTATTGGTGTAAGAAGCATGATGTAATATTTTTTCCAATGGAGAAACCAATAGAAGAAGATTTAACTAGGTTTAGGATTAATTGGCAAAAAGCTATTTTTTGTTTTGATATATTAGATGAAGCTGGAATAGATTACGACCAAATTTATTTAGTAGATGGTATGAATATAATCAAATGGGATACACCAAATATATTTGAACTAACAGATCACAAGTTTACTGCTTGGAGAGATACAGATAATTTAGGATGGACATATAAAAGTATAGTTGGGTATAATGATTTCTTTGGTGGTTATGAATTTGACAAACAGAAGTATTTTAGTTCAGGACTTATCATTTTTAATGAGAAACATAAAGAAGTTTTTCAATCATTTAAAAAATTATATTATGATAATGTGGATACTTTTGTTGAACTACAAGACAAGATAGTAGGAAAAGGAACTGAACAAACTCCATTGAATTATCACACACAGATGAATAATGTTGAGATAAATTTAGATTTGCCATTTATTTATAAATTGACACATATACATAGAAAAGATATGTTTAATCACAATTGGCAACTTGATGAAGATACAACTCCATTTTTCATTAAATATGGAAAGGTCTGGGGTTTTAGTGGTTTACCAAAAGAACAAAGAACTCAAATAATAAGACAAGTTTGGGATTCAGTTAAACATCATTATGATGAAAATTTTATCTTGAATAGGATAGAAAATAAAAGTGAAAATAAGAATACAACATCTCGTAAATTCAAAGAAGATATACTGAGAATATTTGGCGGGGGAGACTACAAAGATAAAACTATATTAGAACTCGGTTGCCATCAGGGAAATACTACAAGAATATATGCTGAATGTTTTGGTAAGGTTATTGCGGTTGAGCGTGAGAAAGGTAATTTTGAAAAAACAAAAGAAAATTGTAGTGATGTTAACAACGTAGAATTTATTAACATAGATGTTTATGATAAAAATTTTCAAATACCAAATGTTGATATCGTCCATGTAGATGCTGGGCATACGTTTCAAGAGGTTGCTTATGATATAGATAGGTTGACAGAAAGGTTAGATAATCCAATTTTTATATTTGATGATTATGGGCACGAAGGAAGAACAGTCAGAGATGCTATAAATAAAAAAATATCAGATGGTAAAATTAATTTAATTACACATATTGGAGAAGACAGGGGTTATGTTGCTGCCAATAATAAAACTTTTATAGGTAGAGAAGGAGTTATTTGTGATGTTTAGTTATTCAGAATATAGAAATACAATAAAATTGGTTCAATCATATTTTCCGATATATGATTTTAAACATATCTTAGATTACAAACCATCAGTATTTTGTGTGTTAAGACATGATATAGAATTTTCAGTTGATAGGGCATTAACTATGGCTCGTATTGAGGCTGAAGAGTTGGATGTAAAGTCTACGTATACTGTACAACTTAGAAATAATACTTATAACGCTTTATCACAGAAAAACATAGAGGCTATAAAAGAAATAAAAGGTCTAGGTCATAGCATAGGTTTGCATCAGAATCCACCAGCGATGGGAGATGATGAGTTAGTAGATTATATTTTAAAGGATATAGAAACTCTAGAGCATTATTATGATTTTGAGGTGGACAGATTTGCATTTCATAGGTGTGGTAGTTATCCTGAATTATTGGAGAAGTATGTAGAAGTTCCTAATAAAATAAATTGTTATGCAAAAGAATTTTTTCATTATTTCAAAGGAACAAAACCAGATAAGATTCATGTTCATTATTTAGCAGACTCAAATCATAAATGGAAGTATGGACATCCAATGTATGTTGATTATTCTACGTATCCTTTTAGAATGCAGTTATTGACACATCCATATTCATGGACAGAAAATGGTTATGAAAATATAAATAATTTTCAAAAACTAATACGAGCTAGAACTGATGAATTGGTTAGTGATATGAATGGTGAAACAAACACATTTCCAAAGGAATTGTTACCATGAAAAAATTAAATTACATAGATTTGGGGGTTCATGAGGGAGAGGAAATAGATATAGTTTTACAAGATTATTCTGATTATCAAGATGATTTTGATTTAACTATATATGGTGTAGAAGCAAATCCAAATTTATTTCATTTTTTGGTAGGAAAATATAAACATTTTGATAATGTTAAACTTTTTAATAATGCTATAACTATGGAATCTGGTCTTAGTAGACTTTATTTAGGAGAAGGTACATTAGCTTCATCGATATATCCCACTAAGAATAATGTGACTAATCAAAGTGTTTCGGTAATAGCTTATTCTTTTTTTGATTTTGTAAAGAATAATATTTTAGATTTTGAAGATTCGTTTAATGTATTAAAGTTAAACATAGAGGGTGCTGAATTGGCAGTTTATGAAAATTTGATAGAGAAAAATATGGTAGGGGATATTGATATATTTTGTGGTCATCACAGTCATGATATAGAAAAGATATCAGAGTTAGAATCGAAACGTGAGAGGTATTATTCTTTAATTAAGGAGTATGGTTTAGAGTTAGAATATTTGTGTGGTGAAGATAAACCATATAAGTCTATAAATATTTTTGAAAGGTATGATGAAATGATGAAAACATTTAAGTTAGATAAAAATAAAGATACTATTTGCACTTTAGGTAGTTGCTTTGCTTTGGAAATTAGAAGAGAGTTAGAGGATAGGAATTTTAAAACATCTCCTGTTCTTGGTGAATGGGAAGAACGTAATGAACAATTAGTTTGGTATAACACTTTTAGTATTTTATATGAGTTCGAAAGGGCTTTTGCTGGACGTAAAACTAATTACGATGATCTGTGGAAAGCTCGTAGATGGAACAGGTGGTCTGGATATCAAGAACCAAGTCGCAGAGAAGTTTTTCACGAAACACTAGAAGGGTTGATAGAGTTATCTGAGAAATTAGATAAAGAAATTATTGATGGCATGAGAAATGCAAATGTTTATGTATGCACTTTAGGATTATCAGAAGTCTTTAAGCACAAGAAGAGTGGGGATGTTGTTTGTACACATCCAGCTTATAATCGTACAAGAGGAGAAGGCCTTCGCTTAGTTGAGTTTTGGAATCTCACCAAAGAGGATAATTTAAAGAATTTACAAAGGATATGTACTTTGGTAAAAGAAAACAATCCAAACGCTAAGGTTTTATTTACTGTCTCCCCTATACCCTTACAGAGAACTTTCACAAAAACTGAAACTGATGTTGCTAATTTTTTAAGTAAAGATAAGTTACATTGGGCTGCTAAAAAAGTAGTAGAGGAGTTTGATAATGCTCATTACTTTGATAGTTACGAATATGTGATGAATCTTCCAAAAGATGTTGCATTTGAGAGTGATGGTAGACATGTCACTAGGGATACTGTTGCTGAAGTCATATCTAGATTTGAGAGTAAATTTTTATAATGAAAAACATAGTTTTTACAATGGACATTGACTTGGCTGGTGAAGGTAGATATGCTAGTACCAGAAGGCTACCGTATCAGTATTCAATAAAGAGTTGGGAAAAGTGGTGTGAGAAGAATGATTGTGAATTGTTTGTCTTAACTGATTTGTTATTACCACAAGAGGAAATGGCTATATGTTGGCAAAGATATTATCTATTTGATATACTAGACGCTAATGGTATTAAATATGACCAAATATTATCAGTTGATGCTGACACGATAGTTCATCCTGATTGTCCTAACTTCTTTGAGATGACGGATAGAAAGATGTGTGGAGTTCATTGTGAGGGTAGTTATGATTGGATTATCAGAAGTATAGAGAATTATGGTAAGTATTTTTTCACAGGCCATGTGATGGATTTTTGGAAATACATTGATTGTGGTTTTGTAGTTATCAATGAAACACATAGAGATTTCTTTACACAAGTCACAGATTTTTATAATGAAAATGCTGACTTATTAAGACAAGTTGAAAAAGAGTGGCACGCTGGTACAGACCAAACACCTGTTAATATCTTGATACATGACCGTGATGTTGATTTTAAATGGCTACCTTATGAGTTTAATATGTGTGATATGACTAGAAAAGAATTACTTACTGATGACTTATTATTTACAAAATGGGGATGGATATACCAGTATAATAGTATACCAAATAATAAAGAAGATAAGTTAACTTATTATTGGATGAAGAAAACATACGAGTATTTATATGGTTAAATTAAATAAAAAGTATGTAATTGGAACTCATGTGATGTGGTTTGAGCTGGAGATGTATGCTGACTTTATAAAAGGTATGGTAAATCTTTTAGAGACAGTAGAAAATAAAGAAAACGTCACAATTGATTTGTGTCTAAATTTGTTACAGCACTTTGAAAAGGTAGATACCGATAAGATTAAGAAACACGAGTTAGTGATAAAGTTTAATAAGGGCGTATCAACATTAGAGCAGATGGGATTTTGGGTTAATTCTGAAATCAAAGAAGGTGATGAATTTTATTTTCATGCAGACTATAGGAGAGATTTGAACTATAACTATTGTAAAAAAGTAGATTACGTTATGTGGGGTGAAACGGATAGTTTATTTCCACGAGAAGCATTTGATGTTATAGAAACCCTAGCAAAGTATACCGATGAACAAAATACCCATAGGTATCTGTTGAGTTTTGCTGATAGAAAGATGTGGGATTCTAGTTGGGATCCTTTAGTTCATCTTGATTATCGTGATATAGAATTTATAGATGATGACAAAGGTCATTTGAATCCTAATCAAGCAAAATCACCAATGTCTATTGAGAAGATGAATGAGATAAATGCCAAAACCAAAGAGTTTCAGTTTGGATATATACAACAACCAAAAATAAGTGGAGCTTGTTTGGTATTATCATCTGATTTAATAAAATCTGGTGTTAATATACCATCTTGTATGTTATACAATGATGACGAGGGGTTATCAATAATGTCACATAAATTATTGGGACAGAATTATTTACAATTTGTGTGTGAAAATATATTACATGTTCATGCAAGAAGACATCCTCAGAAAAGGATGTATGTCAAAGATGAAAATAATCCTTATTCTTTTATTGATAAAAAGAATACTGATTTTCAAAAGTTTTTGAAGATGTCTAAAGAGAATATACATGTCCTCATAACTGGACAAGGAAAATTTAAAGAATATAACGATTTAAAAAACGAATTGGAGTCAAAATGAAGAAAGCATTAATAACAGGTATAAATGGAATGGATGGTAGTTTTTTAGCAGACTTTTTATTAGAAAAAAATTATAAAGTTTATGGTATGGAAAGAAGAACCTCAAGTCCAAACAGAACTAATACTAAACATTTGGAAGGTAAGATAACTTTTGTCAATGGAGATTTAACAGATCAAAATTCATTGTTTAGGTGTATAAAAGAATCCGATGCTGATGAAGTTTATAATTTAGCATCCCAGTCATTTGTGGCTGAAAGTTGGAACACTCCTGAACAAACAGGAGATGTCACCGGTTTGGGTGTTTTAAGAATGTTAGAAGCGATAAGAGAGTATGGTAAAGATATTAAATTTTATCAAGCATCTTCATCAGAAATGTTTGGTAGGATGGTAGAGAATCCAGCAAATGAGAACACTCCATTTTATCCTAGAAGTCCTTATGGAGTTGCAAAACTATATGGACATTGGATTACTAAAAATTACAGAGAGTCGTATGATATGTTTAATGTGAGTGGTATATTATTTAATCACGAATCGGAAAGAAGAGGTATAGAATTTGTGACTCGTAAGATTACTGATGGTGTCGCTCGTATACATCATGGGATACAGGATAATATAACGCTGGGTAACTTGGATTCTAAAAGAGATTGGGGTTATTCTCCTGATTATATGGAAGCAGTATGGTTGATGTTACAACAAGATGTTCCAGAAGATTATGTCATAGCTACTGGTATTGACCATACTATAAGAGATTTTTTAGATGTTGCTTTTGATTGTATCGGGATTGTAGATTGGTCTGATTATGTAAAACTGGATCCAAGATTCCTGAGACCTGCTGAAGTTGCTGTATTAAATGGGAATTCTTCAAAGGCTAGAAAAGAACTGGGGTGGTCGCCGAGGACATCATTTGAAGAAATGATATCTAGGATGGTTAAAAATGATATAGAGTTATTGTCTTGATAAAAGTAAAAATATTCAATCCAGTTGCTGGAAAAAATAGGATATCCTTTCAAGGTTTTGTGGCTATGAAAGATATGTTGAGAGACTACAGCATTGAACTAACAGAATCAGATGATTTTGATTATGCGTTTTTGGGTGCTGATGATATACTTGATAAGTCTATTGGACTACAAGAAAGTATAGAGTATGGATTAAAAAATA
>Ga0080013_1005829_pt1 | contig 11252 bp, 26 predicted proteins | sample ETNvirenome_6_85_FD_69236 | JGI IMG/M metagenome (GOLD analysis project Ga0080013, IMG submission 69236) | Marine viral communities from the Pacific Ocean - ETNP_6_85 (SPADES assembly) (version 2) | ecosystem: Environmental > Aquatic > Marine > Oceanic | place: Pacific Ocean | collected 2013-06-19
CATCGATATATCTGATAAGCCGCCTCCTGGTAGACTCCGCCCGCCGCGAACGGGATTTCTCCCCCGAAGGTAAATAAAGGGAGTAGCCTTACGACTACTCCCCCTAGGATGGCGAAGATGAAAAGATTCCGCCGGGTTTTCACTCGGAAGGCCTATCGGGCTCCGAAACGAGCCGAACCTTATCCCCTTTCTTAAATTCCATAGATTTATCCTTTCTTAGCTCCGCAGGTGATACAGATGTTCTTAGACTCCTGATAGATAGTATCGAGCCCTGTTTTACGTCCCGTTATACAGAGCCCGTAGGCGTGTCCGTTAAACCAGCACCATAGTCTTAGCCATGGATTTACTTCACCTCGCCACCCGCAGTCTATTTCTCGGCATAAAACCCATCGCCTATTATCCTCCATTAAGAAGCGATTCCCGAGACACTTAGGACACATCGTCGATTACCCTCGATGACCTATAGATTCTTAGAAAACCCGGCGCTTTTCTAGCGCAAGTAGAACATACCGGGGTCGGTTCGAAGGATTCCGGGATTACCGGATCCGTATCGTCTATACGAATTACGCTATCTTCGCTATCGGCCCCGTATATGCTACTACGACAGATAGATTCACACACGTTAAAGCGATCGAACTCTCTAGCTAGATGAACGACGCCTCCTTTCTTTATGGCTCCGAATATCATACTAGAACGGCAGGTCGTCGTCATCGGATTCGGTCGGAGCTACCGCGCCCTTAAGCGTCGCAGATAAATCTACGGCCCGATTTACCTTAACATTCGTAAATTCCCCCTTAGTCTTAACTTTTATCTCAACGGCGCTATCGAGAACCTCCGCGAGGAAGTCCTGACTATTAAGGAGTACAACATCTCCGTCCCACTCAACCCCGCAGGCCGCGAAGTCGGCTTTAAGATATCCGAAGAAATCTATTAGCTTACTCGCATCCGTGGGGAATACGTTATTCTTAAAAATCTTCCCCGAATACCCGTTAGCAGACTGAGCTACCTGATACTGCCAGGAGAGCATAGGGCGAGAGGGCTCCTTCTGAGTCATCTTAAAATCGATAGAATCTACTACACACCAGTAGGTCCCATCTGGTGCTTCTCCGAAAACTTTAACGGGGGCCTCCTTCGCTGCTTTGGCGTAATCGGATACGTCGATATATCCGCTCTCTTCGCTCATTTCGACTCCTTCGCTGTTTCGGTTTTAGTGGCTTCTTTATAGGCTTTAACTATGTTCGCATAAGCCTCGGCGGGGGAATTCCCGGCCTCTATCGTATCGGGAAGCGGGATACGTCCACCTGCCTCGTAATCGGGATGAGGGCTAGTTCTTAGGATCCTTCTAACCTTAGGGTCGCTTCCACCCTTAGGCTTCTTCTCGGTAGCCATGTCGTAGAGCATAATAATGTCCGCGAATGCCGTAATTTGGCGAGTCGTTCCTCCAGAGAGAGAGGGAGCTATCACGGTGTATTCGAGACCCGTCCTCGTCTTCTTCGGCTGATCTTTTAGATGGCTAATTAAGATTACACCGAGTCCTAACTGGTGCAGCCTACGGAATACCCTTAGTATCTCGTTTGAGATAAGAGTCCACCCCTTAGCCATGCCCTCGATGTCCGTGGGGTGATCTACGTTCCCGTTCCTTTTACAAATGTAGTCGGAACACATGCGGTAGGCGTTATCTAGGGTATCGATTACCACCGTCTTATAGCCGTGTTCGGCTTTCGCGAGTTCGGTGCAGTAACCTAGAAGTTCCTCCCAGTCTTTAGGATGGACTTCGAACGTATCGAGGGCTCGGAGCCCTGGTTCGGTCGCTATAAAGATAGCGTCGGGAAACTGCGCACAGAGACTAGACTTACCGACTTTCGGTGGCCCATAGATAAGGAAAGTCTCTTTAGAAAGATCCCCTACCGGAGCCGTTTTCTCCGTCGGGAGCGTTAGATTCATTAGAATCCTCCTCGATTAGCTCAGAATGAGCGGGTTTATACTCGTAAGTCGCTAATACCGCCGGATGGTCGCAGGAGTCGCATAGGCTTACGTAGGGGCACTTTCCTAGGATCCCGCGACACTCCGACGGATTCTCGGTAAATACCTCGGACTTAGTCGCTCTCGTAATCACTTTCGCTACGTTCCACGCCGTGCGGCGATGACGTTCTATAGTTCGGGGTTCGAATATAACCTCGAATCGCTCATATAGCTCTGGCCTAAGTTGATCTACCCGTAAGCGTTCGCCATAATCCTCAGCTGACTCATTCTTTCGAATCTTTAACCGGGACTTGCCTAAAATATTATAAATTGTCCCCTTAATGGGAAGACCGAGAGCCCTGCCGATATAGTGCCCATAGTAGTGAATCTGAAAATCCGATGGCAGATTCCCGAGATAGTCGGCATCGACCCGAGCAGCAGTCTTATGTTCTACTAGGAAATAAGACCCGCCATGACTCACTATAGCGTCTGCCCTGCCCCCCGCCATAAACTTCTGAGAAGGTCTATCTGTTAGGGGATTTCTAAGCTGAGTTTCGAAAGGGGGTTCTACCCATAAAGTCTCAAATTCCTCTTGCTCCCCTTGACGCCTCTGGTAGCCATCCATCATTCCGAACGCCTGACTCAAATATCTTACCTGTTCGGGATCGGAACGGTCAGGATAAAACGATCTCAGAATATCGTCATAATGACCTACGCCATCGAGCCATCGGGCTAAACATTCGTGAATAGCGCTTCCGAACGTAAGCGCCGGATGCTCGCTACCCGTAGGAGCTATCTCGTCGATGTAGCGATACTTATAGCGCTTCTGACACTTTAGAAATGTCTTTATGGATGACTGGGTTAGGAGGTTCAGAGCCGGATCCCTGTAGAGAGATATAAAATGGATACGATCAGGCTCATTATACTAGCCGAGAATATGAGTCCATCTATCACTCCCTCTGATGCCAGTTCAGTTTGATCTAGCCTAGAAATTGAATAAACGGAACCTAGAATAGCCATACCTAGTAATCCGACGCCTATCGCCACATCTTTCCAAATCACCCCTACACCTCCTCCATATAATTCGTAACGAGCATTATAGCCTCGTCTCCGCTAGTCGGAACGATACAGGTATACCCCTGATTTACGGCGAAACGAATGAACTCCTCTTGGTCTTTCGAGAGCTCACCCGTCGGGGTTTTCATTTCGATAAAGAGTCCGCATCGATCACGCCTCGGGACCGGAAGAAAAAGATCGGGTACACCTTTAACCCGGCCCATCGCGTTCTTAATCGAGCCCTGCCGTCTCGCCCACGTAGTGTTAGATCGATTCGACGACTGATTCGGGTTAGAATAAAGCCAGCGTAACTCCGGGAATTCGAGAAGCGTCTTCTCGTCTCTAGCCCAGGCTACTAGCTTCTTCTGCTCCGACGCTTCGTCGGTTAAACCCCTCTGCTCTTTCTTCGGCATCTAAAGTCCCTGCTCCGATGGTAGCGAGTTCGATTAGGCCCTTAGCTATATCTTCGGGGGTCATTCGTCATCTTCCTTATTCATCACTCACACACCCAAAAACGTCGGCTATCCTGTCAAAAGCTCTATCTATCATCCTGGCTGTGCATAGGTCGCACATCTACTAGCCCTCCATTTGTAGCTATGTGTGAGCATAAAACTAATATAGCGAAGTTATTCCTCGATGTCAAGGGGTGGTGATAGTTTTATTTTATCGAGTAGCCTGCAAATGCGACCACGGGCCTTCTCGTCTTTAACCTGCCCCCGTGCTTTCCTGTGGACTCTTCTCTGTCGCGTCTTAGCCGCCCGTCTACTCATTTCCGTCTCCTCTCATAGAACCCGTATCCGTAATTTCGACGACGGTGCAGTGATCCCGTAGCCTATCTACGAACCTATCTCCGTAAAACCCCGCTAGAGACTTTTCGTCGGCGACAGGGCGAAGCGGGAAATTACTCGTATAGACCGTCAAGAGCCGATTACGCCACCGATGGTCTATAACGGTCTGCCATACGTCTAGCGCCGTAAGGTTCATCGCAAAGTCGGTTATAACAATCTTCTCCGGGGGTGTTAGCCCTAGCTCGTCGAGAATAAGGAACGGCGCTATCGCCGGTCCCGTAAGAACCGAGTGATCGCTAGCGTATTCCCTCCCTAGCGCCGGAAAAAAATGCTCTGCCTCGTTGCAGATCGGGATAGACCACCCCTTCGGACCTCGCGTTCTTCCTAGCTCTCTTTTTATCCCGACAGCTAGGCCCGTCTTGCCCGTCCCGTAGTTCCCCGAAAGAAGTAATGACTTTCCCTCCCGTGAGTATCGGGCGACGTTATGAACGAAATCCCAGCAGGCCTTTAGAGCGGCTTTCTGTTCGTCACTCTTAGCGGGATAGGTATCGAGAGTAAGGTTCTCGAACTCTTTACCCATGCGGCTTACGATCGATCGAATAGTCATCTCATCGGCGTGTTCTTCCTTCCGACACCATTGGCACGGCATATCGGGATTAATCGGATCTGTATGCTTATCGTTGCACTTCTCACAGTTAGGCATTTTCGGGATCCCCGTCTGAGTAGAAAAAATAAACGAGATCAAGCCAGTTATGCGGCTCCCATGCTAATTGATGCCTAGATCTCCCATCTTTCTTAAAATCGAACCCAGGGCGTAGAACCATCTCCTTAGACATTCCCGTGCTCCTTTCGTAACCGAGCTTTCTCTTCTGCGCTAATAATCTTCGACGCGGGCAGATGGCTAGGGGTTCCCTGCTTCGTGACCTTACCCGACTCCACCCTCTGAAGCATCTTCTCGAAATTTCCCGGTCGTAGAATACCCATAGGAACGCCGGGAACGCCGTCGGTGCCCTCGGAAGTCCCGTTCCACCACTTATCATTAGCGAAGGCCTTAGTGACGCTTTGAACAGCCCCCTCGCCCCGTGCTTCGATCCTAGCGCGATAACTCCGAGCCGCCTGCTCGTTAAACCGCCACCCCACCTTCGCACCAGTCGCGTTGTAGAACTCCCCCTTATAATATTCTAACCACTCTATGTATTCTAGCTTCTCTTCAGGGGTACTCTTCTTAGATTTAGTAGGAGTACTAGAATTATTACTAATATTATTATTAATAAGAGTACTCTTATCTCCCGCGCCCGCGTATGGCTGTTCCTCCTGTGTTCCTTTTACTGTTCCTTCTCCTCCTACGAACGTAGAGCTAGACAGGCGTAGTCTGTTCCTTTTACTGTTCCTTCTGTGTTCCTCTTGTAACCCCTCGTTAATAGCCTCTTTTTCGATGAATCCTAGTGCCTCTAATTCCCGCATTCGCTTAGTGATCCAACCGAGGGAAGTCAGTCCAGCTTTTAGCATAATCTCTCTGTAGGTCGCCGTTATCCAGATAGACCCCATAGGGCGGGATAGATTAGCAAGAACCATGACTAAGGATCTCCTATTAACCTTATCCCGCCCATCGTTAGCCCACTCTATGAGTGCGTCGGGGATTTTAGTGAAGGTTTCGGTCATTTAGCCGTGTACACTCATCTCATGCTGAACCGTCTCTTCCTTATAATATTCTAACCACTCTATCTGCGCGGCCACCCAGTCATAGATATAAATAGCTAGATAACCTAACGCGCAGACCGTAAACGCGATCAGAAAAGCGCCGATGAATTTCTGATTCTTATGCATCGGAATCCTCCTTAATCCCGGCAGCGCTAAAAACCGCCAGGATATTAGACTTATCGATTTCTTTCATACGGGTAAGAAATCCGAGACCTCCGCATTCCTTACATCCGATGAATCCTCCGTAGCCGGGGTCTACCGTCCCGCCCCCTTCGCACTCTTCGCATATCTCGCTCCATACGAGAACCATCTCGTTCTTCTGGGTACACGTAATCGATACGGACATACATCCCTCCCTTCTCTAACCTCGCGAATATAGGGAATAGCTTCGTTAGCGTCAATCCCCGGACCATCCCATAAGGCCACCGAAGTCTTCAAGGGGGAGAGCCCTCTCTGTCCCGTCCCAGTCGCTCTCCTCGTCCGCTAGGGCCTCGAAAGTATCGTCGTCGGCTAGGCCATCGTATAACTTAGCGATGGATCTTTTGCTCATCTTTTCGCGGTAGGGAGAGGACTTAAAAAGTTCGTTCCAACCTTCCGCGTCTAGGACTCTAAGATTCATTTTTAAACCCTCCGGCGTGGCTATCGGTTCCGTGCGTAGCTCATTAGGGCTACGACACACATCATGACTAGTATAAATATTTCTAGCAGTTGCATGTCAGGTTCCTTTCGTTATCGCGATCCTCTAGCCGTCTGGGTCGATTAGATAGCGCTACAGATACGTTCCTTCTCCCCGATAGTTGAACACCAAAGGTTGCGTCATGTACGGTATATTTTCTCCGACGTTCGGGTAGCCTATGGCCGCAATTACACCTATGGCCGCAATTATCCCCCTGTCGTCTACCTAGCTTTCCCCTACGTTTCCCTGTCTGTCTGGTTTTCATATCGTCTGCATTCTTACGCATAGATAAGCTCCTTCCTGACTCTACCTTTGGAGTCGAATGTAGCTTCGGCGTCCACGCAGTCCTCATCGAACATCTTATTGCACAGCCTAGGGTCAGCCGCGACCTTAGCCAGACGAGCAGCCTCCCTCTTACGGAAAGCTCTTACTATCTCTAGCACTTTCTTATCTTCCTGTTCGTGGGTCATCTCACATCCTCCGTCTAAGCTCTCTGGTGTGCCTAGGGGTGATCTTACCCTATCTGAGTAAGCGAACACCACTAGGCGGCGAATTTAGGCTATTCTTGCGGATTATAAACGTCTACGGTATACCTGCCCCATTCGTCGTTTAGGCTATTCTCTGGAGAGATTCCCTCTATATCGTAATCTCGAACCTCTACCGTTACCGGCGGGCTTCCTCCTCCTTCGTCGTGTACCGAGTCTACTACTCCCCCTTCTACGCTAATGATAACTTTCGTAAGGCCCAGAGCGTTATGATAGCCTAGACTGAACATCTCGAAGCTGTCGGCGTCCTCCTTCACCTGATAATAATCGTCGTCACTTAGTTTCCCCTGCGCCCCCTCCTCGAACCTTTCGTCTAAATCTGCGAACGTCTCGTAGTCGTTCCTCGTAACTTTTACCCATGTCTGAAAAATCTTTTCGCGATCCATTCTGGTTACTCCCTATTTAAGATTAAAGTGTAAGCCCGAACTCGTCTATCGCTTCGGACGGGCTATCTACGTCTAGCACCCCCGTTAATAGCTCTGTGCGTCGGCTATCGCTTTTTCTTCGGAATCGAACGGTCCGGTCGGCTCCCCGTCCCATAGGCAACCCGGTAGGCCCGCTACCCAGTAGAAACCCGGATCGCTAAGGAAGCTATCGTCCTCTAGCGGGTTATCGTAGCCCTCCCGGATTGAATCGCGAATAGCCTCGTCTATCTCCCACTGCGTAAGCTCGACGACTTCGAAACTTCCGTACTCTACTTCGTTGAAGTCGTCGCCTAGTCCTAGAAACCGATAATACGGCATACTAGATACCTCCGTTAAAGTTAGTGGCGGTAGAAAGCTCCATCCTTGCCTAGATAATAAGACGGTACTGGAGCGAGGTCAAGTGTATCGCCTAGCGTTCGAACATTTCCGACGTCCGCATTTTGTCCTCGCATCGTTTGGGCTAATAAGTATAATCGAATACGTAGATACCATAGAATCGTGGTTCGTACTGGCCGACCTGGACGAACACCCCGCCCGATAGGTCGAAATCGTGAGCGATACTCTTATAGTCGATATACATCCATATCTCCGAGTCTTTAGGGTAGTCGCTAAACATCCCCTCAGCCATTTCTTCCCCGTACTCCCCCGCGTCGGAATATTCGCCCCGGTACCTCTCCTCGAACTCGCTACGCATCTCGTCGGCGTCGTCCATGTCTCTATCCATGCAGTTATCGAACCACGCTAAAAACGGCGATCCATGATCCTCGACTATCTCCATAACCTCGGCGAGTAGCTCGATATCAGGATGCTCCCCGAAATCTGGCATATTATCGTACTCGGTGACTATAAACTCCTCGGCGTTCGGCTCTTTACTATTTTTTAGGATCTCGTCTATCTCTTCCTGAATAGCCTCGGCGCCATGGTCTGTCTCGATCCACTCCCCCGTAGCTTTTTCGCTATTATAATCGGCTAGGGCCTGAACGTGCATCATCGGGTACTTCGTCATTTTTTTCTCCCTTTAGTTATCTCGCATATAGATGGATAAAGATATTAGAGCTATTAAGGCTAATCCGACCAGTTCCATATCTGTCCGTTTCTGAATCAGGTAAAGCTCATGACGTGCGGATCTTCGTAAATAAGTAGGTTACACTGGTTCGCCCGAATCTCCTCGATAGCTTCGTCTATATCGTCGTACTCCCCTAGGTCCTCGTTAGGGAGCTTTAGAACGTCGGACACGTGCATATATACGTCCTCGGCGGCATCATGGGCGCACTGTTCTATTATGTCAATAGTCCCATCCTCCCTATCATCGGCTCGGATCGTCGAAACATCGACCCACATTAGATAAAAAGACGGCGCTATCTCGCATAGGTGCGTTACCTCGCTAGGGTCATATACGTATAAGCTCCTTATACTTTTAGTCGCTTTCTGACACTCCTCGTCCCAATGCTCCCGCTCATTTGGACCTAATACCGCTCTGTAGTTCTTCATGCTATTCGCCCCCTTCTAAAGTCGCGATCTTTTCGTTAATACGGGCAGCATCGCCTATCTGATTTGGCCCTAACCCCTCGCTCGTTATAACCGGGACCGCCCTCTCTGGGATTTGTGCTCCTCCTACCGTTCAGCGTTCGCAAAGTCGTCTCTGCGGGATCGGATACCCTCCGGAATAGCCCCGCTCCTGCTGGGTACGTTCTACGCCCTAAGCAATAACGGCCTTTTATAAAGGTAAGTCCCCTCCGATCTTGCCGTTTTTCGTATCTCCGTTCTCCTTCCTCCCCTCGCCGAGAAGGAAGGGTCATATCCCGTAATAAATATCGCCCATCGTCCCTACCACCCAGTGCGGCCAAGTCTCGCCTATCGTCGGCTCTCATATTATTCGCCCCCTTCTAAAATCTCGATCTGTTCGTTAATCTCGGCGATAGCGTTCGCTACCATATCGGGATAATAGTCGCCGCCCTCTATAAAATCCCGCTCTGACCCGTAAGAACAGCCGCCTAAGTAGTCGGTTCCCTCTAATACGTCGCGGTACGTCGCCTTTACGCAGATAATGCACCATGCCCACGGATTCCCCTGTTCTAGCTGTTCGCTTACCCATTTCTCGTCGGCTCTGTCGTACTCCTCAATTCCCGACTGCCCGACGAAACTATCATACTCCGGCTCCCAGGTAACGCTAATACCTACGTTATCGGTCGTCGCTCTCGGTATTCCTATCGGCTCGTCTGTTGCTAGGCAATAGTCTTGCATCGTTTTATCTCCCTATAGTGGTAGGCGGGCGTCGGCTCTAGTTCTCGCTACTCTGGCACGAGTAAGGCAGTGATACGCTTTCGACTTTAGCATATAGGTATGAGATACCTGTTTCTCTGTCGGTAGCCTCTTACCGTTAAACATGACTGCCGTCGGTAACTCTGCGATACTCCGCCGGTGGTCGCCTGCTAGGTTTAATAGCTGGATCATTACCTTCTCTCCCTATCTGGCCCGCTAAAGGTATACCCCTCTGAGTATACCCCTAGCGGGTCGGTACGCTTTTAATACTGTCGCGCGTCGGCGATAGCTTCCGCTTCTGTCTTAAATGGTCCTATCGGGTCGCTATCCCAGAGGCAACCACCGAAACCAGCCGCCCAATACCAGCCGCTCGGTACTCCCTCGTCATCATCGGCGAACGTACCCGGCTCCTCGAACGATTCGACAGATAGCGGATAATCTTCAGGGCATTTAAAGACCTCGAAACTTCCGTACTCTACCTCGTTTCCCTCATCATCTACGGTCAAAAATCTCTCGTACGACATAGTTCTCTCCCTGTTATACGTTCGCTAACGTTCTGAGGCTTTCCGGCAGGCGGACTATTTGCCCGTTTCCGGCGATCTTAAATGTACCGCATTTTATGCAATAGTCTGCGCCGAGCCTGTAAACTTTCCCGCATATAGAACCGTCGGGCTGGTCTCGCTGTGATACCTCAAGAAAATACTCCCTATCTGTATCGGTCCTCCATTTATTAGATAATCCCGTCTGACTATAGCAAGCATCTTCAATGGTGTCAAAAGTTCTCCCCGCTTCGGCTCTATGACTCCAACCCATTTCGTACCCTTTCGGTATAAAGGTATAAAAAATAGAGCCGCCTAGCAAGTCCAGACGGCTCGGATCGTTTCGGTTATCGTCTTTCTGTCTCGTATAATAGAGTTTCGTACACGTCGCCTAGCAGGTCCGTCAAAGCCTCTGTCTGTCCTTCTACTACTCGGTATACGTCTCTAGCTTTTCTTATGTCGGCGTTCGTCTCTAAATCGTACCCGTGTTCAGATGCGAATTCTAGAACGTCGGCGGCGTTATCATAATCGCAAGCGTCATAAGCTAGGCAGTCTAAAACGTCGGCGAGTTCTGGCGGACCCGTTAAGGCTGGACCCATAGAGTACGGTATCTTAATAGCTCCTCCATCCCTCTTGATAGTGCAAATATACGGTATCTTAATAGCTCCTCCATCCCTCTTGATAGTGCAAATATAATGCGTCGAGCCGTATGGCATATCTGATATATTCGGGTTTTCGTCTGTATAATCTGTTTCCATCGTGAGCCGGTTATCCTCGATAAATTTTTCGATGGTGCCTAGTTCGTTAGTCATGGTATTTACTCCCTTTTAGCTGGCTTTGGGTGTCAAGCGTTTGCCCCACCTCGCGTTGTAACGGATGTCGATGTCGATCAGTGCGACCAGAACGCAGGCAAACGGCCCTTGATCCTCGCCGCTATACCCGTCCTCGACTGACGTGTCATCACCATCACTGAACCAATACCACATATCGTCTACGCCCTTGGTCAGCACAACCTCAGCGCCGTCAATGTCATACGTCAAGCAGATACGCCCGTCGCTGGTCTTACTTGTCGATACTAGCATATCGGCCCATGTCGCGGTCATCCGTTTTGCTGTTATGATTGATCTGAGGGTCTCCGTTACGGCGTATAGCTTCGATGGGAATTTCGTTGCGGTGTTCGGTGTGTCGCTCATGTCGCTCTCCCTGTGTGATCGGGTTTAGCTGGCTTTGGGTGTTGGACGTGGTGGGGCTGTTCGATCTTTTACCTTCTAACAGGGCCCCCTCGTGAGAGGTGTAGG
>Ga0080013_1005830_pt1 | contig 11252 bp, 20 predicted proteins | sample ETNvirenome_6_85_FD_69236 | JGI IMG/M metagenome (GOLD analysis project Ga0080013, IMG submission 69236) | Marine viral communities from the Pacific Ocean - ETNP_6_85 (SPADES assembly) (version 2) | ecosystem: Environmental > Aquatic > Marine > Oceanic | place: Pacific Ocean | collected 2013-06-19
GCGCGAGATAGAAGAGATTGAGTCAGAGTTAGAGGGTGATACACCTGAACAAGACCTAGCCGACAGGTTGAATGACTTATGATGCTATGGTTGCTGTTTGCTATGGACTTTCCTGTACGCCCCTCTGCTGTAGAGAGCGAGTGTACTAGGGCGTTACCCCTCGTGGTGGGCCAGCCCCCGTCAGAAGACCTTATAGAGCCAGCATTGTACACTGTGAGTTGTAGTGCGGTGGCAGTACCCACATCACAGGTAGCATATCTGCTTGAGGTAGAGGTATGGGCGCAAGGTCAGTTGATACTGGAGGAGCCAGCGGGTCAACCGATATGGCATTGGGTTGTTGTTGGGCTGAGTGGGTTCACGTTGGGTGTACTCGCTGCTCAGTGACGGTCGGCCTTACGACTAGCGTACAGATAGTCTTTCTTCATTGAGTTGACCTCACGCTGCATCACCATTGATAGCCTGAAGGCTTCAGCTATATCCCCCTGTGCTATACAGGCGGCGATGGCTTGGGGATAATCAAACAGTTCTGGTAGTTTGTTTATTGTTCTTTGCAGTGCTGTCCTGTTTTTCACTGGTGTCCTTGAGACTTGGGTAGTGAATAGCTACGGCGCACTTAGCACAGTAGAGCTTGGCTCGAAGCAGGATTACTGCGGGGGCATACTTGCAACGAGCGCAGTTAGTTCTTAGTGGCATGGACAACCTCAATGAGCGACCATTCAAAGTCGAACTCTCCACTCTCAAAGAACATAAACTCACGCAGTCCTTTGGGGGTGTCGGCTACTATGTTGGTTCCAAAGTCGCTGGGGTTCCAGTCAGTATCCATTACAAAGTTAGCGACCAACTCTCTAATGGTTTCTCCCTCCTCCTGCTCAACTGCTTGTCTAGCCCACGATGAGATGATCTCTATCATGCTTCACCAGCCTCCAGTATCGCTAAGGTCTCTAGCTGTGCCTCTTCTGGCGGCACCTCTCTATAGTCTACCTCTGAGTGGTACACTACCTCTGGGTTTACCTCGATGATCTGCCTTAGTATATCCATAGCTTGGTCTACTGTCTTTCCTAATGAGCGCACTGTGAATGTGAACTCGTATACTTTGTAATCCATATCTTCCTCTGTAAAAAGTGTGGGCCTTTCACCCACTCGCCGTCAGTTAACTAAGTTGCTCTCAGCGGTGTATTGAGCGCGTGTCTAAAATGGTATCTCGTCTTCATCGAATGATGACACGTTGTTGTGTGAAGAGGGTGCTGTTGGGCGTGAAGACTCAGGAACTTTATCCAAGAACTTTATTAGATCTGCTGTTACTTCTGTAGTGTAGCGGGTGTTGCCGTCCTTGTCCTCCCACTTGTTAGTTCGCATCTTGCCTTCGACATAGCACTGACTTCCCTTCGACATATACTTCACGGCACTATCAGCCTTCTTTCCAAAGCACACAACACGGTGCCACTCGGTAAAATCTACCCAGTCATCGCCGTCCTTCTTCCTGCTGGTGGTTGCCATGCTGAACTTACATACCTTGCCAGTATGCTCAGGGTCTCTGCCTAGGTTGCCTAGTAATATTACTTTATTTATCATCTTATCTCCATATTGCTGTTTGTTTTCTTTTTAGTGTAATACCAGCGACCTGTTCGCCAGCTTGTATTGCTTTCTTCGCACCTGCTTTGTCTACCTTGGGTGGTTGCTCTACCAAGTAGCGCACATCCACATCGTCTAGGTTCTCTGCCACGGTGGTGACATAGGTGGTGCGTAGGGATACCGACCCCCACTCAGCCTTGACCTTCGGCTCTTCACCTAGCTCCTCTCTTGCAACAAGCATCCCTGTCCCCAAGTTAGTCACCCGTTCAATAGCCTTAGTAAGACTCCTGATACGGTTGACATGCTTGTCTCGATAGACCTTGTGAGCAGATATCTCCGCCCTGCTCTTTATGATGATGGCATTGATAGCACCCAGCTTGTCGCTTGAGCCAGCTAGAAAATCCTCTAGCAACCCAATAGACTCCTCTGTTATTTCACCATCAGCATCTTCTATAGCTGCTAGTAGTTTACCTGCGTCTGTCAGTAGTTCGTATGTAGTAGCCATTATGCCACCTCCTCGTATGGTAGTTGTTGTTCTTTGTATTCTTCTACTGCCAGTTTCTTTATGAGGTCTAGGTTAGCACCCAGCGCCTCGAAGACAGAGAAGGGGGTGCGAACACCCTTCACTCCAAGTAGAGTCTGCGCCCTGCTGTACTCAGCTATAAGCTTGAAGTGCAATCGCACCGCAGCGAACATCGCTTTATCATTATCATTATACATTTTCGTACCCCCTTTCGATGTTGTGTAGGTCTATCTTCACGGCTATCGCCTCTCTGTCTTCGGTTGACATGGTGGCTAAACGCTCTATGAGTTTAGCTCTCATTGAGTCACTCATGAATGAAGGCTTAGGCATCTTGTGTAGCTGACACAAGACCTTTACGTCTTCGTAGTCAGGCCAGCCAGCCTCTCTTGCTTGGGCGTGGAACTTCTTCCTCTCAGTCTGTGACCAACGAGTACCAGTGTCCTCACCTTTAGGCTTCTTAGGTGTAGGTGCTGGTGTACCCCCTGTCTTTACCAGTGTCTCCATAGCTGGTGCCACTACCCAGCCCGACACGTTCTCTTTCTTAGAGAATACCTTGACACACCTGTACCTAGGCTGTCCCTTTGGGTACGAGTCTTGGATGTTGACCCATGTATCAGGCAGGTCATAGAGTGAACGACCGATACCGAAGGCTGTAGCTGCCCTCTTCAGTGCATCAGACTCACCACCCTTTACTGCTTCTATCTGTGTGTTCTCTGCAATACCACTACGTTGTACCCAGTTGTCTCCAACTAGAACTCGTAGTGTACACATGACACCACCTTGTGGGCCAGCACTATAGTGTGCTTCCCAGTTGTACCCGAAGGCTTCGTCAAGTCGGTCGCGTACTCCGCGTGAATCCATGTACGCCAATAGGCTACACTTCTTGCCACCTCTGGCGATGGTTGCCACCCTCCAGTTTATCTCTTCATCAGTGAAGGGACGTTTGAGTATCCCCTCGATGAAAGCAAACTGAGCATTAGCTGTCATTACATACTTCATAACTCTTCTCCATGTTTGGTGTTGGTTGTCGAATGAACTTGCGTTGTCCATCCTTCTGGAATATACTCTGTGTACACCCATGACGCAAGGAAAAACATGAGCAACAACAAAGAGGGTTGGTCAACCCTAATCATAAATGCCCGTAAAGACTTAGGAATATCCAGAAACGAGTTGGCTCTAGAGATAGGGATAACCAAGCAGACAGTGGCCCTATGGGAGACAGAGAATAGGACACCAAAGACCCGTGACCTATGGCCTCTGTTTAGATACTTGAGGTTCAGCGATGACGACATGGTGTCATTCCTCTTGAGGGTGAGGCGACGATGAGAGTATCAATCATTCTACCTATGGAACCAAGAGGTAAACAACGTCCACGTATGGCAACGAAGGGTAAGTTTACTAGGACATACACACCTAAAGAGACAAGGGAATGGACAGAGGATGCGCGTCTTCATCTGAAGAAGCTATGGTCTTTGGCGCCGTTTACTAAGGGTGTCCCTGTTGGTATCAAGATCACCGCAGTACACTCAAGACCTCAACGTCTACTAAGAAAGAAAGATCCAGAGGGCAGGATATGGAAGACCAGCAAGCCCGACGCAGACAACATAACCAAGATACTGCTCGACAGTCTCAACGGCATAGCATGGGACGATGACTGCCAAGTATGCGATGAACAAACCCTCAAGTATTACGCAGCTAAAGGTGAGAAACCTCATGTTGAAGTTTGCATCTGGGAACTACACAGAGTATAGTGCTTCATCGGGTAGCTCTCGATACATGTGAGGATTGTTCTCCTCTCCTGTTGGTTGTTGCCTCGACTCGTGTGGTGTGGGTCGAGGCACATTCAACCAACTGAAACGAACATCAACCAACAAACATAGGAGACATAATGAGTTGCTTTGAAAGCGCATGGGATATTGTCCGTGCAGATTTACCTCGTCCTCAAAAGCTAATGCTAAACATCTACTGGTTGCACTGCAACCGTACTACTGGCACAGCATACATCTCTCTAGCTAGGCTACAGGGTCTGATGTGTTCGACACGTACCACTACTATCAAGGCTCGTAAGGCTCTGGTTGAGAAGGGTCTACTGGTGAAGAAGGGTGAGAAGTACCAGTGTACCGTCTATGGTCTAGGCACTGAGGCATTGAAGGCCATCGCCATCCCTGATCCGAAGAAGGGTACAGGTACTGTACGCCCACCTGCCATGAAGGGTACAGCATTTGAAGCAGCTAGTACAGCTAATGCACCTAAGGTAGTACACCTACTAGACCCAAACTCTATTAAGAACTCTAATAAGAACTCTAATACTACAGAAGAACAGGCCGATGCTTGTTCAGGTAGGCTCACTCCAGAGCAGGGGTGGTCAGAGTTCTGTCGTATCCGTAAGAAGTACAACCCGAAGAAGGTATCAGACCTCGCTTGGCATAGATGGAAGAAGGAATGGCTTCGAGCTATCAAGGAAGTAGGTGACATGGACGACATCCTCAAAGCATGGGAGATGTTATGGACAGACGCAGCTTACAAGTGGTGGCGTGAAGTCCCGCGCTCTCCATTCCAAGCCTTCCTTAGAGTGAATAAGATCAAGGGCTTTGTCCAAGAGTACCTAGACAGAGAGGCAGAACGCAAGGTAGACAACGCCTTCCCTGTTGAGATGCTTGAAGACACAGGTACTGAGTCATCGGCTAGGCTATGGATAGCTCGCAACCGTCCAAGCATCCAACTCCACAGGATGAAGGGCGGCTTAGAGGTGTGGCTTAAGAACCAAGTAACTGATGTACCAAGAGTGCTACGTCTACTGGGGGTGAAGTGATGGATACAACACTAGGCCCACACCCATCCGAGCGGGTGATACTAGGTACGATAATGTCAGGCAACGGACACCTGCTACCAGCCCTCCGCATTGAAGAGGATGACTTCATCCACGAAAAGCACAAGGCTCTGTGGGTTTACCTGCAGCTACGGTGGCATCGAGGCGAGGAGGTACGCATTGAAGATGTCTGCGAAGAGTTGGTAGATGCAGACCAGTTCGCTTATGGTGGGCTGACTTACATCAAGAGCTTGCTAACCCATCGGGCTGACATCAACACGATGGACAGGCACATCAAACAGGTGAAGGATCGAAAGGTCAGGGTTAACCTGATCAATGGGCTAGGTAATACACACAGCGCACTGAAGAACCAGACCGCTGACATCTCTAAGACGATGGACTCGATGGTATCGCTCATCTCTGAGGCAGGTACTAGGTTTGACGGCCAGTTTCATGAGGCTATGGACTCGCTCGAAGAGATCTACGATGCAGAGGAGAGGGGAGAGGTCGAAGTCTACATGAAGACAGGCATCAAGGAGTGGGACAACAACACTCTGTTCGGTGGGCTATCAACACAGGGCATGACCATCATAGCTGGTGCATCTGGCTCAGGTAAGACTACCGTCATGAACTGCCTAGCTCTGGGCCTATGCAAGACAGGCAAGCATGTATACGTTCATGGCTCTGAGACATCGGTCAAGCGTAGGCTACGTGACCTGACCTTCTCGCTCGGAGAGGTAGACCAACGTGAATGGGCTTCGCTCTGCCGTGGTGTGCGCGAGATGGAGGAGCAGGGTGAGCATGAGTTAGCTCGGAGCCTTCGCGATGATGTGGGTAAGCTTAGGTACAGGCTGATAGTAGCTGCTGATGAGATCAAGAGCTACAACCTGCACGTTACTGGTGCTGGGCTGACAGTGGAGAGGGTGTGTGCTGAGGCTACAAGGCTCTCTAACAGGGGGGAGTGTGACGTAGTGATGGTTGACTACCTCCAAGACCTAAGCGACAGCACAGGGCAAGGCAAGCGCATTGGTGACCAGATACAACAGGTGTCTCACAAGTCAGGAGCTTTGAAAGAGTTAGCTGCACAGCTAGGTATACCAGTGGTAGTAGGTGCGCAGATATCAGGCGAGAAGGCTGGGCCTAACTTGGTAGATCCTCGACCCCAGATGTGGGATGTACAGCATAGCTCAAGAGTACATCAAGATTCTCAAGAGGTGTTCTGTCTGTACCGCGACGACGTATATGCAGAGCGCATAGCTAACTGGAAGCGACAGGGCAGGGCAGGTGTCATCGAGATTATCTCCAGAAAGAAACGCATCGGACGATTAGGTACATTGGAACTGAGCTTTGACGGCCCAACAAAATGGGTAGGCAACCGATGGTTTGATGTGGACGGTGACCACTAGGCAAAAAAAAAGAACCCCCACTACCGCGATGGGTAGCAGGGGCATGGTGGATTGTTGTTAGTTAGTTGAATGTCTCCATCCACTTCGCGATCTGGCTGTCCGTCAAGCCTATACTTACACAACCGTTCTCTCCATCCTTCTCACCGCAGATGAACGCATCTCCTACGATTGTGATCATCGCATTGTCGTACCATCGCTCGACGATCCTGTTCATTGGCATACCTTTCAGGCGACCCAACTCATTACAGTAGAGACTTGCCGTAGTAGACAGCGCCACTCGATCTATGTAGCCATCCACCAGCGTTTGCATAGTGTCAAGGTCTAAGCGTTCCAACTCGATTACTTCTGGTTGCTTTCCTACTTTCATTTGTATTACTTTTATCATCTCATTCTCCGTGGTTGTGAGCGGTATTGCTCGTGCGAAGCAGGATACCAGTTACCCGATACCCTGCTTCACCCGCGAAATACCACAAGTTATTTATCGCTGTTCTAAAAGTTGTGATAATAGCTGTCTAATGAACGAGCATGTTGCAATGCGTGATATTCGTCGGCGACCTGCTGATGAATCATCTCTTCGTATTGCTGACGCTCCTCAACGGCCTCTGGTGTATCCCAAGCCTGTATAGCGTCATATAAATGACTGAAAGCCACCATTATTTTGCTATGAAGCTCGGGGTAATCAGCGGCAAGGAAAACCTCATCGCGCTGTGGCCCCCATTGAGTTTCCTCCTGAGGTTGCAAGAACTCTTTTAGTTTTTGCTGCCACTCGTTGTACCATTCTGTTGCTTGTCGCTTCACCCCTATTGAGTAAGGGTGATTTGAATAGTGTTCTATTCTTCCCAGAATCCAGTTTAGCTCTTGTTCGATTGTCATATCATCCATCTCATTCTCCGTGGTTGTGCCCCTTGCGGGGCGGTTGTTAGTTGTTAGTAGCCCATTGCTTGGGCGTGTTGGTCGTAGTGTCTAGGGCTTTCATACTGCTGCCAGTTCGGCCAGCCTGTATCGGGTTCGTATTGCATCTCGTGATAGGTAACCCCATCCTCGATGACATCGGCATAGCCTATCGCCTTGCGCCTTCCATCGTATGCTTTCAGTTCATCCCAAGGACAGAAGTCTACCCTCTCCGATGAGATGCACCCATCGCAGCACTTACCGTAGGTATAGTAGGTTCGGTAGATGCCCTCGTCATCAGCCTCAAAGGTGACAGTGCCTCCACTGTATCCCTCGTCTGTTGGTTCGTGCCAGCTATGCTGGATGGTGTCGTTAGGTTTCATGTCGAGTGTTACCTCGCCGTCGTTTATGTCTGCTTTGAATCTCATTGTTCTATCTCCTGAAGAGCAACCAAGTTGCGGGTATGGTGGATGCCAGCAGTGCGCTGGCTAGTATGGTGAATATGGTGTCGGTCATGCTAGTAAACCCCTGCTCCGAACAGTCGTGTTGCAAGCTGCTCAATATGTAGCATAATGCTGTTAGGGATTGAGTTATAGTTATAGTCGTCGCCCTCTACAGCCCCTTGTTCTAGCGCAAAGCACAATGAGCTACAGCCTTTGTCTGGATGTTCTACATTCCAGTGTGTAATCCAGTTACCGTTATCATCCTGCTCGCAGATGTTTGGGTATACTATCCACTTGCTGTTACCGATTTGGTATTTTACCCACATAGGGTTTAGTTGCGGGTCGGGTTCGTTTGTTGTTGTCATGGTGTTATTATCCTTTGTTGGTGTATCGACCTGTCTCATCAGTGAGGGTAGGTCATCTCCCTCAGACCCCCGAAGGGGTTTCGACTATGCTACGGCTTGCATCTCGCTGTCATCTGCTGACTTGAGTATTACCTCAGTTGCTAGGCGGGCTTGCTTGAAGGCTGAGTGAACAGTGTTCTTATCCTTGCGGATAGCCTTCTTCCATCCAGCTATGTAGGCTATATGGTCTTCTCTAATCTCGCCGCTAGGTGTCACCCCAGAGGCTGTGCATAGGTTAGCTGCTGTTACCTCAGCTATCAACTCTTCAAAGGCGTATGATTCGTTACCGAATCTGCCTGAGAAGTCCCTGTTTAGCCTTGACTCGTGGCCTGTGCTGTGTGCTATCTCGTGGAATCGAGTAGCCCAGTAGTCAGCTTCAGTCTTGAAGTCAACCCTAGCTGGTAGCCTAATGCTGTCTGCATCAGGTGAGTAATAAGCTCGGTTGCCCCCATGCTTAGTGGGTACAGTCCAAGCTTCACATATCCGCTGGGCTTCATTGAATCCGATAGGTGTCTCAGGTGTAGCTTCAGGCTTCTCAAGTGGCTCAACGCCATCAAGTTGCTCGAAGTTCCACACCCAGTAAACCCGAAGCATCGGGAGTGTTACCTTGCGTCCTGTCGGTACCCCGTTTTTGTCCTTCTCATCTACCTTTAGAAACTTCCAGAAGAAAACCATCGCTGCGCCTCGACCGCCATTCTTTTTGGTTTGGTCTGGCTTGATGCGATAACCCTTCTTGAAAGCCTGTTTAGCAGTGCAGAATCGCGGGTCGCTCCATCCCTCAACCGCTGACCTAATGGCCAGCATCCAAGGGTTAGCTCCAGTGTATGGCCTACCACCCGCTTTAGTTACAGGGTTGAAGGGCAAGTCATAGCTGATACCGTTTGAACTCCATGGTTTAGACCATGGGCCAACGCCCCTATCTAGACCCTCAAGAATGAGTGTGTTGATAGCTTCGTATGCGTCAAATTTTGCTTTCTTAGTCATGGTGTATTCTCTCTTGTCTGTTGGTCTTGAGTTATCTGTCTCATCAGTGCAGGGAGATAATCCCCTACAGACGACCCGTAGGCCGTTTCGACTAGTTAGCTATATTGCTCGCCAAACCTACCATATTGCTATGATAAGTTTGACGCGGAATATTGTTCAGTATCTTGTTGATAGTTCGTGGTGGCTCGCACCTTCTCTCACCATTTGACGCAATGTTCTTATGTGTCCTTGCGCCTCAACTTTTTTGGTGTACCCGTTACGCCAGTCGCCGACCACGTCAACGGTTATACCGCCGCCCTCTTTCTTGTTGTAGGTTGTCCGAGCCACTATTTGGTGGCGGCGATGACCGCGAATAAGCACGGGTGCTAGTGTTATTGATGTTCTCATGGTGTATTATCCTGTCAGTTGAGCGGTATTGCCCTTTCGAGGCAGGATATCATTGCTAATACCCTGCCCCGACCGTGAAATACCATTCACGTACCATGCCGGCATTGTTTGGTCTTGACTATTCGCCGCATCTTATAGGACATCGCGCCCTTAGATAGCTGTTAGTCTCCCCGCCTAATCTCGTCTCGATGTCAAAGTGTCCAGCCTGTTTGGTTGGTACACCATCAATCTAGTTGATATACTTTGAGTATGCAACAGCTAATCGTACTTTGAGTATAATGAAAAGTAGTACAATCGCTGTACTGCTAGACATTGAGAGAAGTGAGATAGTTTGTTAGGTAGTCCATTTACTGCACTATATCGGTGGTGCTGGTGTCGGTTGTAGGTATGGATATGAGGTTGATGGGGTGGGGTAGGATGGGAGGTCTTGCACTCTCACCGTGCCCGATGACAAGAGGAAGTCTTGATATATTCTTATAGTATTGTACATTCCAACTCAGTCCGAAGGACTGGACTGTCTTGACCTTGGTTCAGTCCGAAGGACTGGGTACCCTCCTCGGTAGTCAGTCCGAAGGACTGGTGGGGTTTGACTCCAAACAAGGCTTTGCCTTGAAACTGTCCAGAGATCAGATCGAAGATCTGGAGACCGAAGCTAGTCAGATCGAAGATCTGGGGAAGGGGGGGTACCGAAGGTGGGGGGCCATTGTTGGATCCAATAGAGTATTACCCTTCTAGACGGCAACATTTAGCCAGCGGCAACATTTACCCTGTCAGTTATCCTAATAATAAACCCCCCCCGTACTGAATGTTCGTACGCCAAGTTCAGCAGGTACACTGGTGCAGTAGTGTATTGATTCCAACCTATTGGTTTATTTACAAGAGTGTGTCTATCTCACCCCGACTGTGCTGGGACTTTTAGTCATAGTTGAGATTATTCATTCGTTGCTCAACGCGCACAGCCTGTTTGTCCCAGTTGGAAGATATCGTGGTGTTATCTTGTGGTGGTCATTGTACCAGACGCGAGCTATTTGCTCTCCGCTTTCTGATGGTGCGGTGGCCTAAGTATAAGGTAACATATATATTGTTGTTTGTGTAAGATAAACCACGGAGGGCTGATGGATTCCAAGAAAGTGCGGGCGGTAGAGTTATTGGGTGGTGGGATGACAATACCGAAGGTAGCTAAGGAGTTGGGGGTGCGTCGTGAGACTGTGTGGAAGTGGACACAAGATCCTCATGTGAGTGCTGAGATTACTATGAGTCAGGGTAGTCATATTGCTAAGGCACAGGAGATATTGGGTGGTGCTGTTGTTGAGGCAGTTGAGGCTTTACGTCGTGTGATGGGTGATATGGAGGCTCGTGATGCTGATGTTATCAAGGCGGCTACAGTTGTTTTGGAGAAGGCTGGTGTTGGTGCTGATAAGGTAAAGGTGACGGGTATTGCGAAGCAGGAGATGGCGGGGTGGTTGAATGAGTGAGTTGCCTCCTAAGATAGAGGGCGTTGTTGCTGACCCTATTCAGTTTATTTCTCGTTTGAAGATAATGCACAAGCAGAGACAGCGGTTGACTGACTTCTCTATGAACACTCCTCAGAAGGAGTTGTTGGAGATATTGAAGACTGAGAATCGGGTTATTATCTTGAAAGCTCGTCAGATGGGTATCTCGACTTTGACGCGGGGGTATCACTTCTGGAGGGCGTATACGTCTGACCAACCTACTCAGTACGCGGTTATTTCTCATACTCGTGCATCTGCTGAAGAGTTGCACCGTATGGAGAAGACGTTCTATGATAATCTTCCTTCTATGCTTCGTCGTCCTTTGTCTAAGGCTAGTGCT
>Ga0080013_1005831_pt1 | contig 11249 bp, 12 predicted proteins | sample ETNvirenome_6_85_FD_69236 | JGI IMG/M metagenome (GOLD analysis project Ga0080013, IMG submission 69236) | Marine viral communities from the Pacific Ocean - ETNP_6_85 (SPADES assembly) (version 2) | ecosystem: Environmental > Aquatic > Marine > Oceanic | place: Pacific Ocean | collected 2013-06-19
TCCTCAAACTTGCCGCGGAGAGAGCGAGGTACGAGATGTAGAGGTTCTTCTCTGATTGGGCAGCCATCTAAATGATAGATATGCTCTGCTCTTTCTAGGCCTCTTTTAATGTGTTCGATCAGTGCAGATTTGCCAGCGCCGACCGGGCCTAGGAGTAGAAGTACTTGTCGACTTTCCTCGCCTTTCATAGCAGCAGAACTTAAAAACCGCATTATTTTAGCAAGCGATCTTTCCATGCCAAAAAAGTGGGGCTTGAAGTAGTTATAGACCTTAATTTTTTCATTGTCAAAAAGCCTTCGACAACGTTCATCAGTCTCATCTAGAATCTCAATTCCGTCTTCTGTTAAAACATCAAAAAGGCGCCGGTGTGCGAGATCAGCTGTCTTAGGATTTTCATCTATAATGTCCAGATACTCAAGAAAAGTCCCTCTAAAGGAGATAACCTGCTTTTCAGACCTCTGCTTATTAATCAAGACAGCGAATTTAGATTTTGTCATTCTTGATGCTCCAGGCTTTCAATAATACACACTAATATGTAGGAGTTTAAATCTCGAAAGGATCGTCTTCGATAATCGTGAAGAACTTAAAGTCGTCACCCCAGAGATCTAAAAGATGATTACATACATTGTGTGCGTAATCCAAGTCTAAATCTCTACCATCATGCTCATGCTCCAATACCAAAGTCTGGTCTTTCTTAAGAGACTTAACATAAATATTTGGTAGAGAGTTAAGGCCTACATTTTTAATAAGATCCTCGCGGATCTGCTTCCAGCCATCCTCATCGGCGATATCATCAATAGTCCACTCCTTCTGCTTTTTAGAGTAAGAGAAAAGATTGAGATCTTCGCAAATTTCTTGATTGAGATACGTCCTAATAAAAGACTCATCATTATGAGATGACCTTGCGATAAAACACTCCTCTAAGCCCTTGTTTTTCTCGATCCACTTAAAGATAGTAAATCCTAAGTGATAGGGATTGATTCTTCCAACCATTGGACGCAGAACCTGATTGTGGAACTTAAGAAAGGATAAGTGAAACGATTGAGGAAGATCAAGCTCTGTCATTATTTTGTAGTGCCAAAATGATGCCCAGCCCTCATTCATAATTTTTGTCATTGCTTGCGGCATAAAATACATAGATTCTTCACGAACTATATTAATGATATCCCGCTCCCAGTTCTCCAGGTTTCTAGAGTGATTAGAAATAAAACCCAGAAGATCATAGTCATCCTTTAGGGGTATTTTATTAATATCGAAATCTTCTGGCAACTGCTCAGGTTTAAAGTTAGCAATATCGATATAGTGCTGTTTTAACTCTTCATGTGTCTTTCTCTTGATTCCAAGCTCACGGTAGTTATGATATTTTAGGGAATGACAAGCATCGATTATTTTCTCAACTTGATCCACGCCAATATTGGGATTATCAATATATTTCTTAATCCTCTTCGCAGCATTTCGGAACCGAGAAATAACATTATCAGCATCTGTGTGTTTAAACATCCTATTGTTTTTAAAGAAATCAGAGTGACCAACACAGTGTGCCATAATAAGAACTTGAAGAGGGAATGGATTCTCGGTCATCAAATATGATATCGACGGATTGCTATTGATGATCATCTCATAGGGTAATCCCTCCATCCCTAGATTATACATCGTGTGCGTTCTCTCGAAGGCCTTACCATAGGACCAGTGCTGGTAATGTGTGGGCATGCCAATATATGACATGTAACCTATCATATCATGGTAGTCACAGACTTCGTAATCGATGGGATGCCAGTCAAGGTTGTAATGCTTTGCTAGTTTGACTATCTTCTCATCCCACTCTTGCAAATCTTCAAAAGTCCATTCCATTACTGTTTCCTCCCGCCAAAAAGCTTCTTAAATGACGGCCAAATCTCCTTAGGATTGATCATTTTTAAGGTCTTAAACTTCTTGTCCACTAACGGTTGATAAATATCCCACATCCGGGAGTTGGGGGACTGCCTCCACTGAGAAGTCTCATTGGCAGGATCGATCTCACAGAAAGCATAAAGCTGTGATATCGCTTTAAGGTTTTGTGAAGCATTAAAAGCTTTTTCCTCATCTTCTGACCAGTTGTCGCCATCCGAGCAGTGGAAAGCATAAATGTTCCAGCTACTGGGGTGATAACGTTTCTCAGCCACTTCAAGTGTTAGATCAAGGGCTGGGGAGATAAAGGTTCCGCCGGAGGGTGCCAAACTAAAGAACTCATTCTCATTGACTTCTTTTGCGGTAGTGGTGTGAGCGATAAATACTACTTCAACATTGTCGTATTTATGCCGCAAGAATTGGTAGAGTAAAAAGAAGAAACTTCGTGCAATATATTTCTTTTCAGTACTCATGGATCCAGAGATATCCATAATAAAGAAGATTGCAGCAGAGGAAATCTCTGTATCTTTTACCTTGAAGTGCTTATAGCGAAGATCATCCTCATGAAAAGGAAATCTCTCACCATCCTCCTCATTGTATGTCCCTGCTTTTTGAGCCATCTTCTTGCGACGAACCTTTTGCTTGAGGGTTTCTTTTTTGGATAACCGAGGTCGAATACCCTTTGGTCGGAAGCCTTTTCTCTTGAAAGCGTCAGAGGATAAGAATTTAAACTTCTTCTTATCTAGATCAGGAAGCTCAAGGTCACTAAAAAGATATTCTGCGAGTTCCTCTAACGTAATCTCTACGTCATAGAACTCCTCACCTGGTTTATCCCCAGGCTTGTTCCCTGCTTTTTTGTCTTCCTTATCCTCAGCGATCTTTTGGCCTCTGTGGATGTCTTTACCGGGCGCAGAACCAACCTGCTTGGAGTTGTCACCGTAGATGAACTGATATTCTTTGATGCCCTTTACAGGAATCCGAACTTTTTTCTTACCGTCCTGCCCAATGATGGATTCTTCGGCAACGATATTTCGAATGCCTTCCTTTAAAGCTTTCTCAATTTTTTGCTTATGGCGCGATCGATCCGTTGCTGATCGATCTGCTATAGATTTGTGTTTTCTAAAAGTACTCATATTCGCTCAAGGTAATAATACCCCAAAAAGCGCCTGAATTATAAGGATGGCAAGGGTTGAACCAAAAAGCCACTGTAATTTGCTGAGATTGGACTGCCATATTTTGAGTCTGTCCAGTTCCAGGTTATGAAGATCAATAGTTTTGACCTTATCTTCCACTTCTTTTTTCCAGATTTGAAGCTCTTCGACATCATCGATCTTTTTTTTTGCCTCTTGTACAAACTCCCACCTTCTCTGTGACTCTGCTTCGAGATCTCTTACACGTGATCGGACACCGCGCTCTGGATCATTAATGGTATTGTTCATTGCCTCTAGAGATTCTTTAACTTCACCAATCTGTTCATTAGTATGCTGAACATCTTGTACAAGCTTTTCAAATCCTCCGTTGAGAACATGGGAAGAATTAAGCTTAGACTCAATCTGGGCTAGTTTACTCAGTATAGCTTCGGGTAACTCTGCCATGTTTATCTCCTCGCAAAAATAAATATAACAAAGACTCTATTTGTGCTTCCTGCTGTACGTCAGGATATGTGAAAACAATTTAAGCTTAATCGTGGAAAGTATTTAATTTTTATCTAAAAAAACTTAGCAAAATATCGATAGAAAGGAGAGCAGGTATACACCAGATAACAATACCTAGGTTTCTGTTATTCCTCTTCTCGTTCTCATGAAGAACTAAAAGCTTTTGATGGATCTTTTCGATATCTTTGCCCATCACGGGCATGTCATCATTTGTGAGTATCTCATTAATCTTAAGTTTAATGTAGGCCACCTCTTTAGCTATAGCTTGAGGATTAAACCTTCTGCGTTCAGACATCTGAAATCTCCTGGCATTTTTCACAGTTCATTGACATGACACCATCATTAAAACTCATTTTCCAACTATCTAGATGTTGCTGATTTGCACTGTCAAATGGTGCTTCGCACTTATCACAAGTCTTAGGCATGGAATCGACTATCTGCTCAATCATACTAAGTTGTGCGGCTAGTGCTTTCTCAGCCTTCTTAGCTATATCCCTTTGCTCTCGGGATTTTTTCTGTCGAGCTTTATCTTTTCTCTTCTTCTTAATTAACTTAGAATTAGAATTCTTATTATTAGAAGATATCTTTCTCAATTGTTTTTAACTCTCTGTTTCTGTTTCAATTGTTTCAATTTATTATTACAGAGATATCGTGAGAAGTATAATTTTTTTTATCTAAAACCATGTCCGAGAATGCCTCGTGAGTGCCCAGGACCCTTAATCGAAGTCACCTTTTTCTCTTCCATGTGAACTTCATCACCCATCAGTCTTTCACCGCTAGGAATCTCACCGGAAGTTGCAGGATTAGGTTCATCCTGGCTTGAGTGAGTGCTAACTCGATCCATCATTCCTTGAAGTATGGAACCTGCTTTGAGCGGGCATCCGTCGGCAGCTTGCATGACTGAATTAAAGAGTTCATCATGAGCGCTGTGATCTTGGCGCAGGTCATACATCTCTTTCAAGATGATCTTTCTAAGTTGATCAGCATTTATCTTCATTTTTTTATCCTTATTCTGAGGTTGCCCAGGGTTGGTAGGGCAATAATAGATTCTTGTTTTGTTTCGACGACCGGTATTTCCTTTTTCAACCTGCCTGCTTTACCTAGCAGGGCAGTATCACCAATAGTATCCGCCCAGTCTATGTACATATCAATAAGTTTCTCGTGTCCGACTTTCTCTGCATCGTTCATTTTGGGCCATTCGAGATCTTTAAAGACAGTAAAGTAATCATTTACCACTGCCTTTCTCGAAGCATTATTTGGATCTCTGGGGGATGCCTCTCCAGAGAGGCCGGCCCACGTACGTTTATCAGTAGATCCAAATTCATCTTGAAGTTCTTCCATTTTCTCTTCAGCAACTCCGGTCGCGGCCGTAATTTCCTTTTCCTCGGCGTCGGTTGCCGCTAGCTCAGGCGCGATATCTTTCGGACCCGTTGTAGTAGTTGTAAATAAACTACCCAAACCGCTTAAGCCGCTGCCGGCCTCTCGAACAATTGCAAAACCAAGCTTAGGCGCAGCGTCCCAACCGTCTTTCACGCCGGTGAGGAGCTTCATAAACTTAGACTTTTCAACTGCTATTTTTTCTATTGTGGCCATTTGTTTATTGGTAATTTTAGCATCTTTTTTAAGGTCGTCAATCCACTTTTGATTAAAAATTGCCATGTAAGGCGCAACATTCGGATCAGTACTAACGTCAACAATTGCCTTAGCCATAGCCTGCTTCCAACCTAGCTGTTTGCCCATTTCTTTTGCCTTAAGCTTGGCCTCATCGTATGCTGCCCACAAGGCAGCGAAGGTCGTAACTACTGCAAAAGTCACGTATGTGTGAAACAGGACATCTTTTGTCATTATTACAGTGCCTGTGCTAAATCCCGTTTTTCTCAACGCCGCGGTGATTGCTGGACTGATGAAAGTATTACCTGGTGCGATTAATGAATTCAAAACCCACGCCAATGCTTTATACTTCTTTGGCCAGCCATCGCCTTTCATAACGACCGCGAACTCTTGCAAGTCGTCTAGATATGCAGATGGATTGGAGCCGCCGGCGAATGACCTTTTAAAAGCGCTACTTGTTTCTTTGAGCTCTTCGATGAGCTTACGAGCTGCTTCTATTGAGATAGGTTCAGCTTTACCCCCTTGAGTGAGTACATACACAAATTCTTTATTGTCGTCCTTGAAGATAGGTGCATTCTCAGGTACTAACTTAAATTTCTTGCCAATCCGTCCCATCTCTCTGAGTATCGAATTCCACTGAATTCTGAAAGCTATGTCTGACTCTTCTACAAATTCCTTCGCAGCTTCTGCTGCAGCCTCCCTTGTTTCATACCTTCTAACGGGCCAATCTTCGATCGTTTCTTCGACATAGGGGACAGTTGTAGGCACATCATCACCTGCTTCTACAGCATCATCACCTGCTTCTGCAGCATCATCACCTGCTCTTGCTAGATCATCTACTTGACTTCTCCTGGAGTTAAGAAGCGCTTCAAGATTAGCCACTTCATCAGGAGGAAGATCATCTCTAACCAAGTTAAGAGCATTTATTGCTTCACCCACTTCTTCGGGGGTTTGAAGCTGTGCGATCTTGTCAACTTCGACGCCTGCATCAGCCAGCTGATCTCGGGCTTTTTGTGCAGTCAAAAAAGCTTTTGCTTCTGCGGCGGATAAATTTAATTCTGGAATCTTATCATCAATGGCGCGCCGAACTTCTTCCACGTCATCAATAGTGTAAACTCCAGCCTCAAGTCGTTGATCAATAGTATTTCGAAATTCTTCTAGGTCATCGACGTTATCAAGGTCTGCAACTTCTGCAACGCTTAGGGTTCGCCGAGGAGCATCACGTCTCACTTCTATTCTTCTAACTAGATCGTCATAGTCGGCGTCAGTTAAAACATCATCATTTTTTAACTGTTCAAATCTAGACGCCAAGATATCATAATCATCCGGATCGAGAGGACCTCCCCTAGAAACTAGAGTAGCACTTGGTAAGTCATTAATAGCAATTGGATTTTCTAGAAACCTTGCAGATCCAAAAGTAGAATCAATTTCAGATGCTAATTTAACATCTCCTCCGTCGCCTACTGCTCTACCTACAATACGAGGCCCTTCTTCAGTTCGTGCAGTTGCAATAAATAGGTCCGGATTTTCTCCGACTTTAACGACGTGACTACTGCCGGTTTCTGCAGTATCCTGGAGAGCTCTTAGAATTTCTTCTCTTTTAGAGTCAGAAACACGTTTCATTATGTTTTCAATTGCGGGCCCAGGCCTTAGTCGAACTTTTCTACCTTTAGTGAATGCTAGAAAGTCATCCACCCGGGCGGGTTCAATTGGTCCGTCATAAATTCTTTTAAGCCGTCTAAGACGCGCAGCAGAGCGCGCCGCTGTGTACGGCTTACCTACAATACCGATTATCTCATTAAGCGGTTTGCTGCTTTTTTCGAGACCAATCTCATTTATGTTGATCCTAATCTTCATAATTCTATCCTTAGATGCAATACTAACTATTAAAGGTACGTTCCTTTGTATTCTTTCGCTTTCTCTTCCTCTACTTTTTCTTCTACCACATTCCGCGCCTTATAAGGAGGAGAATTGCGAGTCTTAGTGGATTGAGCTAGCGCTTTCATGATGTCAATAGCTTCCTTGTACATGCCATCAAGCCACAGCCAGTCTATCAAATCATCATGATAGTCTTTTAGGTTAATTGAGTTGTCCTTCATCCACCTTTGAAACTTCACTCTATTTTTAAATCCAGGCACTTTTCCTCTGCCTAGAATAACATCCGTCACTAAACCCTTATTTTTTTCAAACCCTGATGAATGACCTGATTTACCGATGTACTCATTATACTCATCGTATAGGTTTACAAGATCACCCGGGCTTTTAGATCTTCTAGACAGAACTTGCTTAATGTCTTTCTCCCATGTACCAAAACCTTGAATAGCTTTATACACCTCTTGCGCATCTGTCACTTTCTCGTATCCGCCTGCAGTATAACCAGTAGTGGGAAACCAGGAGGGCGGGTCATAAGAATACTCACCTCGAAGATTACCATCCACTAGATCATCAACAACTGCTCTAAGATTCTTAGACCTAAAATTGCGAGGTGCAATTTTTAGAATCGGGTAGATAGCGATAGCAAACTGCTTAAAATTTTCTCTATTCCATTGACCAACAGCAGAGATGACACCTAGCTTATCAAGGGCAACATCTCCGGTACCGGCAGCCGCGCCGATCATAATGCTACCCAGCAATCCTCCAGTTCCCAAGATATCGATAGTTTCTAAGGCAGCAACTGATCCTATGCCTATTACAGCTTTCCACCATTTGCTACTCTCAATTTCTTGTGCAAGATTATCAACAACGCGCTGGTATTCATCTGGGCCTTTTTTTCTTGCAGCGCTCATCAATGTTGATAAAATTCTTTTATTGGAGGCTAGCGCCAGATAGATCTGCATCTCCCCTAGGCTTTCGGCAGATCCTGGTGCACCATCTGTAACAGCCCTTAGCTTTTCCCTGCTTATCTTCCTGACTCGTTTAGCTAGCTCCTCTGCACGCTTATCAAGCGGAATAGATTCGAGAGGAACACTTAGCTCGCTGCTCATTTGAGTAAGCTGACTTTTCTTTTTTCGCTTCGTCTTATCTGGAACTATCTTGATATCATCAATGTCCTGCGTGAACCCAAGCTCACGATCAGCAATATTGATCGTGTCTTTGCCAGGAGGCAGCTGCAACTTTGAAGTGTCCTCAAGTACCGAGTCTTCAGGTGTTATCTCTAAGTTCCTCTCACGAAGAAACTCATTAACGTTAACCCTAAACTTCATGGTTATCTTTTCCCGTTGAGCTCATAATCCAAGTAGTGGTATACAGAACCGAGATAGTCGGAGGCTTTAGTGATTTTAGCTTCAGCCCACTCAGGGAGGTCATCATCCATGCGAATCATCTCACCAAGTTGCTGAGAGTATTTAGTAGCTCGACGTAACTGAGAACGTGCCATTGAGCCTTCACCTTTATCATAATCGAGATCTCGAGGTTCTTCTTTTTCAACAGCAGCTTCAAGGCTCTTGATAACGTGATCTGATGGCGTATGTTGCATCACCATATCTGGGTCACCACAGCCGCAAGCCTCCTCTAGTCCTTCTGATTCTGAGGGGGGTGAAGCAGAGTGAAATCCCATCCCCCCGACAAAACGCATCTCTTCGAGAACTGACTTAAGTGAGTATTTGTGTTCTTTAACTATCGGTATAAGGTCTTGGACGCGCGCCTGCGGTTTTTCAACATCGGCGGGAACATCTTCCGGAATATGCTCAAAATCATCTGAGAGTATTCCACCCACATTAGGGTCTTCGATCATTTCTACATCCGAAGGATGTTTCGAGTTGGCGACATTTTTTCGATCTTTGAAAGCTTTAAGCTCTTCTTCAATAATGGTCCGGAGGTCTACTTCATTTATCTTCATTTTAAATCCCTTGGGCGACGCGCACTTGAAAAGCGCATGTTTTCATGTTTTAAATATGCAAAAAGGCTACTATTATTATACAATCTTTAGATAAGAGAGGAAACCAGCCAGATCTCAAAGATTTTGTCAAATCTTATGCCGATCTCGCCCGGTAACTTTTAAAGACATTTTTTTATAGGGGCTTCGTATACACCCAAGTCATCCCATTAAATCAAACCCGAATCAATCTCAACCCTCTCAGACCCACTCTCGGTCTAAAACAACGGTACCCGCGTAGAGTAAAATACACACATGCCAAAAAAGAGACGCAGAGTTATCACAGAGGGCGCACGGCGCATGGGTCGCGGGAGCGAACGGGTGTACGCTTACACATTTTCCTCGTATCAACGCGCAGCCGGTCCCTATCCCATCAAGGTAGGCATGACGCGTAGCAGCAGAGCGGAGCATCGGATAGCGCAGCAGATCGGGGCGTCTAACGCGGAAACCCCTATCCTCCTATTGGAGATCTCATGCGAACACGCCTCCCTGTTAGAGCGCTCCTTGCATAGCAGACTGAAGAGTAGGCATATAACGGATGTTCCCGGCAAAGAGTGGTTTCGTACGACTCCCGCGGAGATCACTCGACACTTGCGCGCTTTAGACCCTTCTCACGTAGAGTCTTTTAGTCAAGGGATGATGGTTTTAGTGGATTGGGTCTGGCGCTGCATATGCGCAGCAACCTCGGGACTCTGGCAGCTGCTATGGTGGGCATGGAGTACATCGGGTAGGACTAAGCGACAGAAGCGTAATCGTCGATGGAAGCGAGTGAAGCGGCGTGCTGAGGAACGACTCGCTAGGGTAGCGCTGTGGGGAGGGCTGGGACTCGCAATCGTCCTCGCGTTAGTTGTGTTTACTTCTTGACAACGAATAGGGCAATGCCGTTGTGCCAATCAGACTCTGCAAAACGTGTCATGCGTACGTCATTGTTAGAGTGACTTGGTACCCAACCGTCTGGTGGACTGTGAATCTCCACTTGCATGCAGGGCTGGACACCCATTCGGTCAAACGCGTCAAATGTGCCGAGTCTAGGGCCGGCCCAGTTCCAGTCATCTACTAAGATGATGGAAACATCGGATAGTGCGTCCCATGCTGCTAGGATGCCATCCATTTGATCCTGGCGGCTATGCGGCCCGTCAAAGAAGTAGATGTCGATCGGCCCCCACTGGTTAAAGTCGACTTTTCTAAAGTCGGCGTCTACTGCAAGGTGCTGACACGTTGAGAGCAGCTCCTCCTGCTCGTCCCAACTGCGAAAACTAGAGTATGACTCGATGAAGAGATCCTTGGGCCCTCCGAACTGAGACCAGTTGTCACATGTGATGCCCTTGATCCCTCCGTTACCGTACATCGCTGAGAGAAAGGTGCTGCCAGACCATGTGCCTACTTCCGCGTAAGTTAGATCCTCCGCGGCGCACAGGTTGTTGAGTAGGTGCCGGAACTTGCGCCCTGACATTCCTCGCATCTGTAGAATACTGTGAGCGGGATGACTGTCTGTTGAGGGGATTTTACTCTCCTCTGCTTTCGCGCGCGTAAGGGAGTTCCTGACGTGCAACATTGCTTCTTGTGGTGTCTTAAACTTACTCATGCACTCATAGTACTTAGCATGAAATAGCATGGAAAAAGTTTTTGAAAATTTTCTAGAAGAGATTTTTGTGAGAATGGGCTTTTTAGTATTGAAAAAAGTTTCCGGAAAATTCTGGAGCAGAGTGAGTCTAGACTTAGGCCCACCCGGCCCCGGGTACCCCCTACACAGTTTGCAAGGGCCCCCTGCGCCTAGCCCCCTAAGGGGCCCCCGCGCTCCAGCGCCCTACGTCCAGGCGCCCTACGCGGCTAACGGTTTGAGGGAACTAGACCAGGTAGGTAACAACCACCCAGCAGCTAGCACCAATGAGGCATGCGGCACCGAGGATACCGAACACAACCTGGAGGATCTGCTTGGTTCCCTTCCAAGCAAAGGCTAGGAACTTGGGGATACCGGACAGTGCCAACCAACCAAGTGCGATGCCGAGCATCACGTAGTAGAGGATGGTGAACCAATCATATGCATCGTACATAACCTATCTCCTTGATCTCGCACTCATTATATCACTCGCGGTTCCGGGTTACACCGCTGAGCAGGAGTATGGCCTTGTTCTGGCACCACTGACCCACTAGCATCCCCCTACTGAGGAACACTCTCGCTAGTAGGAATAAGACGCTCGCCGCGATCTTTCTCATCACTT
>Ga0080013_1005832_pt1 | contig 11248 bp, 24 predicted proteins | sample ETNvirenome_6_85_FD_69236 | JGI IMG/M metagenome (GOLD analysis project Ga0080013, IMG submission 69236) | Marine viral communities from the Pacific Ocean - ETNP_6_85 (SPADES assembly) (version 2) | ecosystem: Environmental > Aquatic > Marine > Oceanic | place: Pacific Ocean | collected 2013-06-19
AACGCCATCACTGAGTACATCACACATGAGAGTAGCTACGGACGTAAGGGTGCCAGCTCCGAGAAGGAGGCAGCTGGTAACCTCATGCTTAGCGTCGTAGGTGGGGCAGCCCGCCAGATGACCGAGCAGGGTGCCGAGCTTCTCCTAGCAGCATAATGTGAGCGGGCCCTACGGGGCCCGCAACACGTTTCCAACCAGCCGAAAACAAACCGATTCTCAAAACAGGAAAGGAGGTGTGAATGTCGTTAACCAATGAAGCGATGGTTGAGTACATGAGGGATGGAATACTCCTGACGGACGACCAACTCTACGCGATTCGCGCAGCTCTCCGCATGGCCCTTGGTGAATCACCAGGCCACCTGCCGTCCGATAGCCGCAAGCGATGGGAAGAAGCACGCAAGGTGATCGACACAGAATGCATCCATCGAGCGGAAAGGGACTACTGATGCCCAAGGTGTATCGAAACGGGAAGGGGGAGTCATGAAATTTTCACAGATTGGTCCTCTGATTAAACCGTCAAAAGTAAAAAACAAGGGAGATTATTTACGCTACTGGGTTATCTCGTGGGCAGGTCTCTTAGATAGCTTAGTGGTTATTCTGTCCTTTGGAAGGTTGACCGCCAACTTAAAACCACGCCTGCTCTTTACGGATAATAAGTTTAGAAAATGGTGGAAGGGGAACGAAGATGTCTAAAGTGTATCGAAGTGGGAACTACTCAGCCTACTATGGCTACGTAGATCCCGAGGACGACCCCGAAGAAGAGGAGGCCGAAGTGGCTGAGAGATTCAAGCTGGTCTGGGGCTGGCACAAGATGGACCGAACGTGCACTCGCTGCGGTGAGAAGCGGTCGGTGAAGTATGACGTTGACAACAGGCCCTACTGCAATCTGTGTGTGGGCAGAGCATGGAGGACACCGGAGGATGCTGAGGACGAGATCCACGCACTCCGGTGTGAGCTGGCTGAGGCCCTGAGGCCTGGCAACGAAACCCCGGCAAGCGAGGTTCGCAGGCTGGAGAACGAGATTGACCGGCTGACGAAGCTGTTCCTCCGACTTGAGAGGGAGGACATGGAGAGGGCCGAGGAGGATGAGGAGGCCGTCGATCACGACGAGGACCATGGCCCAGACTGGGCCGACACATCAAGCCCCGTAGGTGGGGCCGACCTGTGGTGGGACCCCGAGACAGGGGAGCCCCGCTGCGGATAGAGAGGAGAGGGAATGCCAAAGAAGCGTAAGCCTAACGGCAAGACAGAAATCAAGCCCTTCCCCAAGGAAGTGCAAGAGATGCTGAAAGAGCACGAGTGGTGGCTCGAAGCAGAGAAAGAACTAGCTGCAACCGAAGAGGGTTGCCGAGAGGAGTTAGATGGAAACGCGACACCATGTGACATTGAAGAGTGGGAACGGTAAGACCGGGCCCATCACTGTCACGAGAACGACAACGAACACGTGCCCAACGAGCTGTCCCCTTTTGGGACAAGGTTGCTACGACCAAGGTGGCAACGGCAACATCCACCGGATGAAGCACGATGCCGGGCAGTACAACAGCTGCACGCCAGCTGAGTACTTCGACATGATCCCACGCTTCAGCGATGTCTTCAGACACAACGAAGGTGGAGACCTGTGGGGGGTTGGCGACAAGATACTCTCCGACCACGCAACCAAGTTCCTCCGATTGTGCGACGAGGCTGGCAAGATGCCGATCGTCTACACGCACAAGCCAGTGGCTGGTGTGCATGAGCGAGGTAGAAAGCGGGTCAGAGAGGCCAACCTCAAGGCCCTTAATAAGGCCAGGCTCAATTCGAGAAGCACGATCAACGTGTCGTGCGATCATCTCGATGAGGTGGATAGGGCACTAGAGAGTGGGCAGGACGTGGTGGTAGTGCTGCCCCATAATGCCAACGATAACGGGCGAGTAACCCTCACACCAGAGGGTCGCAAAGTGGTTCACTGCCCAGCCACATGGCGCAACGTGTCATGCGGTGGTGGTAACGGAAAGAAAGCCTGCGGAAATGGGATCCCCTTGTGTTCCCAGAAAAACCGTGGGTATGCGATGGGCTTCCCAGCTCACGGCAATCAACAGCGCAGCATTAGCCTGCGCATTTTGGGATGAGGGAAACGCGATGGATTTGAGTGACGCAATTAGCGAGGTTGAAACGGCCCGAGACCGCGCCGACGAGGCCAGGGACTACGCCGATAGTGCCCTGGATGCACTTAGAGAGGTGCAGTCGCTGGAGGAGCAACTGAAGACCGACTGGAAGGAATACCTTTCCGACAACGTCGATACCGACGAGCTGTATGAGTACCTCTGTGAGGTGGGTGCCAGTGACCTTAACTACATAGCCAAGAAGTCTATCGCCTACGCCGACAAGCAGAAAGAGTCCGACCAGATGCAGGAGCTGTACTGGGAAGAGGTGCAGGTCAACAACCTGGCGAGGGCCCTGATGTTTGCGGCGTTCTCGCAGGAGAGGGCGAGCAGGCAGACCGCCTGGGTTGACCCCATACTGGACAAGGCAGCAAAGGAGGAAGTCAACGCCAGCTTCGCCGAGTCGCTAAGGAGTGACCTGCGTGCTGGGCTGGTGCGTGCCGATGAGGCTGATGCCAAGTTCGCAAAACGAGACAAGCTCGACAGGCTGTGGCTGGTGATGAAGCGGGTGCAATCTGAGATTGAAGAGCTGAGAGGAGACGCGTGATGAGTGAAGACCTGTACCCTTGTGAGTTCATACTGGACCCCAACAGTGACGAGGATGAGTCGGCGCAGAAGCCATTCAGGCGAGGCCGTGGGCTTAACTGGTCCATGCTAACCCGCGTCTACGGACGACACGCTATCGTGGATGCCCTCGGGCACCTGCGCTATGCGGACTCTGATGTCTACGAGTCGCGCAAGCGTTCATGGGAGAGGCACATCAAGAACAGAGGAGACGCGAGATGAGTGATGATATTTTTGGACGCATCAATGAAGATGGGAACGTTGACGTGCTGTACGCCGAGTGCGGCACCGCAGTGACGAAGCTAGATGCGAACGTCTACCCTGTCGGCTCAGATTTTGGGGCCCGTTACGAGCACCCGGGCGGGGTTGTTTTAACACTGGCCGATGCCAGAAAAATTGGACTCACCATTGAGGATGAAGGAGACGCGTGATGAGCATCATAGATGATGGAAGATACGAGGGCTACGCCGGCAAAGATTATCCTCTTGCCCGCATAGCCACGCCAAGCGGCGACGCAGAGATGACGATGTACGTCGATGTAAAGGTTGTTATCGAGGGATTCGAGCATGACGGTAAGCGCTTTAAGCACTCTTATGGCAGTCTTAAGGAAGGCCACGATGCCTGGAGCGAGTCGGTTCAATTCTACTTTGCCGAAAGAATAGAGCAACAGAAGGAGACGCGAGATGGATAACCCAATCGTAAGGACTAACCTTGCTGCGACACCAGAGACGCAGAAGGAATTGCATGAAGTAATGGAGAACTTCAGCACGAATGGTGAGAGAGCGGCAGCTACTCTCATGTTCCTGCTGACATGGAACTTTTGCGCCAGACAGTTTGATCTGGCGCTCGAAGAGGAGACGCGAGATGAGTAACAACGGACAGAAGCATGCGAACATTGCGTGGACTGACAACGACTGGGCTCAGCTCATGGAGATCGTTGCAATGCGCAAGGGCGCACCCATGGGGCGAGAGTGGGACGAGATCACGGCCCAACTCAACGAGCGCACTGGCGTTGTCCGGGGCAAGCGAGCGGTTCAGGCCGCATTCAATCGCCTCCGTGATGCGCTGCACTTCGTCGACAACAAAAAGCTCTGGGCGATAATCCTTGGCAACCGACCGAAGTTTGAGGTCGATCGTCGAGGCAAGCATCCCCGTGAGAAGAAGGCCAAGAAGTCAAAGGTGAACGAGCGCGTTGACCGGCTTGAGGCCCAGCTCGCTGAGATGGCGGGCAATGTTAACCTGATTCTTGAAAACCTCACGAAGGGAGGGTGATATGAGTGGCAAGTTCAACAAGCACCCGGCTGTTGACCGGGACTTCATTCAGGCAGAGCTTGAGTGCCTGCTTAAACTCTGCGTGGATGCAGGAATGGGGCCCGGCCCCTTCTTCCTCTACCTCTTTGAGTTTGCATTCTCAGCCATCGGGGCAACGGCCCCGTCAATAGGCCACCTGATGGTTACCCTCGGGGCATCGATGGCCCATGGCGGTGAGCTGGTTATCTCCATGGACCAGGACGAGGACGAGGACGAGGATCATGCTAGCCATTGAGCGCATGATGATCTTCATCTGGGGGCTCTATTCTATCTTCTTCCTCTGGTGTCTTAGGCAGCTGCTAGAGTTTGCAGTGGATTATTGGCGGGACGTAAAGACCGACCGGTACATCCAGGCAAAGGAGGAAGAATGGCAGGAACTCCGAAAGAATCTGAAGAGCTAGCCAGGCTCCGAGAGATAGTGTCCAGCCTGTACGGGCTGGTCACTGTCCCTCACGGCTACAGTGACCGACAACGAGAAGACGTAATCAAGAGAGCAGGGGAGGTGCTGCGTGGGCAAACACACGTTGCCGACCGATAGCAATCCATTGGCCAAGGTCATCGGCAGGAAGCTGCTGTTCGTTATCAATGAGCGCAAGGTTGAGTGGGCTGATGCCGCACGTCAGTGTGGCCTCGCCCCCGCCCGCTTCCACTACATCCTGCAAGGTGCGCAGGTTCCTGATGAACGGGAAGCTCAGCGCATAGCGGGCTGGCTCTTCGAGGGGAAGGACTTCACCAAGGAGCCACTGCCCAAGACCCCGGCGCAGGTGCGCAAGGGGCGTGGGTTCAGGCCGGTGAGGGGTGAGGTACCTACCAAGCTACACGATCGAATGATGAAGGCAGCCGGGAGGCTGGGCCTGACTCAAAATGGGATTGTTCACCTAGCCCTTGAGCGGCTGCTGGATAACGAGCCAGTACTCAACACGTTCAAGCTGGCCGGCGAGAAGCTGAGCATGGCTCGGGTGAATGATTATATGGACGCTGCCCCCAGTCTCAAACTGATACTGGAGGGTGACGTGGAGCTGGCTGTTGCAATGGGTGCGCAGCTGGTTGAGGCGAAAGAAAAACCTAAGCCCATGCAGACCCATCAGGTGCTCGACGTTAGCATCGGTGAGGATGAGTGGGAGATTGTGGATTGAGAGATGTCTAAGAACAGTATGATGCAAATGGAGAGGGCTAACTCTCACGAACCAGGCAACATGACGAGGTATGACCTTATCTACGGGATGCTCCCGTATCACTGCTTCCCTGGTGAGCCAGACAACGAGCGATTCATGCTCACCTGGATGAAGTACGGTGGGAGTGGTGGCGTGTCCATCATCGTCAGTCAGTGGGTCCACCCAACCTACGTTGCCGAGAAGATGGGCGTTGGGCCTGAGGACGCACGGGTGCTGGCTGAGTTCATCAACGAGCGTACGGGGTGGAAGTGAGCGCGGCCTAGAAGCTGGGCCCCTCGTCTATCCACAAGTCAGCTGGTATTCCAAATTCCCTATCGATCATAACCGCCTGGAATAAGGTTGGCCTACGCCTGCCCGATATGAGGTGGTGTAGTTGCTCTGGAGAAATCTGCATGGCGGCAGCGACGTCGCGCTTTGACCAGCCCTCTTCCATTCTTTCTTCAATATGCTTGTTCAACTCTTTGACAGGATCCATGCAAACTGTCATACCGCTGATGCACACTGAGTGCAACTGAGAGGAAACGCAATGCACATCGTTACGGCTTCGAGCCTGAACACTTATTCTAAGTGTCCACGCCGATACCAGTACCGATACCTTGAAGAGTTTGAGCCCGCTGCGCCGCAGGATGCGCTGCTTATCGGGACAGCTGTTCACATTGGTATCGAGAACTTCTGGCTAGGCAAGACTGCGGATGAAGTATTCGCAGCCATTGAGACATACTACAAAGAAACCCCTCGCTATTGGCAGAGTGAGAGAGGTGAGATTGAGCGCGCCAGGATCGTGGCCTACATGTATGGCTACATCAAGGAGCGCTCCCCTATACTCAAGGACTACGAGGTCCTTGGTGTCGAGGCAGAGTGGCGGGAGACGCTGCACGTACAGCCGATGGACTTGCACTCCAACAGGGCTGGCAAGTTTGACCTGGTTGTTCGTCGCAAGTCGGACGGCGAGGTGTTCGTCGTCGACCACAAGACCAGCGGCAGCAAGGACATCGAGAACGTGGCCTCTGTCTTCTGGGCTAAGCTCACGTTCGACACTCAGATCGTGATGTATCTAGACGCAGCTCAGCGCAGGTACAGCCTGAACAGGCGACCCCGCTTCATCTACGACGTAGTGCGCAAGACCAAGAGCAAGCCGTCGATGACCAAGCGCGTCAGCAAGAGGAAGACTGAGACCAAGTTTCAGTTTGAGGCACGCAAGGCATCCATCACCGAGACCCTGCCACAGTACAAGGCCAGGGTTCTCAAAGAGTACACGACAGACCCGACCCGCTTCATGTGGCGAGAGATTCTCATAACCCACGATGAAGTTGAGCGGCGGCAGGATGAACTGTTTCTACTGGAGAAGCAGATGCAGGAGGCACCCCTTCAGTATGACCTTCCCCGTAACCCTAACGCGTGCATGTCTGCATGGGGCTCATGCCCATACTTCCCCGTCTGCGCGGGGCAAGATGACCTAAGCACGTCAGACGCCTATAGATATAGACCGGCGCATTCCGAACTGGAGGAGAGCACATGAGTAGATTTTCACTGACCGAACCGATCGTCGCCCACAGGCGGCTACCGAGGAAGGTCATCATCGGAGACCCCGGTGTTGGTAAGACAACCTTCGCGGCGAGCGCACCCAACGTGGTGATCATAGCCTGCGAGCAGGGGGCTGATGCCCTGCCTGTTCGACGGCTTCCGACCGAGGGCAAGTGCGAGAGCTGGGATGAGGTTCTTCAGGCTGTTGAGGTAGCCGGTGACCCGTCAGTGGTTGACTGGATTGCAATTGACACCGTGACAGCGGCGCACCAGCTGGCCTCGGAGTTCGTGTGCAAGCGTGACTTCGACGGGCTCTGGGTTTCCGAGCGAGGCAACGCCGGCTACAACGCCTACGGGCAGGGCGCAAAGGCGACAGCCTCTGAGTTCCGCCGGCTCATCATCGCACTGGATGAGGCATGGCAGAAGGGCATTGGCATCCTGATGCTGTGCCACACTGGCATGATTAAGTGTCCGAACGCACTGGGTGCTGACTACCACGCCTTCGCTGGCGAGATGGAGAAGGAGACCTGGAAGCTCATCCTATCCTGGGCCGACCAGGTTGGGCACGCGTGTAAAGACGAGCGAGCTATCAAGCGGGACGGGGAGACCAGGCACAAGCTGACGTCTCTCGGTGCAGAGCGATGGCTCGTTTACGATGAAGGCTCGGGCCGCCAGACCAAGTGTCGTGCTGGCTTCGAGATGCCGAGCAGAATCCTGTTCTCGTGGGACGAGTATGAGACTCACCTCGGGGCGGATGTGCTCACACCCATGGTCACTCAGATCGTGGACCTGCTGAACCAGGTCAATCCTGACGCTCGTTCAGCTGTCATCAGAAGGCTGGGTACCGACCCAACGCCTGATGCTTTCCGTCAGCTTGGCAAGGCTAAGCTGGCCTCTCTCTTGAACTGGCTCATGGCCAAGACGGTGAAGGAGGATTGATATGCCCTTGGGATACGATCCAAACATGATTGAAAGTGGCGGCGGTGGTCGCGTTAACCCTGGCACCTATGCGTACCGTGTCGTCGAGGCGGTGGAGAAAACGTTTCGCTCCGGGAATCTCGGGCTTGAACTGAAGCTCGACGTTCTCGTTGGCGACCGTGCCATCCCTGTCTACGAGCGCATCGCGTACAAGCAGAACGTGATGTGGAAGATGCGCAAGTTCGCTGAGTCTGCCGGCTTCGACCCGATGCGCAGCCCGGAGGTTCATCAGCTCGTGGGAATGCAGGGGCGCGCCGAGTTCGCGAAGGACAGCAAGGGGTATCTGGAGGTTGACGAGTTCCTTCCAAAGAAGGACAATGCGTCAGCCCCCGCACCGGCACCGGCGCCGGCACCAGTGACAGCAGCACCGGCAGGGGATGACGTCCCCTTCTGATCGGTTGGGCGGGTCACTGTGTAGCACGGTCGGTTAGTCGCGTTTCCTCCCGTGCCCGTGGCCCGCCCTCTTTTTTTGGGGGACATTATTAATGTGGATAAAATTGCACGACACGTTCCTGGACCACAGGAAGGTGCGAAGGACTGCGCGGTCCTTGAATGTTATGGAAGCTCAGGTTCGTGGGCACCTCGTAACACTTTGGTTGTCTGTCCTAAGGCACAAGCCAGCTGGCGAGCTGGATGACTGGGACGCAGTAGACATCGCAGAGTTTAGCGGGTGGGCTGACGATGAGCATCAGTGGGTGAATACGTTGGTCAATGAGGGCTGGCTCGTCAGGGGTGGTGACGGCTACACGATCAACGATTGGCAGGAACATAACGAACTACTCAAAGCCGCTCGGGTTCGAGACCAGAACCGGGAGCGACAGAAGAGACACCGAGAGAAAAGAAGTAACGCGTTAGTCACGCGTGACACTACACCATGTAACGCGTTACAGAGAAGGCGAGAGGATGATGTCATGGCTGTGTTTGAACACTACCGGGGCTACCATCCCCGAGCGCACAAGGAGCCGCACTCTCGGATGAAGGAGTGGGGCAAGATCAAGGCGAGGTTGGCAGAGGGTTGCTCGGTTGAGGACCTGAAGCTGGCCATTGATGGCTGCCATCGTTCCCCGTTTCACATGGGTGAGAACGACAACGGCAGGAAGTACAACACCCTGGAGCTGATTGTCCGGGATGGCTCGAAGGTGCAGAGCTTCATTGAGCTAGCCCAGCAAGAGGGTCCAGTGCTGGCACAGAAGACCAGCAAAACTATTAGAGCTGCCCAGTCGTGGGCGGGGAAGGAAACGTGATGGATAACGAGCCACCAATAGAGGGCAAGTACCTGGGCCCTCACCGGACAAGGAGGCCCCTTTGCGGGAGAAGCCCCGAGCAGGTCGGCCTGGGTTCCGTAAGGGTTCGAGATCTCCCCGGCAGAATTGAAGAGTGCATGGTCAAAGCCATGTGGGATAAGTCGCCCATCGGGCTGAAGGTCCGCTTCCTGACTCATGACCGAGGTGTTGTTGAATCATCCATCGTTGACTGCGTGTTCGAGCAGGCCAATGGGGAGAGCACCCTGGTATTCATCGAGGCATGCGTACCCGAGGCAAGGGGTGAAGAGATTTCTTCAGGGCTAAAGACGGGCCTCTTTAATGTGCCCAGCCTTGAGGACATTTCGGATTCTCCTAATATTTCGAGGGCATTGATGGTCTTTGGGGAGGTGCTGGATGACGAGTGACGACAAGCCCGAGTTCGCCTCGGTGATGACGGCCCTCTGCGCTGCCTTCGGTAAGGAGCTGGATGAGGCCATCCTCGAAGCGTATTGGATGGCGCTAGAGGACATGCCGCTAGACGAGTTCAAGCAGGGCTCTAAGAAGTGCTTGCAGGAGGAGGAGTGGATGCCCAAGCCGGGTGCCATTCGTCGCTCAGCGGGCATCCTGAGCCCTGACGCGAGAGCTATGGTTGCCTTCGAGTGCGTGCGTAAGAGCATCGCCACTCATGGGGCCTATGTCTCAGTGAACTTCGATGACCCGGTCATCACCGCCACCATCCGAAACATGGGTGGGTGGATTGAGCTGTGCCAGCTGCCCACGGATAAGTTCAACACCTTCACCCGTAAGGACTTCGAGAAGATCTACAAGACGCTGCTCGGCAGCGGCATCAAGAAGGCTTCTGCTGAGTATTTGCCTGGGATCCATGAGCGGGATAACATCGGCTACTCTGCACCCATAGTGCAGTACATAGAGGCAGGCATGCCGCCTGCACACAAGCTGTTGGGGGATGGCAGTGGAGCCGATAAGAATAGTTATCTCGGGGATGCCGGTAAGCCAAAAGAACCAGAAGAGGATAGCGAGAACGAAGGACGGGCGGCCCTTCATCGTCTCCTCAAAGAAAGTTTTAGCATGGAAGAAGGCGGCTCAGGGTCAGATAGCTGAGCAGTGGGGCAGCCGCGAGACAATTGATGGCGGGATTGAGTTGGCCATCAACATCCAGTCGTATCTTGGACCGAGGCAGAAGATCGACACGGATAATCTCGCAGCTGCTCCACTCGACATACTAGAGAAATCTGGAGTTATATCAAACGATTATTGGGTGCGAAGAGTCGTCTCAGAGAGGCATCGTGATGTTGATAATCCGAGGGTAGAGATCACCCTCACTGCCTACGAGGAGACGCACGATGATTAAGTGGTTGTTGCTAGCTGCACTGCTGGCGGAAGCCGGCACGGGGCTGGCTATGACCAAGTGGAAGCGCCAGAACCTGAAGATGAAGCGAGAGATCGAGAACATTGAGTGGCGCAGGAACCCGGACATTCATAAGTTCCGGTTCGCCGAGGCGGCATCACCACTCCTCCAGCAGCGTGTAGCTGAATGTAGTGCAGCCAGTAGTTGAGATCTGGAGATTCGCCAGCTTCATCATGGTCGAGAAATCAGACTGGTTACGGACCACCTGGCATCCCGCACTCCAGCGGTCGACGCGAGTAGACGAGCGCCCTGCCTTATGCAGGTTGATGCCGAAGAACCCCTCGTCTGTTTCCCCATTCGTATCCAGCTCGCTGTCTCTGTCAACATCGCGCCAGACTTTCACTGGTCCAGAGCGCTGACACAGGGCCTCGTACTTCTGGCGATGGAGGTCGATCTCCCAGATGCCAGAGTAGTGACCCGGGCACAGGATGGCGGTGCCCTTGATGTTCGCAGGATGCTCCAGCCAATAGAGTCCGGGGTCGGTCGTTGCCTCCCAGCAGTGGACGCGCCATTCCTTCGTGTTGCGGTATGCGCAGCAGATGAGGTCGTCGAAAGCATCCGGCTTCCCGCTGCGCTTTCGGATGCCGATGATGTTCAGGTCATATTGGCCACAGAAGACTGGGTAACCCAGCGCTTCCTTGCGGGCTAGTATCGGTGGTAGCACCTAGAACCTCCACTTCAATCCCGCTGTCGCTTGCCAATCCAGTGCCTCGTTCAGCTCTACGCCCGCATCAACGAACGCGCTCAGTCCCTCAGTAATCTCGCCACCAACCGACGCAAAGGCCTGGGCCCCCACTTTAGAACTGCCAGCGCTGAGCAGACGTATACCGAGGTCAAGAGCACCACTAGTTGTGTCCCTCGCCGCGACGGCATCTCTCAGTC
>Ga0080013_1005833_pt1 | contig 11248 bp, 16 predicted proteins | sample ETNvirenome_6_85_FD_69236 | JGI IMG/M metagenome (GOLD analysis project Ga0080013, IMG submission 69236) | Marine viral communities from the Pacific Ocean - ETNP_6_85 (SPADES assembly) (version 2) | ecosystem: Environmental > Aquatic > Marine > Oceanic | place: Pacific Ocean | collected 2013-06-19
ATGCAGCACCTGGGTAGTTGAGTCCAACTAGCATGCCATTAGCATTTGGTCGGACACAAACTGTGTCGTAGTACCAACGATAGAAGCCACTCCACTCATCAGTGTTTGAAGAACGACTAAGTACCGCACCATCTAGATCAGCGAAGCCTCCACCCTCAAGTTCGCAAAGCTTCCAAGTATCAGTCTTTAGTGCAATAACAGCACCCTTAGGAGCATGCCGCGACACTCGCATTGCGATGTTGTTGTAAGACAAGGAAGAGAAACCTCCGTCTGCCTTACCAACATTGCTAACTTCCTTGGTAAGATTACCAGCAGAAGTGCCTAGAAGAATCTGAGCATACTCCTGTCGGAAACTAGGATGCACCAAGAATAGATTAGGAACACTATCAGAGGCAATTGAAATATCATCAAGAAGCCTCTGTAGCTCACCAAGACTAACATCAGCCCGTGGATCTCCATCACCATCATCACTCTGTACACAGTGAACAACAGACTGTAGAGCCTCATTGTCACCACCAGCATCAGAACGATCAACTCCAAAGTGTGAAACACTAGAGAGGTTTCCGAAGATACCAGTAGGCTCAGCAGCCAAGGCAGTAATACCATCACTTGCCTGACCACCATCCTCAACCATCACACAAGCAAGAGCGACACCTTCTGGAACAAGACTGGTATTTAATGCATTCTCTAGATCGACCTTACCAGTTGTAAGCATGCCATCAGTAATGTTTCCTACTAGGATATCATCACCGATTACCGCATAGGTGTCCATCTGGACAACATCAAAAGCCAACTCGTTACCTTCAGCCTGTAGAGTATCCTGCGTTGCCTGAGCCTTAGCGATATCACCAGTAAAGTCCCATGCAACACCAATCCCTGCATCCTTTTTCTCATTCAAGAAGCCGACAACATCGCCACCTGAGAAACAGGTTTTATTAGCAGAGTTACGAACATCATCAACCAACTTATTCATTTCGGCATCAACATAACCGATGAATGAATTCTTACCACCAGATTTGGCAGCAGAAATGGCAGGACCAGTAATCTGGAACTTACCATATAGGAACTTAGCAGTGACAGTCAGATTTGCAAAAGACTGTCGAGTAGCAGTAGGTAGCGTACCACCTTCTGTAGTGTAGTCAACACCTGTGTTCCTTCCAACGTGAACTGGAATAATTACTTGCTTACCGTTCCAGTCAACGGTAGCTTTTTCAAACAGATCGAGGGCAAGTACCTCATTATTTAGTTGTTCCTGCAGGGGTCCAAGATAAAACTCTTTTAAAATAGCCCCAAGGGAATCAATATCAGCAGTAGCCATGATTTATATCCTCCTTAGAATTCCATGTCTTTTAGAAAGGACAATGCAGCCTGTTTGGCATCCTTCATTGTCCTAGGTTTAGTATCGGCTCCTGTACTACCAGGGGCACGATCATCTGAAGAAACACCCTTGACTCTCGGGGGAGCAGAATTCTTTGTCTTCTGTTCCTTTGAGTGCCTAGCGATTGCACCTTCTTCAATTGACGCGATAAATGTATTATACCTTTCCGCTACATCCATCACGCTAACGTTAGGATCTTGCACAACAGCATGAAGAAGAACCTGCTCATTAACAGCAGGGTACTTATCAATTGCGCTTACAAGTTCCTTTTGCAATTCATTCTGTGCCTTAGCAACTTCGAATTGATGAATCCGACTTTCCAAAGCACCGTATCTCTCATCAGTAACAGTTTCCACTGTACTATGAGAAACAGAATCACTATCATTCATGTAATCATCTAGCCAAGAACTCTTGACCTCAGGTTCAGAATGATCTACAGACCCAGCAACAGGTTGCTGCAAAGAAGCGTATTGCGTCTTCATTGCTTCTAGTTGAGCTTTGAGAGTATCGTTCTCACTCCGCAGTGTATTCCTAGTCTCAACTACACTCTTAAATCTGCCATATGGAATCGCATGACCAGACTCGTCCTGTGTTTCTGTCTCTGTTGAAGAAGAACCCTCGCGGGTTCCTTCAGAGGGGGTAGGATCTTCTACAGGAGCAGACTCCTGAGTTTCTTCTACTACCTCGGTCACCTCCGAGTCGAATGAAGTGTCGGGGCTAAATTCATTTAATGAACTCCCCAATTTGTTTAACGACTCTTTATCTAATAGGCTCATAAATTCCTCCAGTATTAACGTGGCTGCCACGATGACAAAGCCCTTTTTGTCATATTAAATATACCTCAAAACTGAATAATCAACCTTTCCACCCTTTGCCTTGCGCGGTCATGGTTTTATATCTAGAGACTAACCCCTTAGGACAGTTGTATTCCTCGGCTAATTTAACTATGCCGCCCGGGACGTCGTACTCTTCCCACCATACTTTCTCTTTGATTTCTTCAATCTCTCTAAAAGTAAGTTGTGAGCTACCCTTCCTACGAGGTTTCATGTTTGCTACTTTCTCATTCAGTTCTTCCCAGTTGACTTTACTCATTTCATTTGTTCTCCCAAGGAGCTAGCTGATGCTGATTCCCACTCATCATCATTCCACTCCTGTTGATTAGAATATAGTTTACCAGTATTCAGTTCGAATTTTAATTTCTCTGCAAGCGACCCGGGTCGTTTACCCAGTGTCTTTTCTGCAATATAATAATCTGCTTGGTCTAGACCCATCAAAGCTAGTGAGGCAGCGAATACAAGGTCATCATGTTGTCCTGTAGCTGCTTCTGGTCGACCATTGTTGTTATATACAAAAGAATTAATTTCATACTTAAGTCTCTGACAGACAGGAGCAAGCGACATCTTATTAATGTTCTCCTGAATTCTAGACAACATTAGCGGTCTAGTTTGAGCAGAGGTGTTGAAGCCTAGTTTCTCAATATAACGATCACCAGCTTTATCATACGTCACCCTTCTAAATAGATGCGGATAGTTAGCCATTTGGAACTTCTCAATGACTGCCACACCGTGATTGTTAGACTCTATAACAACCAAGGCGTTATACCTATTGGATAGGTCTAGGATGTCTTGTGCGAACACTGAGATAGGTTTATGGGCATAATATGTAGCCACCACCTCCATGGCTAAGTGGTTGGTAACATCAATGACACAAGCTGCAGAGTAGTCACCATCAGGTGAGCCTCCCGCAGTATCAACACCAATAATATAAGAACGATATTCTCTGGGAGGGTTGTACTCAATTAAACCTTCCTGACTGATTAACAATGCCTCAGGATAGGTATGCCTAAAGAACTTGGTACCTGTTGTAATAAATGCTAGTGAAGGAGAGGCGGGATACTCTTGATGAAAGATGTTAAGATCACCAGCACACTTGGTATCAATGGTTTGTCTAACCCAAGCAATCTGTCTTTCAGAGAGGTTATACTCAGACTGATAATCAGACTCCCATCCTGTCTTGTTAGGTAAGGGGAGCTTCGTCTTATAGTTGCGATCCTTAAACCATGGAATAAAGAACTTATCAAAGCCACTGTCTTCCATCCACAATTGATAACCTTCGTTAAGACCATTGGCTGTAGTTTCAATAATGATCTCTGCATTGTCAGTTGCTGTCTGGAAGATAGCAGCAATTGATTCTTTAAGATTGGTATAGAAGCAAAGCTCCGATACATGGATTGCATGGAAGGTCGACCCACGAAAATGTGAGGACGATGCTGACGACACCTTAAGAGTACCACCATGAAAGAACTTAAGTTCATTGGTGGAAGACGCGTCGTACTTGAACTGCAAGAACGAAGGCAGGTTCGAATAGAACCTCCGATATATCTCGAAGATATTTTTTACAGCAGGATGAGTATGTGCGACAACAGCGCACTTAAAGTTGGGGGTGAACAGAACCCTCCAGAATAACCTAGCAGCAATTGCAGTTGACATACCCAACTGCCTAGCCTTAAGAGTATAGATCCAAGGATTCGAGTTAAGTTGTTTATAAAACTGTTTCTGTGCAGTGTTAGGTTTGAAGGGTACGAGCTTACCCTTCTTATTGGTTATCTTAAGATATTGACAGAAGTGGTCAAAGTCCTCTTGGCACTTCTTAACTTCTGTTAAAGTTTTCTTAGATTGTTTAGCCACACTTAGATATCATATCCAGTTATAATAATCTTGCAGATACCAGCAGTATATGTCCCATTATTTGTATCAGCATTGCAAAAATACAGATAACGATAACTGTCTAGAAGCATATTAATAGGAGCAGATACACCAACACCACTCAAGATCGTACCTGCAGTTGTATAGATCAGTCCAGCATCAGTAGTTTGAGCGCTCATCCCTGGTAGGTTTGATATATCTACATAACCACTAGCTCTAAGACCTTCATCATATGTTTTAGTGCCATCAGTCTGAGCAACTAGACCCATCTTAATGGTTGTGGTACTGATCATCGGAGCTTCTGTCCAGACCACCTTGACGTCAAAGACACTACCATAAGTGCTGTCTTGAAAATCAGCAACATAAGCAGCAGTACTGTTATCATAAGCAACACAATCATACTGTGTACCTGAGGATTCAACTGAGCCATTACCAATATCAACTGTCAAGACAGTCGTCAATTCAGTTAGTCCACCGATTGTACGCTTAGATTGTACCTTGCTAGTAACAGCACCAGAGATTCCTCCAACAATTGTTGGAGTAACAGTATTAGCATAAAACTCAGTTGCAATTGCAGGTTTAAGAACCAGACTGCCTTTTCCAACCTCTAGCTGGGCGTCGGTCTGGTCGTGGGCGAGACTCACCCATTGAGTCTCGTCGGTGTCCGGATCCTCGGCGCTGTGGATGTAGAGAGTCGGGTTGGTCTGAACATCGTGCTCCCAGTCCTCGCCCCGCATGTCGGCGTCGCAAAGGACAAGCTGCCTTCCGCAGTCGTCGCCTAGGCTGATGACGCCCTGGTTGAACCCGCCCATTGCACGGATGCAAAGGTGGTGGGCATCCGTGTTGAGGTAGAGGTCCGAGTTGCTGTCGTCGGCGGCGTCGACGACTATTACCTGGCTGCCGCCAGAATCCCCAAAGGTGTATACATTGGAGTTGTTGTCGATGGTCAGTTCTCCGGTGGCATCGACCGTGAAGGTGCTAGCGTTGCTCCCGTCATACGACAGCTTCAACTGCGTCGTAGTGTCGAGCACCTCCAAGGTAGTATCAGGATCTGTAACACCAATGCCGACGTTGCCGCCTGACTTGTATGTTACCCTCGCAGCATCACCGTTCGAGTCCCAAAAGGTAAGGTCGTCAGAGCCGGCTTGCTGAATGACATACCAAATCTTACCGCCGGTACCGCCTTCCATATTAAGACCCACATCACCGGTGCCCTGTTCACTTCGTTTGAGCGTAATCGCACAATGTGAGGAGGCTGTCTCTACATGAAGTTTTGAAGCTGGATTGTCTGTACCAATACCTACACTATCGGTACCAGTCGTTAGAACAACATCGGTTGAAGCATCACCCTCTGTCCAACCACCCTCAGCATCTGTTCCCCACTCTACACCAGTTGCGCCTGAGTTGACCTTAAGAACTTTATTTGCTTGACCTGTCTTGGTTGGTACCGCAAGGGTACCATCGGCAGAAACAACATTTCCACCTGTAGTAATTGTCGGTATTGCCATTAGTAATCTTCCTCCTTGTTCTTAGGGTTGGGATTATCATTCTCTTCTTCCTCAACACCTATAGCTTCACCTAACTCTTCTTTGTATTTCTTGCCCTCTGAGGTGTCCGGTTTCCATGCATCATACAAATCCATAAAGACTTTGCTATCGTCCTTCTGGGAGCCTTCTGGGGGCTCTTCTGTGGATTCTGGTTTAGCCTCTGGCGCCTCATCCACTTTGGGCGGACGACCCTTTCGCTTAGGAGGGGATTTCGCAATCATCAATTGGATTACTTCAGCACCCTTAGTAAATTGTGCAGGATCTTTTCCTAGCTCTTTGAGTAAAGCCATGGCAGCTTTTTTAGATAGTTCTTCTTCTGTTTGTGGCATATTATAATCTCCGACCTCAGTGGTTCACAACTAAATATCCCCCCCTTTGAAAATGTTAGAAGCCCCGGAAAAAAATGAGAATTCCTTATTAGCTGGTTGGGTGAGCAGAATCAAATACCCCCTTATCTGAAGTGGGTTTTATATGGAATTGGTTGTAAATCATTTTGTGCCATATGTCAACCCCATAAGTCAAATACCCCCCTTTTTATGCCCTAGGGGGCTTCTAGGGGCATTAATCTATACTTTAATACAGAAAGTTCTTGACAAGTATAGCGGATCTTGCTATACTGTATTAGAAGTTAGGGAATAAAGGAGAAAACAACATGCCTAATTACTGTGATAACAATGTGTCCATTGCCGCACCTGCCGGTGTGATTAAAGAACTTGCAGCTAGAATTAACAGCAACCTAGATAAGGACGGCAACCCTAACTGGAACGAAACATTCGTTCCTATTGAAGACCCGAACGGAATGTCGTCTTACGATAGGGAGACCGCCTGTCGAAGCTGGGGAACGAAGTGGGAGGTGGATGCGTACAGCCTGCTCATTGGCGAGAAGCGTATTGATGTTAAGTACAATACTGCTTGGGGTCCGAACCAGCCTGTGTCTGAAGCCATCATTGCTGAGTATGAAGACAGAGGTCTAACCCTCCACCACCGCTACGATGAACCGGGCATGCAGTTCTGTGGTGTCATTACAAACTTGCCTGTTGATATCGTGGGACACTTTGATCAAGCCCATATGTCCTTCACTGAATTTACGAAGACTAGGATTGCAATCTGGTGTGAGGATGATACGGGTCACTATGGTGGCAAGAACCTAGGTGATATGGGAGTGGCGATTCTGCGATCCAAGGAAGATGGTACGCAATATAAGAATGGAGACTTGGTGCTTGGTGATCAAGGTGGTGGTGTGTTTATTGATACTGAGGATGGTGAAGCCTACATTCTCTTTCAGGATGGAGATAAGGTTGAATTGTTTAAGAAGTGCAATTGCTGGTTTGGTGACTACGATCATATGGAAGAGGAAGGGCATGGCTTGGCTCAGCGTGTCCGGACACTGACGGACGACAAGGCGCTTAGGGGAGGTAATTAATAATGTTGGTATGTAAGGAATGTAAGAGTACTGAGCTTAAGATAAGGGGATGGATTGATCCCAACTTGATCGCTAACGAACCTTTTCATTTTACTGATTTCTATTGGGATACAGTTTACTGTACTGATTGTAAGCGGGTAGCAGACCTTGCTGACTTGGAGGATGGCGTCCTCACCTTCTAGAATAAACTCTTAACAACCTGGGCAATCACAGTCCCTCCACTCATAATGGCTATCCATTTAATTATGTTTAGTTGTTGTGACTGGAGGGCTATGCATTTTGTAAGCTTACCTGTCTCGGAACAAAGGGAAGCTATATCAGTCTTGTTATGTTCTATCTGTACAGAGTGTTCATCCAACCTGTACTGCAGCAAGGTATCATCCATCCTCATCGGTGCCTAGGATACCTAGTACCTCTTCCTCATATGAACCGATGTCTTGGTTCCTTATGATATCAGACAGTAACCTTAGTGCCTCTAGCTTAACCTTAGCTCTACTGGCATAGTGACCATTGTTATCATCGTCTGGTGTCTCAACAATAAACTGCAATACCAATTCCTTTAAGTCGTCATTAGTAACATCAGGGTTAGGTAGTGCGTCGATAATAGCCTTTAATGTGGCTTTATTTGGCTTTTTAGGCATATATATGGTCCTTTTTAAGCATATGGGGTTGACAATCTACACAAAAGATATTCAGTTTTTGTACCCCTACATCTATTCTTTTATATCTTGCTTCTCGTTAAAGTTAGTAACAACTTCTTCCTTAATGATTTGCTTTAGTAACAAGTTCTTTCCTATCCGTCCAACCTGTTCTTAGTTTTAATTCTCTTTCCCCTCGCCTTTCTTTTCTTCCACTGCTCTATGGTTTCCCCTGGTTGTTTGTGTCTATAAGCCCAAGCCAATACATCTGCTCTTACCTTCTTTACCTTAGGACTAATGTGTGAGAATGACCTACCTTCTATCTTTACTAGGTCAAGCATTGTTAGTGCACCCATGTAATAAAGCGCCCAATGGTTTCCCCATCTTCCTTCAATATATGTTGCTACCTCTCTTGCTACTGCTGCCTTCTCTGGATGGTCAGCACCTATACCACCACCTGATCCATACTCTATAAAATCTTTATTGATCTTGGTAGTTGCATTAACTACTGCTTCTAAGTTCTCTTGTGGTATCTCTGCCTTATGTTTGTTTATCATCCCTATATAATTCAGCAGCTTGAATCTTAACCAATGCCAATTGATTACTGGATACCATTCTATTCCTTTCTCTTTCTTCTTATTGCAGTACTTGATTAGTTCCTCGGCAACATACATTGCACAATCATATTGCATTTCCTTAGCACATATCATTTGCCAAACTGTTGTCGTCTTCTTTCCTTTCTTTGCTGTATGTGCAATGGTTTCTATTAGGCATTGGGGATTAGCACAAGCAGATGGTTTACCATCCTTCCTGAATAGGTGTTCTGTACCACACCTTTTGCATTCTAATAGTTTCATCCATTGGTGCCCTCCACACGACCGAACTTCTTAACATGGGCGACGGCTTCTTTTCTACCCTTAGTATCCCACCATACCTTCTGAGCCTCAATAGTTTTCTCATATGCTTTGGTGGCTTTGTATCTTGTGTATGTGTGTGTGCCCTTGTCATTCTTAATTAATACATCACCAGTCTGAAAGAGTTCTACCAGTTCCCTTCTTTCTTTATGAGGTGTGTCTTCATGGAATACAACATGACCAACCTCTAAGAACTGAACTAAGTCCATACCAAACCTGATACAATGCTTATTTCTTCTATTCTTAGCTTCCCATACCTTTGATAGTTCCATCCTCTTATCAAACTCTTTGCATATCTCACGAAGGCATCTGTGTTTGATGTTCATTTGAGCGTCCTTCATTGGTTCTAGGAATTCCAACACTTCGATTACTGCACTGCGAGTTACATAGTAACATGCCTTAAAGTTATCTATTGCACCTTTGTCCTCGCATGTTTCTCCATAGGTATCAAGAGCGATTTTGATATCGCTGAACATGCCCCAATACATTCCTTCTAAGATGTTCTTATTAGGTGTCCATCCATCATGTAACTGCTCATTTACCTTCTGTTCTCCCGTACCTTCTTTTGAGGTATCGCTTTCTATTTTTTGTGACATGGTATCTCCTTTCTTTGATTTCATTTAATATGCCATCTCTCTTCAGCCATTGTTTCCATCTTCTTATAGCTGCTTCAATATTATTGTTCTTTACTTTGAATTCCATTAGTTCTTCTCCAAGTATTCATGTAGCTCCTTTATAACTAAGTCTAGGATTGCAACCATACCTGTCAGACCAACGATTCTCAATTGTGCTCTAGCATCACCCTGATTAGTCTTATGGGTTTCTAATTCTGTTACTGCATTATCCCGCATCCTGGTGTACTTCTTGTACAGTGGATGCTGATGTCTCCAATCTGGTGTTCGATTGGAACCACTTAAATTCAACATAAGGTTTCCTCCATTTCCTAGCATTGCAAGATCTACAACATGGTACCACATTATGTAATGTGTAGATTCCATTGTTGTCTACCCTATCCATACCATTCTGAGTTGCCTTGCTACAATAGTGGCATGGTTGTTTCCAAATCAAAGTAGCATAATCCTCATATGCTAATTCGAAATTAATTCCTCTAAACTTAGCGGTTCTTTGAATTGTTTTATATCTGCCTAGAGGTGTACTCTGTTCTACCTCTTTGAGATATTTTCTTTGATATGCTAAAGCACGATCTCTATCGTCTTGGTATTCAAGCTTTCTGCATTGTTTGCATACGCCTTTTAACCCATCTTTCCTTCGTCTACAAATACCAAACTTAGATAAACCTAAGTCTTCTTTGCAGCCGCTGCACTTCTTCGTTGTCTCCATAACATTTATTCTCCTGTTTTAATTAAATAGTCTCGGATCTCATTGGTCAACTTTTTCTTCTTGCTGTAATATGTTCCTCTAGAAATAATCTTATTGGGAAAGTTGACAAGCTTCCCTTTAGTATCATCCCATTCTGTCTTTCTGAGGCACAGCATTTCCTCATAAATCCATTTGTCTTCTACACCTTTGGTCTTGATCAAATTCGAAATTTGATCCAACTGCATTTCTGTAATCACTTTATCCTCCCTATGCCCTTGTTGATAAAAATCTTTGCAATGTCTGTATACCACTTTATCGTATCTCTTTTGCCTGGAACTAATCCTAACCCTGTAGTGATACCAGTTCTGGAATATCCCCCAGCAATAACCCTTCCATTTATCAGGTGAGCCACAATTCTTTCCATTGATTGCATCCCATTTATCAATAATGAATTGTGCTGATGTTGCAAGTAACAGATCATCAAAGGCATCTGTTGGTCCGAACCAAGCATTGATTGAGTTACGAAAGAATTCTGCTTTCTTAACCTTGTGTTTCGTGTACAAGGTACGAAGGTAGAATCCTGCAATGCCTGTATTCCTATCATGGTAGAGCCACTCCTCTTGCTCTGCATTCATAATGTCTCCTTAACATCTATACTATTATATAGTACTATAGTTCAATTGTAAAGCAAAAAATATAAAAAAAACCCCAACTATTTCTGCCTTGGGAGAGCGAGTTGGGGTAAAAAAGTGTGGGAGCAGAGACTTAGAAGTTAAGGAGACAACGAAGTTAGCCCACTGTTTTTTTTAGGAAATGATCAAATGTCTGTAAACATCACCTCCTCTTACATCTAAATATACATCATTTCCTGTTACTTATACAGATGTAATTAAACTATTTCGATCAACCAAGCCCGCCTAAGCTTTTTAACATCTTCAGTACCTATAAAACCATTTAGGAGATTCTCAAGTGTTGTTATATAATTAGCATGATTTTGAATGGTTTTATCTTTCCTCTCCATGCGGCGTACATGTTGTTCTAGTAATATTATTTTTCTGTTACCAAAGCCCATTTGCGGCTCGCTGCAGCAACATTTTTCTGGGTGTTTGCACTTCATTTGAGGTACCCTTGCGGTAGGGAGATATCTCCGTGGTAGAAGCCCTGCTCCAACGCCCGGACCCGGGCGGGATGTGCGTGACTAACAACTTTTAAATCCAGTCCTTCAATGAAGCCGAATGTTCCGATGTTGTCGGTGCCTAGGTTAGGATGACCGGGCACGGCGTTGGGTAGTGGGACGATCTTATCGCCGTCCCCATATGGATC
>Ga0080013_1005834_pt1 | contig 11247 bp, 12 predicted proteins | sample ETNvirenome_6_85_FD_69236 | JGI IMG/M metagenome (GOLD analysis project Ga0080013, IMG submission 69236) | Marine viral communities from the Pacific Ocean - ETNP_6_85 (SPADES assembly) (version 2) | ecosystem: Environmental > Aquatic > Marine > Oceanic | place: Pacific Ocean | collected 2013-06-19
TATAAAAGGAGAGCGATCCAAGGTTGCGACTTTGTCGGCGAAGGTTCTCTAAAAATAAATTGTAAAAGTATCTGAAAATATGATATTATATTTCAATATTTTATATTAAGATATGAAAGAGTATTTAAAAAATTCATTTAACAAATCTCTTAAAGAAAAAAGAGAATATTTATTATTTAATAAAGTACCTTTATTTATAATAGATTTCTTTCCTGATCATATTGATATAAATTATATTATTAAAAGAATTGAAAAAAATATTCCACCTTCTTTTTTAGTTAATATAGATGCAATTTATGTTGGAGAATTTGAAGAATTAAATAATAGAGAGATTCAAGCGATGTATAAGGATAGTGCTATTTACCTTTCTTCGTTTAAAAATTCAAACATTCCAGTCTCAGAAGAAGTGATCGTTGTAGACATTGTTCATGAAATTGGTCACTCTTTTGAAGAAAAAGTAATGTATGAACTTTATCACGATAAAAAATTAGAAAATGAATTTATTTCAAAAAGAAAAAGATTATTTGAAATCTTAAAAAGCGAAGAGTATAAAATATCAGAAGATCTATTTTTAAATCCAGAATATGATGAAAAATTTGATCTTTTTCTTTATAAAAAAATTGGGTATGAAAAACTTTCTCTTTTAACTGTGGGTCTCTTTACTTCTCCTTATTCCGCAACTTCTTTAAGAGAATATTTTGCAAATGGGTTTGAAGAATTCTATTTAGGAGATAAGAAGTATTTAATGGAGATATGTCCAACACTTTTTAAAAAAATTAAATTAATTTCTAATATTGAAGAGGTATAAAATGATTAAAGAAGTAAAAGTAGAAGAAAATAAACAAAACGGATTATTTTTGGTTGAGGTAGAAGTGGAACCTGCTGGGGATGTCGGAGTCAAAGAACGACTTAGAACACCTGATATTAAGAGATATTTAAAGAAATTAGATTATAAAATTGGAGAGGTTGTACAAAGAAATTCTTTAACAAATGATTCACCCCCTTATAAAGCAACTTGGATATTTGAAAAATTAGGCAAGAAAAATCTTGACAAACCAGTTAAAACTGTGGTATCATCAAGACGTGCGAAAAAGGTAAAAAAACCTAGTTCAGTACAGAAAGATGATGCTTAAAAGTGCCCCACATATCATACAGTGCTCTCAAAAATTGGGATTTTTGTCCCTTTTATCATAAACTTACATATATTGATAGAATTAAACTTTTTCAAGGAAATGCTTACACCGCCTTTGGCACAGCACTTCACAATACTTGTGAAAAACTTACATTAAACGAATCTATTGATTATAAAAAAACCTTTAAACAATCTTTTAAAGACGAATTAAATAAACTTAATGAAATCCCAGAAGAACATGCCTCTATGATTAGGGATATGAAAGAGCAAGGTCTTGAACTTGCTTCAATGGTTTTGAATGCTCTTAATGTTAAATTCCCAGGATGGAAAGTTGTTTCAGCAGAAGAAGAAATTGTTGAACCAATTCTTGATTGTGCTGGTGTTTATGATTATAAAGGATTTTTGGATCTTGTGGTTAAAACTCCAGATGGAAAATACCATATTATCGACTGGAAGTCGTGTTCATGGGGTTGGGATATCAAAAGAAAAACTGAAAGAATGACGACTTATCAGTTGACGTTTTATAAGAATTTCTTCTGTGCAAAGCACGACGTTAACCCAAAAAATGTTGAAACTTATTTCGGACTATTGAAGCGGACGGCCAAGAAAAATAAGATTGAAATCTTCAGAGTTTCCAGCGGACCAAGAAAAATTAAAAATGCGCTAAACATTTTAAATAAAGCGGTGTATAATATCCATAATAATAACCACCCAAAAAATCGCCTAAAATGTGATAAGTGCGAGTTTAATAAAACTGAGTGGTGTCCATAGGAGAAAGATGACAGATAAGAAGATTAAAGTCTTAACAATTTCAGATCACCCCATGTCGCCCTCTGGTGTTGGAACTCAAACAAAATATTTTATTGTAGAGTTATTAAAAACTAAAAAATTTAAATTTGTTTCACTTGCTGGTGCCATAAAGCATGATAATTACAACCCTTTAAAAGTTGAAGAGTGGAAAGAAGATTGGATCATTTATCCTATTGATGGCTATGGAAATCAAGATATTATTCGCTCGATTATTAGGACTCAAAAGCCAGATATTGTTTGGTTTATGACTGATCCGAGATTTTATGGTTGGTTGTGGCAAATGGAAAATGAAATTCGTGCGTTGTGCCCCATGGTATATTATCATGTGTGGGACAACTATCCATATCCAAGGTTTAATAAAATTTGGTATGATTCAAATGATGTTGTTTGTACGATTTCTAAACTTACTTCTGATTTAGTTCAAACTGTGGCGCCCGATGTGGAAGAACATTATCTCCCTCACGCCATACCAGAAATGCTTTTTAAAAGACCTTCTGATTCTGAGGTTTTAGATTTTAGAAAAAAGAATTTCAATTTAGGAAAAGATGATTTTCTGATTTTTTGGAATAGTAGAAACGCACGCAGAAAACAAAGCGGAACACTAATTTGGTGGTTTAAAAGCTTTTTAGACAAAATGAAAGAAAAACATCCAGATGTAAGTTCTAAATTAGTGATGCACACTGATCCTCGCGATCCTAATGGTCAGGATTTGTATGTCATTATAAATGAATTAAAACTAGAAGGAAAAGTTTTTATTTCAACCGAAAAGATTCCTCCTAACCAATTAGCATTAGCATATGCTGCTTCTGACTGTACGGTTGGAATCTCAGATGCCGAGGGCTTTGGTCTTTCTACGTTCGAATCACTTTGTTGCGAGACGCCAATTATTGTTACAATGACAGGAGGACTTCAAGAACAAGTAACAAATTTTGATTCTCTTTCAGAAGAAGTGGTATTAAAAAGAAATTTAAATTCGCGTTCTGTTACGGAATATGAAAATGGAATTGGCATAGAGCCAGCCTCTAAAGCAATTATTGGTTCACAAGATGTCCCTTATATACATGAAGATCGACTATCGGAACAATCAGTTGTAGAAGCTTTAATGATGATGTATGAATTTGGTCCCAAAAAGCGCCATGAACTAGGAAAATCTGGTCGTGAACATGTGTTAAAGAATTATAATTTTGAAAATTTTTCAAAAAAATGGGAAAAAATTATGATAGATACCCACGAAAAACATGGTTCTTGGGATACAAGAAAAAATTATAAAGCTTGGGAGTTGAGAGCGGTATGAAAAAGGTATTAGTTAGAGGACCCGCTTTGAGCCAAAGCGGTTATGGCGAGCACACTCGTTTTATTCTTCGGTCATTACGAAGTAGACCTGAATTATTTGATATTTTTCTTATTAATATTCCTTGGGGTCAAACAGGGTGGATTTGGGAAAATAATGAGGAAAGAAAGTGGATAGATTTTCTTCTTGAAAAAACAATTAATTACGGTCAACAAGGTGGTCAATTTGACTCTTCATTACAAGTAACAATACCAAATGAATTTGAAAAAATAGCACCTATTAATATTGGTGTAACTGCTGGGATAGAAACAACAAAGATTGCTCCACAATGGATTGAGGGTGGCTTAAAAGTGGATAGAATGATTGTCGTTTCAGAACATGCTAAGTATGGATTAAGAAATACAGAGTATTTAGCTACAAACAACTCGACTGGCGAAGAGTTTATGGCAAAAATATCTTGCCCTATTGATGTTGTGGGATATCCTGTTAAAAAAACAACTCCAGAAAAAATTGATCTTAAATTAAAATATGATTTTAATTTTTTAGTAATTGGAACGTGGATTGTTCGTAAAAATTTAGAAAATACAATTAAGTGGTTTGTTGAGGAATTTTACGATCAAGAAGTGGGATTAGTTATTAAAACATCTTTGATAAGAAATTGCTTACAAGATCGAGAAGCAACAGATTTTAAAATAAAGCAATTACTACAGGAATATAAAGGGCGGAAGTGTCAAGTTTATCTTTTACATGGAGATATGAACGAAGGTGAAATGGCTTCTTTATATCAACACCCACAAATTAAAGCTTTGGTGAATTTTTCTCATGGAGAGGGATTTGGTTTACCTCTTTTTGAAGCAGCTTATAGTGGGCTTCCAGTCATCGCTCCAAATTGGGGAGGACAATGTGATTTTCTATACATAACTGAAAAAAATAAGAAAGGGAAAATTAAGAAAACTCCTATGTTCTCTTCCGTTTCTTACGATATCAAACCAATACAACCGGAAGCTCATTGGGAAGGAGTTATTCAGAAAGATTCACAATGGTGTTTCCCAAAAGAATGGAATTGTAAAAAAACTCTCCGTTCAATAAAAAAAGATTATGGTACAGTAAAATCTAAAGCCAAGAAACTTCAAACATATTTAAAGAAGGAATTTTCAGAAGAAAAGCAATATCAAAAAATTGTTAAATCAGTTTTTCCAGAAGCTCCTGAGTTAGAAGATATTAATTATGTATTTGTCGCAGATATGTTTGCTGAACAATATAATGGTGGAGCAGAATTGAGCCTCGAAGCTCTTATTCAAAAAACACCAGATATATTTGTTAAGTTAAATGCTAATATGGTAAACGAAAAATTAATTGATTTTTATAAGGATAAGAAATGGGTTTTTGGTAATTTTACCTCTCTTGATAAAGGAATCATGAAAACTTTTATTGAAAATAAAATCAAATATTATGTAATAGATTCTGATTATCATTTTTGTAAGCACAGGCTTGCTGAACTATGTAAGGTTTTTAATGCCGAAAAGGATTGCTATTGTGTTGAAAGAACTGATCACGGAAAATCAGTTAAAGAGTTTATACAACATGCAGAATTGGTGTTTTATAGATCTGAAAAGCAGAGGGATTATCATTTACATAAATTATCCTTAAAAGCTGAAAAGGCAAAAATTTTAACTTCTACTTTAGATGATGATTCTCTTGAGTTGATTAAAGAATTACGAAAGGAATATAAAGATAAAAAAGATAAATTTTGGGTTATAAGCTCATCCCCATCTTGGGTTAAAGGTACAGCTCAAGCAAAAGCTTGGTGTAATGAAAATAATAAAGATTTTGTTGAGTTACACGGAAAAACCCACAAGGAAGCACTTGATACTCTTGCTAAAGCAGAAGGTCTTTGTTTTCTACCTAATGGTGATGATACGTGCCCTCGCCTTGTAATAGAAGCAAAGCTTTTAGGTTGTAAAATAGAAACTAACGATAAAGTTCTTCATATGGAAGAAAAATGGTTTAAAACAGATAATCTCGACAAAATTGAGAGTTATTTGCGTAAAATTTCTAAAAACTTTTGGAAAACTATTGAAAGCAGATGAGTATAAATTTTAAAATTGTTGTTACAATGTTTAATGTCGAACGCTGGTCTAAAAATACAGTTACTAGCGTCGTGAACCAAGATTATCCAAACTTTTCTGGGGTTTTTATAGATGATATATCAACTGATAAAACCGCAGATATTGTAGGAGGGTTAATTAAAGGCGATCCTAGATTTTCTTTGATTAAAAATAAGAAAAAGAAATATTCTCTTGAAAATATTTATGATGGTATTAATTTTTTAAACCCAAACGATGAAGATGTTATTGTTTCTCTTGACGGTGACGATTGGTTAGCTCATCCAAATGTTTTAAAAACTTTAGAAAAATCCTATGAAAAAACAAAATGTTGGGTGACTTATGGAAGTTATATCGAATTCCCATCAGGAAATCCAGGAACGGAAGCATCAAAATATCCAATAAGTGTTATAGAAAATAACACTTTCAGAAAGGAAAAATGGAGAGCTTCCCATCTACGAACTTTTAAGTATAATCTTTGGAACAAAATTAAATATGAAGATTTTTTATATACAGATGGAAAATTTTGTAGAACTTGTATAGATAAAGCTTTTATGTATCCTTTGCTTGAAATGGCTGGCAAAAAAGCCGAATATATAAGAGATGTATTATATGTTTACAATTTCATGAACCCAAACAATGTTCATAAAGTAGATCGATCGCTTCAACTAAGAACAAGTGAATATCTTCAGTCAAAACCACCATATCAAAGAATATTATGAATATCTTATTAGATAATGTTAATACAAATTCTAGCAGTGGTCCCAATTCCTTTGGTAAAAAATTAAAAAAATATTTGAAAAAAATAGGATGTAATTTTTCTTCCGATTATGATATACAATTGTCTTTTATAAGCACAACTTCTAAAGGGCAAATACCAATTGTTTTAAGATTGGACGGAATTTATTTTAACACTTCTCAAGATTATTGTTTACAAAACAAGCCTATTGAATTTTCTTATCAAGTATCTGATGGTGTTGTTTTTCAAACTGAATTTAATAAAGAATTAGTTTTTAACTATTTTGGTCCTCATGATAATGGTATTGTTATTAGAAACGGAGCTGATCTTGATTTAATAGGAGATATTAAAACATATTCTTCTTCAGTGCTTGATAAATTTGATAAAATTTGGGCGTGCGCCTCTCGATGGAGACCACATAAGCGACTTAAGGAAAATATAAAATACTTTTTAGAACATAGTTCCGAAAAAGAATGTTTAATAATTGCTGGAGATAATGCTAAATTTGATGTTGTCGATGACCAGAGAATTTTCTATTTGGGGAATATTTCTTATGAAAATCTTCTTTCTTTATATAAAAGAGTTGATTATTTTGTCCATTTGGCGTGGATAGACCATTGTCCTAATGTAGTGGTTGATGCCCGCGCAGCAGGTTGTAAAATTATTTGTTCTTCAACGGGGGGAACTAAAGAAATAGCGGGCGACGATGCTATAATTATCGAAGAAGATAAGTGGAATTATCAGCCAATAAATCTTTATAATCCACCACTGCTAGATTTTACTAAAAAAGTTAAAAACAAATTTAATAGCAATTATGATATGAATTTTGTAGCGCAAGAATATTTGAGGTTTTTAAAAGATGTTAAGTACGACTGAAAAAATATTTTATGATGGATTTTTGTATAACGAATTTAAAGAAACTAATTCTTTATCGAAGGTAATTTCCATATCCAAAGATGCAGTAAATAAAAAAGTAAAAGAGGACTTTTTTTTAATAGAAAAGTACAATCTTGCTTTAGATCTAAAACCATCTGTTGTTGATTATGATGAATGCTTTTTACAACTTTTAAAGGACAATGATATTCCTTCCCTTCTTAATAAAACGGGGTTTGATTTGCGACTTTCCAATATTCAATTACGAATTGCCTATCCAGATTCTTCTAATAAAGATAATAGCTATATGCCTTGGCATCGAGATAGTTATCATTATCATGAAAATGAAAAGCCTTCTGGTAAAACACCACCAGGATTTAAAATACTTTTTTATCCAGATATAAATGAAAGCCAAGAAGAAGTCGTTTCGTTAGTTCCACGAAGTCAGTTGCAACAAAAATTTCGGGAGCAAGAGGATTATGTTCAACAATTTTCTTTTAATATGATAAAATTAAAGGCAGATAGTAAAAAATATTTGTTCTTTAATACATCTATAATGCATGGTACTTTACCCACAGAATTTACTCAAGGACAACCTAGAATAATTTATAATTTTTGTAATAAGTTTCAATTGGATAATGAAGAAGCAAAAGATATAAGCAATAAATATATGGAGTTCATAAGTGATTAAAATTGGTTTTGTAGGAGCAGGCAATAGAATAAAAAAATATAATTTGCCAGTTCTTTTACAAATGAAAGACAAGTTTTCTGTTGTTGGATACAATACCCGGCGTGGAAATTTAGATGAAGAAATAGAAGTAAAGACTAAAGCGAAGTTTTATTCTTCTATTGAATCGATGTCAAAAGATTGCGATTTATTATTAATTTCAATACCAGCCGTTTCAAATACCGAACCCATAAAAAGAGCAGTTAAATGCGATAAGCCTATACTTTTAGAAACTCCATTGGGCATGGATGTTGAAAATTCATATAATAATTACAATACTCTTCTTGATGCTAAAAAACCAGTTGGTGTTATTGAACAATGGCCTTATTTACCAATGGAAAATTTCAAAAAACAAATAATCAAATCTGGAATCTTGGGAGATGTTGTGGCAGTTGAAAATGATTATAGATCATATGAGTTTCACGGAATTGCTCAACTTAGATCATATTTGAAAAAAGAGTCTAAACCCGTTGATATTAAAATACAACAATCAGGTTTTCCATCACCATCTTTTTTGGATTTTAATAATTCTTTGAATAATCCAACAAACGATTATTGGAAAATTGTTTCTGCTAGGATGAATGATAATTCCCTTTTGACTTACAAATATACAACAAACTTTAAAAGAATGCCATTTCGATTCCCAAAGGGTTTACAAATTTTTGGAACTCGTGGAACAATTTATAGTGATTGTTTGTTTAAAGAACCATGTCAAATTAAAATTCTTAATGAAAACGGAGAAACCAAAGAATTAGAAGTTATTAAGAAGTATGAACTAGACGAAATTCAATCCATTTCCACAAGCGCAGATAATCAAAAAATAAGTTGGGAAAATTCATTTTACGGAAGCGGTCTCGATGAACACCAAGTAGCAATCGCCCAGCATTTCGATTCAATGTGGAATTGTTTGGAGAATAGCGGAGAAATTTTATACAAACCAAAAGATTCATTTGAGGATATGGCTTTACTTTATGGTCTAAAATTTTGATTAATGTGAAGATTTTTATTAATAAAGTTGGTGAAAATTGGATTTGTGATAGGTTCGCTCAAGAGTGGGAAATTTACAATTCAACGTTTTCAACAAACGATATATCTGAAGCTAATATTATATGGTTGATGGCTTCGTGGGGGTGGCAACAAATTCCTTTACAGTTTTTAAAAAATAAAATTGTTGTAACAACAATTCATCATTTAGATTTAGATAAATTTAATGAGAAAGAAAGATTAAATTTTCAACAAAGAGATTTATTTACTGATTTTTATCATGTTCCTTGTTTGTCATCCAAACAGCAGATACAAAATTATACAAGTAAACCTATTTTCGTTCAACCATTTTGGGCGAATAAAGAAATATGGTTTCATATAAACGAGAAAGACAAACTCAGAAAAGAATTTGAGATATCTTTAAACAAAAAAATAATAGGGTCTTTTCAACGTGATACCGAAGGGCATGATTTGAAAAGTCCAAAATTATCTAAAGGTCCAGATATTTTTTGTGATATAGTTGAAAAAATAAATAAACGTGACAACAATGTTGAAGTTTTATTAACTGGCTGGCGACGACAATATGTAATGAATCGACTTGAAAAAGCAGGTATAAATTACCATTATCATAATTTAGTTGATTTTAAAACAATGAACAAATTGTATAATGTATTGGATTTATATATTGTTTCCTCAAGAGTTGAAGGGGGACCTCAAGCTGTTATTGAGTGCGCTCTTGCTAAAACACCAATAGTTTCGACAGATGTTGGAATGTCTTCTCTTATATTATCACAAGAAAGCATTTACGAGCCAGATAATTTTGAAATGGCAAAACCGAATACAAATTTTGCCTATGAGAATGCTATAAAATATAATTTACCTTTTGGTTTCCAGAATTTTAATATTTTTTTCGAAAAAATTTTATCAGAAAAGAAAAAATAATTATTATGTTAATATATTTTAATTGGAAACCAAGAGAAAATTCATGGGGCGGTGGCAATCAATTTATAAAATGTTTAAAGAAATATTTTAAATGCGAAAATTTAGTTACAGAATATCCTTCTGACGCCGATATTATATTTTTCAATAGTCATCAAGATCACCAGGAAGCCATTAATTTGAAAAATAATTTTCCTAATAAAAAATTTATTCATCGTGTTGATGGACCAATGAAGCTATATAATAATTTATCCGATACTAGAGATAATTTGGTATATCAATTAAATGATATTATAGCTGATGCGACTGTTTTTCAATCTATTTTTTCATATGAAAAAAATTTAGAAATGGGCATGAAATTTAATTCATTATATGCTATAATATATAATACTGTAGACCCAGAAATTTTTTCAAAAAAAACAGTTAAAAAAAAGAAAGGTGAAAAAATTAATTTAATAGCAGCTAGTTGGTCGAATAATATTAAAAAAGGATTTAGGTATTATCAATTTTTGGATGAAAATTTAGATTTTTCTAAATATAATTTTAGTTTCGCAGGGCGGACTCCACTGGAGTTTAAAAATATTAAAAAACTAGGCACATTAAACTCCATTCAATTAGCAACACAGTTAAAACTAAGTGATGTTTATATAACTGCGAGCGAAAACGATCCGTGTTCTAATTCTTTAATAGAGGCTTTAACAAGCGGACTTCCAGCTTTAGCCTTGAATAGTGGTGGTCATTCAGAACTTATAAAAGAGGGCGGATTGTTGTTTGAGAATAATTATGACTTGCTCGATAAGATTAAATTTTTAAGCAACAACTACGAACAATATTCTAGTAAAATAACAGTTAGTGATATTCACAATGTGAAGAAGAAATATATTTCTTTTTTTAAAGAAGTTTTAGAGGGACATAATGCAAATTGACGAACTATTAGAAGATATTCCAGATAAGCGAGAAAATAAAGGTACAACTAGTTTACGTTTTAAAAGAGATTTAATTGATTTTTTCCAAAAAAAGAATAAAAATAAGGGTACTTTGGTGGAACTTGGAACTCATAATGGATTTTCTACCAAAGTGTTAAGCCACCTTTTTCAAAATGTAGCAACATTTGATAATAATTATGAAAATACTTGCAAAGCTAAATGTTTTAATCAAGAAGTGGATAATATAACTTACCATATTGAAGATGTATATGAATATGATTGGTGGAAAGTATCTAATGATATAAGTGCTGTTTTTGTTGATACTGTTCACACTTACGAAAAAGTAGTTTTGGATATTGAAAATTGTTTAAAAATTGAAAATGAGTGTTATATTATTTTTGATGATTATGGCTTATTTGAAGAAGTTAAAAAGGCTGTTGATGAATATACGGAAAATAAAAAGATTGAATTTGTAAAATATATTGGAGAACCTAAAGGTTCTGATTGTCGTGTTGGAAAAACATTACAGGATTGGGAAGGAATTGTTTGTAAGAAAAATAAAAATGAAACAAAAGGTGATTTTTAAAAATGGTTGATATTGATTTTATTATTCCCTCTTTTCGTTCAAAAGAATTCGCAGAAATTTCTATTAAATCTTTTGAAAAATTCAAAGGAGAATTTAATTTTAGATATATTGTGGTAGAAAACTCAAACGACAATT
>Ga0080013_1005835_pt1 | contig 11246 bp, 19 predicted proteins | sample ETNvirenome_6_85_FD_69236 | JGI IMG/M metagenome (GOLD analysis project Ga0080013, IMG submission 69236) | Marine viral communities from the Pacific Ocean - ETNP_6_85 (SPADES assembly) (version 2) | ecosystem: Environmental > Aquatic > Marine > Oceanic | place: Pacific Ocean | collected 2013-06-19
TATCGCACTATTAGGGTTCTCGTTGTTAGGAAATATTCTAACGCTATCAGGATATTCGTTTTCCATTTTTTTTCTCCATTAATTAAACAAGTCATGTAAGGCAGAAAGTTCTGAGTTAACTGCCTTACACTATCCATTCCTAACCCAAAGAGGACTAGCCTTTGATGAATTGGGTAGCTGAAAGGATACCCATTTGGTTATTCTAATATTCATAATTTAAAAGTAAGTAGCTAGTGCATGATGGTTTAGTTCTCATTTACTTTTATCCTCAACCTACTTAGTGTCCTCTTACTCGTTTAACCGAATACTCACACGTCAGGATTTTATAAAGGCTCATTCCTAGCTACTCACCATTTATTTCTCCCTTATTGGTTAATATTTCTAGTAGTTTGATTTTATCTTCTTTAATAAAATCTCTCTTGTTCGTAGTATGTTCTATATCCAAGCCCTTATATTTAAATTTAATGATTAGCTTGTCTTCATTCTCTATTAATTTGGGATTTAGCCCCCTTCTTGATGAAGCCTGTATAAATCCAATAATTGCTCTCTCGTAAGTATCTTGTTCTTCGTAATCAAGAAACATTTTCTTCCTCCCATTTTTTAAATTGGCTACAGTATTTATTGACGTTGCAATAACTTTTACACCTTATCGGTTCAGACTTTCTTTCTTCTATGTAAAAATCTTTATCGTCATTAGCTTTCAAACCTTTCTCCGCTTCTTCTTGAGAATCATAGACTTTAATTGCCCTAACTCGATTCTTCTTCATTATTGCGAATTTGCTATCTTTTTCCCAAGTGTCCTCTTTCGTACATAAAGGTAAGTCCTTGCCTTCCATGTGTGATTTAACTGCCTTCTGATGCTCTAAGACTCTGCCCTCTACATATTCATCTTGTTCTTCTTCGCTCCATAAAGGGATGTCAATTCGCTTAATTGGTGCTTCCGGATAATCTGCTGACTGTTGGGATGTATTTGATTTATGATCTCTGAATATAGCTATGATCTCTAGCTTCTTGACCTTTAGACCTTTAGCCTTCCTTACTAAATAAGCGTAACCGTTTAACTGCTTAACCCAATCCGGTTTAGGTTGCTCCCCCATAATGACACTATAAACACCAACGTATTTATAGTCTTGAATGATAACTCCGTCTTCCTCAATGTGTTGCACATCTATTGCACCTGATAATCTCCAACCGTTAACCTCTGTAAATAATCTTTCTTCACTTAAAACAGTATCGCTTTCATCAATGCCAATCTCTAATATCTTGTGCATCATAGTTCCCATGACTGCGTAATATCTATCTACTACATCTTCTACTATGGAATCTTTATGAAGATTTCTTAGTATAGACATTTGAGGAGAAGACATTGCTTCTGTCATAGATAAATTGGAATCTCCTTTCGTGTATTCATCCCTTCGTACAAGATTTACAAAAACTTCCGGTAAATTATGTTTGTTAGTTAATTTCATTTCTCCCCTTCATCTAATAAATCTTCTACTGCCTTATCAACCATGTCTTCCATTCTGTCTAGCGTTGCTACGCATTCATTTAAAAGTCTAATCATTTCTTGGCAGTTCTTATCTGCTTCCTCTACTAATTTTCCTATGTCTTTTTTCTTGCTCATTTATCAATTTTAAACACCCTTAAACCTTCTTCTTCTAAGAAAGTTTTAACATTAAATCTATCAGTCTTCTTGGCATTTAAATTCATAGCATTTGCACACCTATAAACCTGTTGTCTCGCACTTTCTACGTCTAGGTCTTCACTAGGTATTAGAAAACTTTTTCCTTGCGGAGTGGCTTCTAAAGGGGCTCTAATTTTGCTCTTCTTTCTGCCCCTTGTTTCGTCAGGCATAGCAACGTTGTCAATTTTATAAGTCTCCATGATCTTTATAGTCTCCATTTATTATTTCATTCCTCACTTTTCTTGATTCCTCTGCGGTAGTCTTGCAAGCATAATGACCGTCAGACATATTCTCAAAAGGTTCAGAACATACCCAACATATCAAATCGTCTTTAATTACTTGCTTGTTTTTGCTCATATCCGGTTCTGTAAAAATCTATTGTTGAATTTTAGTGCCAATAGTATTATATTGTCAACACAATAATTTTCATTAATGTAAACAAAATTATTTTAGGAGAGCAAAAAATTAACGACAAAATCAAAGATAGGGAAGCGGAACAAGAATTAATATTCTCTGTTTTGGCACAAGCTATTAGAGATTGTTCGTCAGTAAATCGTCATACTCAAGTTCAAGCTATAGAGTTTTTTATCTCTGATGATTTCAAAGCATTATGTGAAAGTTTGGGTTTAGACACATACACTCTAAGAGAGTCTATGATGTCAATTTTGGCAACTCCAAGAGCCATGTTAAAGAAGGTTGCGGAAGACACTATATCTAGTCTCCGTGCTTCTCTTTGGCAAAAGAAAGCTAACTCCTAAGAGTTAGCTTGTATTGGTAGGGTCTAGTTTATAACTAATCTAGTTATATACTAGATAGTATAAATATAGTATTAAAATAGAGAGAGAGCAAGTAATGATTTCAAATTTAGAAAATGTAGTTAGAGAAACTAACCTTTCAGGAGAAGACGCAACAAGAATTAAATGTCCGGAATGTTCCCCACACAGAAAGAAAAAATCAGAAAGAACATTATCAGTAACAAGAAAAGACGGTAAATATTTATATAACTGTTGGCATTGTTCTATTTCAGGTAGTGTAGCCGAAGAAAGTTTTGTCACTCCGATAAAAACCAGATCAAAGAAGTTGCCTCAAGTCATTGCGGATAATTGGTCTAAAGACCTTGATAATGAAGCACCACAGGTAGTATTGGATTATATAAAAACCCGCAAATTATCTTGGGAAGTTTGTGGCGAATTGGGAGTTACAAGTGCAACCAAAGGATTCAACGGTTCAGGCATAGGACAGGCGATAGGATTTCCTTACAGGAAAGAAGGAAAGGTTTATGCGGTTAAGTGGCGAAGTGTAGAAGGAAAGAGTTTTACACAGGACGGTTCTGCAAATACATTTTTCAATATAGATAAATTAAATATTGAAGATTCAATAGTTATTTGCGAAGGCGAATTTGACGTATGTGCTATGAAGCAAGCCGGAGTAACAATCCCTTGTGTTTCCGTTCCTAACGGAGCACCGATTAAAGTTTCACAGAATCGCATTGACCCAAGTGAGGATCGTAAATTTGCTTATCTTTGGGAAGCAAAGGATATATTAGAAAAATGTAACAGAGTGATATTGTGTGTTGATAATGATTCTGCCGGAAACGCATTAAGCGAAGAGTTGGCTAGAAGAATTGGTAAAGCAAAGATATTTAATGTTGTTTATCCGGAAGGATGTAAAGACGCAAATGATGTTTTGGTTAAACACGGATCAGAAAAATTAAGAGAATTAGTTGATGAAGCGAAACCATGTCCGATTAGAGGTTTGCATGATGCAAGTTTCTACAACGAAAGGCTTACAGAATTATACGAAGGGGGACAGTTCAGAGGAATTTCTACAGGCTTTGAATCATTAGACAGGTTATTTACTTTATCTACAGGTATGTTAACTACTATCACCGGAATACCCTCTAGTGGTAAATCACAGTTTTGTTCACAGCTTATGCTGAATACTGCCATGAATGAAAATTGGAAGTGGTGTGTGTGTAGTTTTGAAAATCCTGTTGAAGTTCTGATCGCCACAATGTCTGAAATGTATATTGGACGTAGTTTTTTTGATTCAGAAGACAGGATGTCCGAAGCCGAGAAAGAAGAAGCATTAGAGTTTATAGACGACCATTTCGTTTTCATTGATCACATGGGAGGGGCTTCTACCGATATGACCTCTATTATTGAATTGGCACAGTCTAGTTGTTTAAGGAAAGGCATAAGGGGATTGCTTATAGACCCTTTTAATTTTGTGGCATTGCCGAAAGGTGAGACTAGCGAAACAAATCAAATTAGCAAGATGCTTACAGAATTACAAATGTTTGCTAAGAGTGCTGAAATTCATGTTCTGTTTTGTGCACATCCACACAAGATGTACCCTGATTCATCCGGACAGACACAGATTCCTACAGGACATCACATATCAGGGAGTGCTTCTTGGTTCGCTAAAACTGATCACGGACTAACCGTTGACCGTTCAGACGGAGAAGGTGTAACTATTCTTAGTTGGAAATCTCGCTTTCGTTGGCTTGGAGATCAAGGTATGATAAAGCTAGGTTTTGATGAAAATACAGGGAGATACTTAGAGAATACTACTTTTGGGATGTATGACCCTATGGAAACAAATATTGAACGTTCAATAAATGATGAAGAAGAAGACGACAGTTGGCTTAACGAAATCTGATTTAGTAGATTTAGGAAGCCCTTACTTGCATCAACATTTCATAATGTTGCTAGAAAGACTTGGGAAAGGTGATCAGCTAGTCAGATCAAGAATAAGAAATCAGACGGTTTTCGATATGCTTCACGTTTTAGAATTGATTAGTGATCAACAACATTCAGCCGGTGAGCATCTGTTAGAACTTGCGGTAAAAAGCGGATTCTTTTTAAATCCGACAAGTTACGAAGATCAGATACAAAAAAATCGCCCCCCTTCATCCACATCTAACTTTGCCTTGCGTTCTTTGAAAATATCAAAGATAACAAGATTATTAGACAGGGAATTAGGGGGGCAATCAAATTATGTTTTTGACGTGGTTGTTTTAAATCGCCAAGTCAAAACGATAGACCAATTAGAAGCAGTTAAAAAGGGTCTTGACCTTGTTCTGCTTTCTCTTGGATTGGCACATCAGAACGTGCAGTCTTCTGCATTAGTTTTGCAAGCGGTACGTCAGTCTGCTTAAGCATATACATTACTTGTCCTGATATACTTCTATCGTATTCGTCCGCCAAAGTATTCAAATAATCTTTAACTTCTGCGGTGCACCTAATAGAAATGTATTCGTCTTTAATCTGTTTATTATTTTTCACTGTATTTCTCCTGTAAAATTTAAATTGTCATTGTGTATTTCTGAACATATCTCAACGATACATTCTCCGCTTATAAAAATACCTCCACTTCCGACATCCCATGAAGAGACATCAAGGTTAGTATTCAGCCATAAGTAAGCTTTTGGTGTATGAGGATGAAGAGTATATAAATCTCCTCCACCCTCTAAAGTAAAATCACTAATTGTTCACCTCCTATGCTATCTCCATATTGGAAGGAACAAAAGCTACAGGTTCTATTGAATAGCCCATATCTTTAATTACCTTCAAGTTATAATTTGATAAAGTTTTTGTGCCGGTTAACTTGCAAAAGTTTCTTGCATTGTCGCACACCGGATAACATAAATCTCTACCATACGAATTTTTAAAACATATTTGTATGTTCATTTAGTTTGCTCCTTTTTTGCATTTACCTTACGGTAATACGATTTTAGTTTCATAAGCCACCTTTTAGGTATGGGCTTTCTTTTAGTCATACCATTAGCTTCCTCCGGCAAATCCTTTTGCCATTGTTTTTCTAATTCTTTGTAATCCATTATTTATCTCCTTTTAGTAAATAATCTTTATCTATAACACCTAAACTTTTGTCACCTCTAAAGTGAGGTTTAACAAAAACTGATTTACCACTAGCAAGCCTTCTTAAATGCTTTCTAACAGCATGAAAACGTTTACCGTTGCCTTGACCATTACCGACACCACTTGAGCCACTAGAGTACATATCTACCTCTAATACTTTATGTTCCCATTTAGGTAAGGCATACATAGAAGAAGCCTTGAATTTGCCTAACTTGTTGTAGGCAATAGCTTTTCTGCCGGTAACAACATTGTTTGTTGCCAAACTAGGATAGCTTAGTAATACCTGTAGCCACCTTATGTTGCTTACGATTAAATTAGCTATATCGCTAAGATTTTGTGTGTTTCCAAGTAAGTATTGACCAAACACATAATCTTCTATGGCGGAGTAACTATTGAAATTTGTTGTGTTGCTAACCGGTAAAATCAATGGTGTAGGAACAACGGCAATATAATCAGGGGTTTTATCTGAAACAAAATAACTACTAACTCTCACAAATATTGTGTCGTCTGTAGGCTTAAAAGGAACATATTTTGTTCTACCTAAAAAATTCTTTTTAGGAACTTTTAAATCAAAGTCAGCAGTATTAGTAATATCTTCTATTAAATAGGCAGTAGTTAAGGTTGCATTGTCGTCCCTTACTTCTAAATAAATTTTCTCGAAAGGTAGATAAGTATCTACAGAAGATAAAACAGTTCCGAAATCTTTTTCCGTTATACTTTCAGTTACATCATTGTTGAATTTAAACTTAGCCGACTGTTGCACTCCTACAGATATATCCAACAATTCTTTTTTGTATTTGTTGTGAACGGTTGTGCTATGAGCAATATCACCGACCTCTTCATCAAATTTTTTGTTATTTATCATCCCACTAGGAATATGAAAAGTCTTTTCAAACTTAGGATAATCTTTGTCCCATAAGGACGGAGCATGAATTATTTTTTGTATTAATTCATTGTTTAATTGGTCTACCATATTTTCCTCCAAAAAAAAAGGTAAGTAACTTACCCTAATTTTAAATATTGAACGTTCAATATTTAGTGCGTTACAGACGATATATCCGTAACGACTAAATAAATTTAAACTCAGCAGGGGGGGTCAATCAAATTTCTTGCCTATAAAGATATTCATCTACAACTGCATTCCACAGACCGATTGAACACACTCCGACACCTACACCGGAAGCGAATAAGATATAAAGATTAAAAAGAGCATAATCATAAGCCATAAAACTAGCGTAAGAATAACCCAACCCACCGAATGCCACTAAACCCATAGCAGTAGCCACTATTACTATAATATTTAACATATTTTTCCTTTTGTTATTAGTTAATAAAATGAACAGATGTCAGATAACGTCAAAAGAAGTTCCCCTCGTTATCTGACTTGGTTATGCCTGTCTGTCCAACAAGCACTAGGAGAAGGGGAAATCAATTCTTTAAGCTACTTTCTCGCCCCACTCAAGACCGTAGTTATCTGCACAAGTAGAACCATAACCAACCGCTATGCTTCTATTGTCAGTAAGTTTTCTTGCACAAAAGCTACATCTACCGGTTAGCTTCCCATACTCCGAAGCCAACTTGGAAGGGTCTTTACCTAACCTTGTAAGCAAGGCTATTAAATCTTGTTCTACCTTCTTACCGTCCGGATAAACAAACAGTTCACCTGTCTCTGTTATCCTTCCATAGTAAGAACGTCCATAACCGCCCCCTGTTAACTGAAACTGTCCGGCATACTTAGACCTTTCAGTAGCTTTATAAATGCACAAATCGTCACCGCTAGGCAGTTTAAACCACAACTTAGGGAAGCCCTTTTTCCTATTAAGGAAAGATACAACCCTACCCATAGTTCCTACCTGTTTTGAGTTTTTTAAGAAATCAGGTTTATTAGCTTCCGGATTCTCTTGCCTTGCAATAATCTTATCAACACAAGACCATTGCTTTTGTGATAAGTCACCCTTGCTTTTGTATTGTGAAACAACACTTGTTGCAAAGTCATAATTCCAACCGGTTAAATAACCTTTCTGTATGTAGCTTTTTAATTTATCAATTTTATTCATACCTATTATCCCTACTTTGTGATTCTTTAAGACTTGCGTTAGCTATACTTCTAATACTCCAATGTCCGGTTTTTTTGAACATCTTTATTTGAGCATTAAGTTTTTTAAGTCTTTTTGCTTTTTGTTTTTTATTCATAATTTTCCTGTATTAAGAAAGTAGAAACAGTTTAGATGTAGGTTTTTCCTCCTAGTGGAGTTACCCACGTTGGTTAGTGCCCTAACCGGTTAAAGTTAATGCGTCCCCACGCTGAAACACCTAAACTGCTCTACCCTTTTTTATTTAAGAGTTAAACCACATATCTACGTCTTCAACAATAGATACAATTTTTGAATCATCCACTTTGTCTTTTGAAAGAACATCAAAAATAGCTTTTAAGACTTTGCCTTGACGTAATCCGTAGCTATCTTTGTATTCATCTGTCCACTCAAAGAAAGGATATAACTTTTCATCTTTCCACCCACCTTCTGTTTCAAGGATTCCGTCAGATGTAATAATATTGACTCCATAAATAGCAACATAATCGTCAAACTCAAGATAAGGCTCTTCCTTTAATTTGTTTCTCATGTGAATAGCAACCTTGATAAAACTATCTATTAATTTTGTTAAATTAATGTGATCTTTTTCATTAGGAAATTTTTCGTTGTATTCCTTTCTACCTAAATAGGTTTTTGTTTTTGGTAAAGATTCTAATGTAATCATTTTTTCTCCTTAATTTTTTTTTCTAAAATCTCAATTTCTTTGAGTTCTCTATTGTTAGGTTTCTTGACCTTTTGCAATCTCTCTAATGCTCTTGTCCTTCTACCTACAACTCCGCCTGTATGACTAAATTTTTTCATATTTCTCCTTGTTTTTTTTGTGTAGTCTCATCAACTACTATCATTATTTAAATATTGAACGTTCAATATTTATCTACCTAGTTCGTCACATATCCGCAACGACTAGGTAAATAAATACCGTCAGTAGTGTCTGACCAATGGACAGATCGTTATTGCACCTTAGATAGATATACAATTTCTCCGTATTGATCTAAACCGCCATACTTCAAAAGGTAATCATCCCCTTCTGCTTCCGGAGGAAGACACCACGCAACCGGATAATCCGGCTCTAATGGTGCTCTTCCGAAACCGTCAGTCATGTAGATAAGAACGGAAGGGTCTATACCTTCCTCTTCTATCCAATCAGTAACAGCCCCAAAGTGTGTTCCACCGTAGAACCTGTCACTCATGTTGAACTCGTCACCTCTGTCGTATTCAGTCACCCTTTCAACGTAATCCGTGAAGTCAACAACATAGATTTTATCTAAGCCGACATCTTCAAAGATTCTAGTCATACCACCTTTAAACAACTGCATCAAAGAATCAGCAACCGAACCGGAAGTATCTAAACCAATGACCGCACACTTAATATCAGATTTATCTCTGCTAGGCATATATAAATCATCTGCTATATATCTCCTGTTAGGTCTATTGTAAGTAAACTCTTCTGAAAGTGAGTCTTGGCAAATAGAAAGTAAGATCGTTTCCCAATCCGTACCTTCATCCAACTTACCTTTCAATTCAGAAGCGAAACCTCCTCCACCTCTGCCGGAAGACTTTGCTCTCATTTCTGATTGAGCATTAGATACAGTTAAGTCTGAAAGTTCTCTCTGCTTTTCCGACTCATTCATTTCTGAACCGTCAGTATTCTTTTGATCTTCAAACTCTCCGGCTTGATCTCCGAAAGTATCTTGAACCCAATCCTCAAGAGAATCGCTAGGCTCTCCGGAATCATCCGAAGAATCACCGGAGGAATCACCGGAGGAATCACCGGAGGAATCAGAATCATCAGAAGAATCACCCTCTGAATTTCCTTCTCCCTCTCCTGTCTCCTCTTCTTGCTGATTATAATCATCAAGTAATGAGTTATAGATTTCCTCTGCACTCATACCGTTGTATTTATAATCAAGTAACGCACCTTCCGGAAGTTCAAAGCCACCGTCCACAAGTATAGGATTGATAGCAAAATCGCAAGCTACATTGAATAGCTTGGGATTCTTATCTCCTCTTCTTAATTGATGTCCGTTAGTAACGTGCATAACTTCATGTGCAAGCACACCAACGTTATGAAGCATTATTTGATCATTCACAAAAGCCGGTGAATATCTTATCTCCTTTCCGTTGGTGCACATTGTATCAATGCTAGAGTCAGCTACTAATTTAAGTTTCATAGCAGTATTGCCAAAGAAAGGATGTGAACTTATAAGTCTCACCCTTGCCCTTGACATAATATTTTCTGCTTCTTTTAAAGCTACTTCATCTTTCATATTACACCGTCCAAGTTATTTAAAATTTCCGAAGCCTTATCAACCTCTTCTACAAAATCTTCTGCTTTCGCAGTATCTTTTCTAAGGTCTTCCGCACCGGATATTTTGCTGACCGCATCAACAAGTATTGCACTTGCATCTACTAAGTCAGGGTTATTGTTGAAGTTCCATGCACCGAAACTTTCGACTGCTTGTTTAACTTTATCAAAAGAACTGTCTCTGAAAGTTTTGTCATTCTTAAGACAATCCGTTAAATGAGTTAAGAGCACACTAACGTTTCTTGTTGCTTCCTCTGTAGACAATTCAATAGTAGATTTTGTTCTACTCTCAACCTCTGCTACATCCGAAGAAGAAACACCGTATCTAGGGTCTTCAACTTCATCTTGTCCAACCCACGCTGAATCAGGAAGTGTCTCCCTAATTACTCTGCACTCATAACGACTAGCTATCTCTTCTTTAGAAGGATAATCGTCAGCATCAAAAAGACCTTTAAGTTCCTCTTGAGCACTTTCAATTATTGTTTCCCATGAATCGACAACTTGTTTAACAAGCCTTTCCCTCTCGTCCTTAAGTTCCGTGAACCTATCAAGAAAAGCCTTCTCCAACTCCGTAGGCAAAAGATGTTTTCCCTTGTAGTCATAAGGCACACAAAAACCGGTGCACCCTTGACCAACCGAATAGAAAACGTGATTCCTAATATTCTTATCAACATTTTCTATCTTAGCGAAAACACCTTCATTAAGAGCGACTAATTTCTTAGACGTGCTCAATACTTTAGATTGAACTCCGTAACTACTAGCAACCGAATCACGCAACGCATGATCTACTTTTCTAGGATTCCACTTCTTAAGAACCGGACTCACTAATACTGCTTTTTCATTTAATAACATGATTCCTCCTTATGTCATTATGTGTTGATACTTACCCATGAAATCAACGTAGGCTTTCGTCTTCGCTAATTTAGGACTTGTAGTAATCGCATCTTGAACCGTGATAACTGCAAACTCATTGTTCATATCTTCCCTAGTAACGTAGGTAATAATAGCTTCAAAGTTAGTAGCATCTGCCTTTCTTGATAAGGCACCGGTTAAAGCATACAGAACGGAAGGGTCTTCCGATATTGGATATGTTTCAGGGTTTTTAATAATCTCTGAAACATCCGGTAAAGTATTTACCATGCCCATAAAAGCACAGAACTCAACCGCAACACCTTCCCCAACCGTTCCACCGATTAAGGCTTGATCTTGAGAATTGATAACCATGTCTTTTGTATCAGCTTTTATAATATCTGAAACAGATTCCCATGTTCTAGGACTAGCCC
>Ga0080013_1005836_pt1 | contig 11244 bp, 21 predicted proteins | sample ETNvirenome_6_85_FD_69236 | JGI IMG/M metagenome (GOLD analysis project Ga0080013, IMG submission 69236) | Marine viral communities from the Pacific Ocean - ETNP_6_85 (SPADES assembly) (version 2) | ecosystem: Environmental > Aquatic > Marine > Oceanic | place: Pacific Ocean | collected 2013-06-19
TGACGCATTTCCATGCAATCCAATCCCTTTTGCACAAGGGTTGGCGGATCTCATTCGAGACAACCAAACGGATACCATTCAAAGTGATGAAGCGAAGCGCATCTTATGGGTGCTAATGGCGCAGGCATACGGACAAGTGAGTATGGTTGATCTTTCCGATGAATGGCAACGATTGCATAACGTGGTAGCAGCACAAGAAGGGTTTGGTGAACGGTAATGGAAACTTTGGAACAGATGAAAGAAAGACGCCGCCAACAACAACGCCGCGCAGTTTATAAACAACAATCAAAGGCGATTAACAACGCCGTTAAGAGAGTGAGAACCAAATGATTATTGGTGAAGTAGCAAAAGGTAACAATCAGAAGATTATTGTGGCAACTAATGAGTACAAAGGCAAGGAATATGTTGATGTGCGGTTGCACTATCTATACAAAGATGGGGAATTTTACCCAACAAAGAAAGGGATCACTTTGACCAGTGAAGTTATACCCGAAATTATTAAGATGATTAACAAAGGCGCAAAGGAACTTAAATGATTATTATTAGAGACTCGGTTATTATGTTAGGAACGATGGCAATGTTGTGGGGATTTACCGCGTTCTGTTTTGTAGATATGAGCAGCGATAAGTTACCAGTAGATATTTTGAAGTACACCAGTAACCAGTAATAGTAGAAGGGCGCAACAATGGCAGGTAAAGTATTAAAGATAGGCGACAATGTTAATTGGCGAGATAGTTGGGGATCGGCAGCAGTTGAGAAAGTTAAAGTAACCAGTATTGACATCACCGAAGAACCTAATGAGAAGTACGGTCATAACGCTCCAGAAGCGTCATGGAAGTTAGTACAAGAGAACCGCGTTGTCGTAGGATTAGAAGTACAATCAGGCGGCATGAGCAAATGGGCATACAGTTATCAAATTGCACCCGAAGGACAAGATCCAAGGGTGTTTCATTATCAACCACTATACAGCGAAGGATGGTACTAAATGACTTTGGATGAAATGGGCATTGGTGAGATACTTGAAGTTGCCGAAGAGTTAGGATGGAAAGGTTGTTTTGACTTGCTAGGCGACGATGATCAAGATCCCGATGAACTTGAACGGCGAGCGATTGAATATATATGGGCCCAAACACCTTCTCCCAAGACGATTGAAAACGTCAATAGAATAATTAACCAACACACACAAAAGGCAGCAAGCAATGATTAAAGCATTTCGGACATTAAAAGAAAACAATACTTCCGGTGAAGTGACAACGGTATGGCGTCAAGTAGACGTAAACGCAGAAGCAGTTGTTGGCCATAAGTTAGTAACACGCCCGATTGAAGATATATATAAAGGTAGTAATGGAGTAAAGACTTGGAAAGCTAAAGATGTTCTCTCCAGCGACACTGATCAGGTAACGATTAAACAAGAATGGTATAATGGTGATAGAACAGTAGTAGATGAAAAAGGAAATGAATATCAAAAGAACATTCATCATGTTGTTTATGTTACATATAGTAATAGCACCGACGTTCCATCAATATCTTCCATTCATAAAGAAGAAAGAATAAATGACGTGTGTATGATCGAACATTTTCGAAGGAGGAAATAATGTATAGTAAGAAAGAATTGAAGCAGGTATTAAAATTCTTAAAGGTTACAGAAAAAGAGTTTGATCAGTTATGTAAGGTTGCCTATGAGAAGGTAATCAAAAATAGAACCGAATCAGATAAGATACTTCCAAGACTTTGATATTAGATATTATAATAGGTACAGTATCGGCGGTATTCATAGTAGGAATGTTGCTACTCTCTTTAAGCACTTATATACAATAAAGAAAAAAGAAAAGAAAATGATTACAAAGCACGTATTAAATCCAGAAGCGAAAAAGAAATGTGATGCTCTTTCCGTAGGAGAGCGAACAAGGATCATAGAGAGAATTGAAGCAATCGAAAAGAAAACGATCCTACAAATGGAACACTTACGAATATTAAAACTGTATTATATCGAGGTAAACGAAAAAGAAAAGGATGTTTATGGTAGGGGAATATAAAAGAGATATAAATATAACACACAATGGAATTGAGTATATAAAGAGCGAGTAGGGGAAGCAGTAGAAAAGTGAACGACTTAGTACACCCCCCAAATACGCTTGTCAAGACAAATCAAATAAGGACAACAATTATGATTGACTTAACACTAGAACAGCATGTTGAGATACTGCTAGAACAATTCGATGTACCATCCACAAGGAAGAACGTCGAGAAGAAAACAAATGTACGCTGGTTGCTTCGTAACTTGCGCGCCAACAACACCGATAACCCACACCTCAAACACGTCACGTGCTGCCTTAAAGCACTCGCGACAAAGAAGGATCAAGTAGATGAATAGAGATGTATTTAAAAAAATTATAATGTTAAATGTTGCGCAGGATGGAATGTGGTTCTGTTTTGCACTAACGATGATCTTCGCTTTCGGCGTTCCGTGGTATATCGGACTTATGCCCATCGCGCTTAATATTGGTATATTCTTTTATGGTGCTAACCTAGTACGCAAAAATGATAGAATAAACCCACGGAATGATGATAGTGAAATACTATTCAATAATAACGTGCAGGAGATCGATGATTTATTATATAATATATCACTCATGGAACCCAAGGAATATCAATAGGTTACGAACCCTCACAAGTGCGCGAATTCAATGGTGTTTTCGTGCGCCATGCCGATGGGATCTCGGCGGATCTGCGATGATAAAAATAAAATTATTAATCGTTTAATATCGGGTACTTACGGATAAAACGACAAATACATCATCAAAGGGGTTGACATAGGATCGATTCCATGTTATAATAAGACTTCGCAGGTCGTTCAAAATGATCTCTTTTAACCCTCTAAAGTCAAGGACTTACATCATGACCAAAAACACTAACAAAAACAGTACTGTACGCATCACCTCCAAAGACCTCGAAATTGCCTTTCTTATCGGGCAGTTAGACGGCGTTAATGACCTCCTCGACACCGCTGGCAAGGTTCCAGGAAAAAAGGTGTTTAATCAAGCACTTACTTCGCTCGATTCAAAGGGTCTTGAAACCGCAGAACTCGCTGAATTCATTACTGATTTGTTCCCTTCTTCCGGCAAGGGTCGCGGCAAGCAACAACCTGTTAACGGTGAAACCCGCTTTTACAGCGTTCAAAAGGTCAAGAACTCCGCGCCTTTTATCCGCTTGCCCTTGTCAATCATGGGTGTGGAACGCGGTCAAGAGGTTGCGGTTACTTTTAACGGTAACAAGATCGTCGTCACCGCGTAACATAAAAAAATAAAACATAATTCAAGAAAGCACCCGAAAGGGTGCTTTTTTTTTGACTTGTCGAGGTCAATTGTGTACAGTGAAACAGGGGGGGGAGGGGGGTAGGTATACCCCGAAAGTAAGTCACTGACGAGGGCATTTAAGGATACACCGCCTAAGTACACGCCCTATAGCGCTAAGAAATTTTCCCAAATTTAAAAATGCAACATAATTATAGATAATGAAAAACTTTATGGTTGGATTCGTATTGGGGGCGTTTATGTTCATGGCACCTGCTAGTGCGATTAAAACAGTTGTAGAGCGAATGGAGAGCGAACTGATAGATCTTGCGGCGGGGTCTTCGTGTAGGACAGCAATAGTTGAAGATATAGACTTGTGGGATCGTAGCATGCTAATAAGCGTCAAGGGACTTAAGTTTGTCATGTCTGCTGTTAATAGAAGCACTTATGAAATTTGCGTGGTAGAAGATCACGTTCTAACATTGGATGAGGCAAGAAATTCCCAGTAAAAAATATTTGAACTTACCAATTGTACAAATCTATTTATAATAGGAAAAGGAGATCCGTTATGACCAATAATAAAAAAATGAAAGTACTCTTAGAAGGTTTTAAAACCTTTCTAACAGAAAATACGCTACACGTTCAGAAGCAGGGATACGGTGGTCTAAGCATCGAAGACAGCGAAGGAAATGAAATTACGCTAGGCATGATAGTGAAAGCATTGCTGGGCGCTGGGAAAACCGGATTCGCACCGGAGAAGGGTATCGAGGCAATAAAACATGCCGTTGCAGAAGGTCATCACGATGGTGGGCGCGGTGGTATCGAATTCTGGGACGCAGACGTATTTGAAGGGTATGGGGTAGATTCCGAGCAGGCGATCAAAATTTATGCTGCTGCGAATAACATGACCATCGAAGTCGAAGAGACAGCGGAATACGGTAATGAGGATTACGGATAATGATGAGCGGTCTAAAAGAATTAGAGGAGCAGTACTATGACTAGTGATAATAAACCAGAAGATGAAGAATTCGAATATGTAGATTGCGAGGACGATGATCCCGACTGTGAAGATGTTCCAGCAAAAGCAGAAGCACCAATTGAGGAGGCAATTCTCAATGTGGAAGAGTTAAAAAAAAGCGAAGAGCCTGAACCAGAACTTGATTACCGGCATCACGAAGAAGAGGAACCCGCTGAAGAGGCATCCGAACCTGTAGCGGAAAGCGATGTTGATTTGTGGGCAATGCCAGAAAATGATGATTTCGGTTTCATTGACCACTATGGTGAAGAAGTAGAAATTAAGCACCAAGAGCAATTGGACGACAACTCAATTGAGTCTGCAATTAATTTTGGTGTTATTGGTGTTGGTGGTGGAGGTGGTAAGATTGCAAAAGCATTTCTTGACCTTGGGGTTAATAAGACTCTATTGGTTAACACTACTCCCAAAGATCAACCTAAAGATGTGCCCGACAAACACCTTGTTGTTGTCCCGGGGGCTGATGGTGTTGCGAAGGACGCAACACTTGGCAAAAAGATTTTTAGAGAAAATGGTGCTGTCGTCGAGGACGCTTTGCGTACTCGCTTTGGTAAAGTTGATTGGTTATTCGTCTTTGCCGGCGGAGGCGGAGGGACAGGTAGTTCTTGCGTTGCCTTAGCGCCTGTTTTTGAGAGGTATCTTAAGACAGTCGAAGCAGAGGGTACGGTTGTATATTGTATTACTGCTCCTACTACTCAAGAAGCATTAAACCAAACTATTAAAAACAATAGCAAGCAATTAATAAAGGAAGTTTCCAAATATCCCCATATTATTCTGGATAACGAGAAGCAAGGTAAACTCTTGAGAGGCAAAGTTGGGATGCTTAGTTTGTTCCCTGTAGCGAATAAAACTTTCGCGAAACTTCTTTTGCAAATTCTTAAATTGGCTTCGGAACCGTCGCCAATGCAAGCATATGATAGTGAAGACTTGAAGCGCTCGCTATCATCGGAAAAGAGAGCGTTTATTGGTTCTACCATCATTGCTAATCCTAATGATGCCAAATTGGGCGCGACAATCTTTCAAAACTGTTTGAACCGCTCTCCGTGTCTCCCCCCGAAGGGTAAACCCAAGACTGGTTCAATTTTGCTTGTGGTGACTCCTGAGATGGCAGACGACCCAGAGATAAGCAAGCATCTTGATGCTGCTATCTCCTACGTAGGGGGAAGATCGGAAACTTTGTTCTCTGGCGTATACGTAAGAGAGAACCTCCCTGGATTGGTGGCGATCATCATGATGAACGGCTTAGATTAAGGTGGAAGTAGATAACATACTAGGATTAATTGAGCGTCACGGTATACCCCTTGTGCTTTTGCTGGGTGCGATATATGCGCTATACAAGTTCTTGGTGTTTAGTTTGTACGAAGTGAAGAACGAATTTGGACGTAGGCACGAAGATAATGCGAAATCAATGTCTGAGTTGAAGGTGTCTCTTGCTGAAGTTAAGGCGGATATCAAACTGCTTGTGGAGTTTGTCAAGGGAAAATAGTGCTTGACAAAGTTCTAAAATAGTGCTATAATTATAGTGGAGTGTTAGTAAGAATGAATACAATAAGGTTAAAGCCCACTACTAAGAGCATGAAATACAAAAAAATTCCCGCATACCCGTCCATACCTATAACTACTTTATGAATGTCACTAGAGAAGAATTTCCTATAGAAATAACTGATATTGCTGTTGAGAAGGCATTAAACGAAAGAAAAAATCCGCCGGATTTCATTTGACGCCAAAATTATTACAATTTCTAGGATTTTTCATTGCCGGACATATTTTGGTATGGCTTCAATCTAGTGGACAATTTATTTGGAAAAGTTTTCGAGATAATACCTTCCTCCTGTGCTTAATGGGTGTGCCGATGGCATATTTATTTATCACGGCAACACGCATTGGATATGAATCCTTTGACCAAAAACTATGGCCAGTTCGTATTCTTGGGTTTTCCATTGGTACCATGGTATTTAGCGGAATGACCTATTTTTGCCTGGGGGAAGGACTTACTTTAAAAACTTGTATCAGTCTATTGCTTTGCATTGCGATTATATTAGTTCAAATCGCGTTGTAAGAAACTATTTATATTCGTTATGGAGGTAATGGAGTGGCAGTAGGGGTATGAGATTATTGTTCGAAGTCTTGAAATTTGCCTTCGAATTAGTATATTCCTCTTATCAATATGAAATCAATCAAATGAAAGATGAACACCATATGGAAACTTCACCACCCGATATCGAATTTGTAGAGGAGCTACACAAATGAAAATTAAAAAATCAACAATAAAGAAAATAATTGCGGAAGAAACTTCTAAAATTTTTATGGAAATGGAAACATTAGATTGGGAGGAGAAAGATAAATTGGGAGGAACGTCGACATTTTACGATAGAAGAGTGCCGGGAGAGGAAGAAGGCGAGCATGGTCGCTTTGCACATCCGGCGAGGCAGTTTGAGAAAGACTTAAAAACATTAAATATGGATCCAGGAGAAATAAGATCTGATGGCGGCAAAGATGCACTCGACGACGAAGTGGCGCGCTTTAAGAGCGAATGGGAATCACCCGTTCTTCAAGACGCTGCGGATGAAATTTATGCCCGAATAAAGCAGAATAATCTGATCCCCAGACCGCGAGCATCTATATCCGAGGGATCTAGAGGTAGGAACAAATGAAAATTAAAAAAACCCAATTTGAAAAAATCATCGAAGAAGAAATAGCAAAGGAAAACATGGCAAAGCGAATTCATGGGATCCCACCTGGAGCACCAAAAAAGCGCGATGGGGGCAAACTCGGACGTTTTCTTGGCGGCGACGATTTCGAACTCCGAGACGACGAACCATCCAGTGTGTTGGATGCTATCAAAGCCGCGATTAAGGCAAAATTAAAGAAGCGCGCCGAAAAGAAGGATGCGGAGTGGGAAGAAATAGATGCATCGTCTTTAAAAGAAATGATAAGAAAAGAACTTCGCAAACACAATGTGAAAAGCAAGGAGAAATAAAATGAAATTTACAACTGGTAGAATTAGAGAAATCATTGCCGAAGAGTGGAAGAAGGTCCACGAGGAAGAGCGTGGACACGTTGAGGGATCGCCCTCCGTCACACGCCCGGGCGAAGAAGATTACACGGGGCATAAGGGAGACAAGTCTAAAACTCACCCAGGCCACATAGATTATGATAGACCCAAGGAACTACATCGCGACAAGTATGACCTGGACAGTGTAGAAATAGAATTTGAGAGTGGAGAGAGGGTTCCATTTAAAATGTTTATGCTTGGAATGGACGAGGACGGCAATGTCACAGATCCAGATGGTGATGAGAATGAAGTCAGAGATCAGTTGGAGATATACTATGACGATGACAATAAAGTCGCTGATGACTTCACCGAGGAGCAACTTGTGGCGTTGATAGCATTTGCACAAAAAGTCTTCGAGGGAGAGAGAAACGCTCCTGGAGGCGCGGGGCATGCCCATAGTACTTTCACGGAGGGAGAGTTGGATGAAGTGGAAGAACCTCAGATCCAAACTGCTCAACCCGAAGAAGAAGGTGGCAAGAAGCAAATGGCGGATGTAACAAAGGCACTTAAAATGATGCAAGACAAGGTGGGATTTCTCTTAAAGAAAGTCGATCAAAGAATAGAAAAGCAACAATTTTTAGATGCACTATTAGAGTTCTTGGGAATGATTCCCGCCGATATGACGAAAGTTGTAAAGCAGTCCATAGTGGATCGGAAGGAAGACGCGAAAGCGGCCCAAGCAGGAACAACAGCGCCCGGAGCTGAGGCGAAAGGTGCCGCAACGACGATGAAAGAAAATAGAACTAGAAACATTCGGATAAAACTTAGGAGCAAATAATGTCTTTAAATGAAATTACAGATATGGCAGGAGGATTGCTGGCGATCACCGCAGTCAATGCTATTATTGCTTTTGGTATTACATTTACCTATCTCATTATTCGAGATAAATTTGCGGCGCGCCGACGAGAACTTATGAGGAGGAGAGACAAATGAAAGTATTAATGGAAAACTGGCGGCGGTATATGAAAGAAGAGGATGGCGATGAAGGTGATACCTCTCAGTGCCTAGAAATGGTTCGCGAAGTACTAAAGGGCAATCAGTATCTTTCTGGGTATGCGGAGACATTACAACCTGAAAATTTAATTGTAGTTGGAGATCATATATTTTTAAAATTTGAAGATACTTTTAAACATGTTAAAAACTCTCATTCGCGAGAATCCGATCTTCCGGGATCAAAATTTGCAGACGAGTTGATGAGTGATGAGAATCTCATAGAGATGGTGGGAACCGTCCTTAGACACCCGCCAGATGAGGAATCGCATGGAAAACTTAAATGGTTCAACGTCGAAATGAAAAATGATATTGGGCTAGATTCTTTAATAAAAAAAGATGAAATTGAGGGAGAATCTGAAATGTTCGACTTTAGGGAAAAAATAGGAAACAACAGAGGGATTCCATTTATTTTAAAGCAGGGACTGACGATACTCGATAAAGAGGGAAATGAAATAAAGAGCGCCGAAGAAGCAGACCCGGAAGGAGAGTATTGGACCAAACAGGATGTTCCCACGATCAACGCACCTCTTCAACCAACAAACAAAGTTAATTTAATTGTGGGAGACATTGGAGAAGCATGCGGAAAGAAGGTCATTTCTATGGTAACTATGTTTCCAGGCGCGTCAGAACCAACAGCAGATAATAAGAAAGATTATGCTGAATTAGGATATGTCTTTCTTAGACCTCAATCATAAACTCGAAGAAAGGAAAAATGATGACAACTACATCATTAGAAAACAAAATAGAACTTTTGTATCACAAAGGTCAAAAGAACATATGGAACGGCAAAGAATATTTGCAAGAATGCTTAGATAGGCATGGAGAAGTAAAGGTATCTGAGGAAGATGCCAAAGTATTAAAAAATATATTTGGAATTATTTTATGGGGTGAATTGGCAGCATGGAAGATATCTGCCGCCTTGTCACACCAACTAGAAGACGACGAAGCAAGAATGGCTGCTACATCTCAAGCACACGATGAGGCGCGCCATTATTATGTCATGAGGGATTATCTTGAATTGTTAGGGGAGGTTCCTAGCGCAATCGATCCACACGCAGACGAGTTTTTAAATTCTATTCTTAATGCAGACAATACTGCTAAGATGCTTTTGGGAATGCAGTTAATGGTTGAACCATTGGCACTTACTTTATTCAAAATAGTAAGAGAAAAGAATATTGATCCCATCTTGTCCGATCTCCTGATCATGTATGAAAAAGACGAAGCAAGACATGTTGCTCTCGGCACCTTATACCTTCCCAAAGTATTGGCAACAATGAGCCCCGTTCAGAAAGTGGAGTTGCTCGTCTGGCAGTTCTTTGGGTATATGAAACAATTTGAGATGCTCCGATCTTTAAAGGATGATTTTATTGCCATCGGCATTTCGCCCAGAGATGTATTCGCCCTGGCGAGGAAGAAACAGTTAAAGGCAATGGAGTTGCTATCCGAAGAGTTGGGAGAACGGTACCCTCTCATGGACACCATGCTTAGAATTATTGACTTCAGGAATGAAATGAATTTTCCAAAGGAAGAATTAGGATATCTTGATAAAGTAAAAAATGCAGTTAAAGTTGCTGTAAACTAAACTATTTATATTTATGAAACTTATAGTGAAAAATCGGCGACCACAGCGCTTAGTGGAAGATCTGAAAAATGAACTGGAAGAAGATGCGCTCTTATTAGAGCAATTAATCAAGGAAGAGAGAGCAACGTGGGGAGATTTAGCAAAATTCTTTTCCAAAGCAGATCCTAAAACTTTAACGAATAGATTTAAAAAATTTGGAAAGAATGCATTGGCAGCAATAGGAAAAGCGGGATTAACTGCTGGTGCAGCGGCCCTTGCACCAAAAATTTTAGTTGGTCTAGGCATTGGCGCAGCGGCGCCGAAGATTGCGCAACAACTCATAAAACTATTGGGCGATGATGCTAGTCAATGGACAAAAGATAAAGTCCAAGCAGCGATAGAAAAAGTAGGGCATGGGATTGGAACATTCATCACGGCGAACGCTATTATGGGGGCCGTGGATAAGATTACTGGAAACACGGTGCTAGACAGATTAAATATTAGTGATCCCGTTACCAAGGTGGTAGAAAAGAAATATGAAGAAGCATTTTATACTTTTATGAATGGGTGGTTCAAACAAAATCCAATGGGTCCTAACGGAAATCCCGATGAAGTTATTCCAAAGAGATGGGCTGATAGGATGTTTAATAAATGGTTGCAATCAAAAGCGGGTGTGACGGTAAGCGCCGCAATTGCTGGTGACGCCGAACCAGAAGTTACGGCAGAAGGAAAGACCCTGGATGAAGCGTCCTACGAGGGCAATTTAGGCGCCGAAGAGGTCATGAAGTTTTATCTACAAGCATCAGATGAGAAGGTTGATGCATTCGAGAAATTTATGGCAGATGGAGATGAAAACAGCGCATGGAGAATGATACAAGATGCAACGGGCGTCGATCTAGTGGGCATGCCTAGCGCGGTGGGTACAGAAATACAGGAAATGTCATTGCGGATGGATACGCTTGATGATCCATTTGCCGAAGAACTTTACGGTGCACTCGTAAGCAGAGAGAAAGAAGCGCTGGTATATCATGGAACTTCGACTGCATATTTTTGGGACATCGTTAATAACGGGTTTAAGTTTGCCGAAGACAGAAAGAATTTTGATAATACAAGTCCCGGCACTTATTTTGCTTTCACTCAAAATAGAGCAGGAATGTATACAATTCGCTCAACTGAAAAAGCAGGCGGAGAAGGAATTATTTTTGTTGCGGAACTTCCATTGGCGCGCCTCTCAAAAGATTTAGACGATGCCGACTCTTGGGATAAGACAACCAAGCTTCAGGCGATGGTCGCAGATGAAATTGATCCC
>Ga0080013_1005838_pt1 | contig 11243 bp, 1 predicted proteins | sample ETNvirenome_6_85_FD_69236 | JGI IMG/M metagenome (GOLD analysis project Ga0080013, IMG submission 69236) | Marine viral communities from the Pacific Ocean - ETNP_6_85 (SPADES assembly) (version 2) | ecosystem: Environmental > Aquatic > Marine > Oceanic | place: Pacific Ocean | collected 2013-06-19
CAAGGAACTTGTTGTTATTCAGATGGTACTTGTGATGTTATTCCAAAATGCGAATGTGATGCTATAGGAACGGCTACTTGGATTGAAGGGGAAACAGAAGGCGATTGTACTATATGTACACCCGATCCAACATATCCGTGTTGTGCTAACTATTACCCCGGTAATTGTATTGGTAACTACACAATACAAGAATGTTCTAATAAGGGTGGTTCTGCACAAACAGGATATACCGATTGTGATAGTGTAACATGTCCAGTAATCGGTCGGTGTTGTTACAATTACGGAATTTCGTGTTCAGAAACCACCTTGGATATTTGCAATAATACTTATGGTGGAGAATGGGATGAAGAATTTGGTTGTGATACCTCTTGTGACCTTACTGTTGGTGCTTGTTGTGATACACAAAACGGTAGTTGTACAGATGATATAAGTCCTTCAAATTGTTCTGGTAAATGGATGGGACAGGATACATTATGCGAGAATGTTACTTGTAGTTGTTCTTTGTGTGGTGCTTGTTGTTCAGTTGAAACTGGTGGGTGTGTTACAGGAATATTAGAAGATGATTGTGTCGGCAAATTCTATGGAAAAGGAAGTACCGAATGTGATGATGATTGCGGAACCCCAACAGATACGGGTGCTTGTTGTTATGATAATGGTAGTTGTGAAGATGGTTTGACCCAAGGAGACTGTGCAGGAGAATGGCAAGGTAAGAACTCTGTTTGTGATGGAACTTGTCCTCAACCTACCGGAGCGTGTTGCTGTGCAGACTGTACTCAGCGAGTTACTTGTTTGATAGACACAGAAGCGAATTGTAATGCTGCTGATGGGCAATATCAAGGAGATGGTACTTTATGTGAAGATGTTGGTTGTATTGAACCGCCGTTTGTTTTGAATCTGCCAAATGATCAAAATTGTTGTGATGATAATGAAGATGGTATCAATGATTATTGGTGTTTGAATTGCAAGAGTTATAATTCTGATGGGACGGAGAACACTAATTGTCCGGGCAGTGGCGTAAGCATTGCAAATAGTTGTGATGTCTATAATGAACAGTTTGCTGTTTTTGGTAAGGGTTTTATAAACAATCCTTCTATGAATAATACACAGCCAGGAATTAGAAAGGTTGATGATCAAGACGGAGAATTTGTTGGTCAATTCTCAATGGCAAATTGGGGAGCAAATAGTGGATGTCCTTGCACTCCCGGATATTCTATAAAAGATTGTGTAGACGGAACTTCTGGTGTAGACTGTGATCCTTCTTGTTGTCATTGGCACGGTAATGCAAATACGGCTCATCACGATTTCTTTGGTTGGACAAACCCCCTAATCAATTATCCTTTATCTGAACTTCCACCAAGAAATGTATTTAGTGCAAAACCATATATGATTCCCGCTACTTGGGGAGAAGATGGTGACTATGAACATGTACCTACTCCTGCTTGTCCTTCTTGGTTGGCTGAAGATCTTTACGGAACTATTATAAATTTCCCGGCTACCGATAGACCCGTTGGTGGTTGGATTGATTCTGGTGGTGATGATTGTCCTACAGACATAGAAGATTTAGGAACTGAAGATTATGAAAAATATGTTTCTGGAATGGGATTCAATTCACCTTCTTATTATTGTCCACCATATGACGGTATAATAAGTGATGATTGGTCGTTGAGAGACAACAATATGGAAATGTGGGAGATTCCTGATCAATCAGGCTCAGGCGAAGCAATTGGTATTAGTCCTTGTTACTCAAGACGGTTCAAGATAAGTTATGAAACATATTGTATTGATGATCGCTTTCAGGTTATTCAACTTCCTTGGCCAAAGGGTGCAAGAGATGAAATAGAAGCACATCAAAGAATCCGATGTTATTTGAATTGTCTCTTGGGGAATGTTTGTTACGATCCGAGCCTTGATGAAGGGAATCCCTTCAATGATCAAATTTCAAATCTTCCTTCTCATATCGACCCAAATCATTACGGGTGGTTGAATGGTGCAAAAATAACAAAGACAGCAAAGACAGAAAATGGCACTAATCAGATAATAATAATAAATATACCAGTCGAACAAGATTGTGCTTTGAAATTCTTGGGTTATTCTTCACAAGAACATTGGATATTATTTGATTCTGGATCCATTGATACGAGTGGTTGTGGTCCCCCGGATGCAAATCCCGATCTGGGTGGTTGGGAAGGCTGTAATATTCGTGTCAATAGTGGTGACAATAATCATCTTTATGATGGTGCCGGTATGGATAATGGTGTGTGTACAGTAGATGTAGAGAATTGTAACAAGACTGGTGCAGCCGTATGCACCAACGACCTAACAAAACTCAACTATTCAAATGGGTATTATGCAGATAATGAGGAACAAGGTCATTTCTTCACAAAATGTCTCGCATATAATTACCCAGCATGTCCGTTGAGGTTAGATCGAAAACAGATTGGACTTCATTGGAATATTGATACCATAAGAAATGGTGATTGGGAATATGAACTTACTGAGCGTCTAAAAGAAGGATATGGTCCGGGTGGTCAAGGTCCACTTCCACCATTTGCTGTTGGATTTGCAAATAGTTCTGTTGGAGAAGATGAAGCAGGCGGTTCGGAGTGGTCGTGTACAATGACTGAGTGTAGCGGAAGGGGACAAGTTTTCTCAGGAACTAATAATCAATCTGGTGCATATGGTGGTGCTGTTAATGCTCATAATTGTGATCCCCCACCATTGGATGAATGGTCAACCGATCCACCAGATGAATTCGATCCGCCGCCTTGTAATACTTCTACAACATGGTGCGCCCAACAAGAAGAAACCGAATCAGAATATAGACTTGCATATGGTACTTGTTATTGTAATAATTGTGGGAACAGTAGCAACTTTATGAAGACTACTTTTGATGAATGCCTTTGTCGTTCAGGAATAATTGGTGCTGGTTGTTGTCCTGCTGGTTGTGGTCTTGATGGTGTTTGTGAAGAACTTTGTCCAACCGATCCTGATGATCCTTATTATGATGAAGATTGTTTCACTTGTACTTTTGATACTTGTGATAATACTAATGCCTGTTCGTGGACACCAGATTATAAAACTTCTAGTGGATTGTTTACACCCTGCATGTGTGATTGTGATGATGTTTTATATCCCGAGGAGGATTCTGATGAAACCTTTGAGGAATTTCAAGATGAATGTGATGCTGAAATAGCAAGTTGTTGTGTTGCTATTGGTAAGTATGGGTGGCCTGGTGATTTTGGTCTTCCTTCTACATGGGGTGATATGAGTATTTTCGATGCTTCTTGGAGTTGGAATGGTGATGGATCACGGTTGGTTGGTTGGTTATGTGGATGGGGAAGTCCTGCTCATACCTTAGCACAATCAATATGGAATGGAGAATGGACAGACACAGTAAAATATTGTTTGGATATACATACATGTCCTGCTCTTTTCAATGGAGAAGCAACAAATTGGGACGAATGTGAACCCGGTGACGAGTCAGTTAAAGATGGGTGTGGTGGAAACTTTATATCATCTGCATTGGGAATGGGGTTAGATGTTCCGTTGAATGCTGGTGGTTGTGAAATGTCTTCTTCTAGTAGTCCTGCTTATGGTACTGCTGGTGATCCCGGTTTACCACGAAGTTGTAATTATCAATTCAATAACGGATTCTATACTGATCAATCTCGTTTAGGATTACGCGGTTGTCCTATGAAGGATAAAGATTGTCATTATGATTATCACAACGACGGTACTGGTTGGGGCGGTGCAGAATCTTGGCAACCACCATGTTGTCCAAATCCATCACCCCTTATAGGAACAGACGAAATAGAATATTCTTTGGGTCCATCAGACACAGAAGATTCAGATCACGATTCTTCAACAAATCCTTCATGGCTGTATGATTTTGGTCAGAGTGGTTTAGATGCCAGACAATTTGTTACTCCAAGAGATATACTTTGTGAGAGATATCTTGGACCCGGTGGAAGAAACCAAAAGGGTCTTTGCCATCTTGGTCATGGATGGGATGATCCTTATTCTATTGTTATGAATGATGAAATTTGCGGACCCCCATCAACAGGGGCTTGTTGTTCAAGAACTGTGGATGGTGAACAACAATGCTCCGAAGGTATATTAGAAGGTGATTGTGGTGGTTATTGGGCAGGCGAGAATTCGTCTTGTGATGAGGATTGTCAATGGGGAGCATGTTGTATAGATGGTGTGTGTTATGATAACTACACAGAATCTCTTTGTGATAATGATGGTGGCAATTGGGTTGGTGAAGTAGAATGTAATGATGATGATGTTGAAGAGGGATGTGATACTGGTACTCTTGGTGCTTGTTGTTATAGAGATGGTGATAATAATCCACAATGTTTACATAAGACACACGATCAATGCCTTGCTGTTAGTGGTATATTCCATGAAGGTGAAGGATGTAGTAGTAGTGGTAATCACTCTCCTTGTATTGGTAGTTGTTGTTATACGCCATGTGGAAGTACTACAGAACGATGCAGTAATGGTATGTTATGGACGGAATGTGAATATCTTTGTGGTAACGGATCTAGTAAAGATTGTCGTTGGAAACAGAATGGAAATTGTTATTCTGTTGTTGGTGGTTGTGGTCGGTGTCTGGATGATATTAGTCAGCCCGATACTACTTATAGAAGTTGTAGCCAGAATATTATACTAGAAAATTGTTCTGGTACTGATGATTGTTGGTATCCTGGCGAACCAGATAGCCTTGTCGGTCTTCTGGGATGGGTTAGATGTATTGCTGGTATACATGATGATGATGATGATGATTGTCCTTCAAGTTGTCATTCGGATTCGTTTTACGGAACGGGTTCTTGTTTCCTTTCTTCAAGTTCTTCAAATCCTCCAGAATGGAATGAAGACATATGCGTTTCTGATGTTTCTGAGTCTGCATGTTCGCTTATAGGTGGTACTTGGAGTGAATCATCTGCTGATTGTGACGGAAATGGTACTCCGTTGATAGAATATATTGAACAACCCGGTAGTGGTGATTTGGGATGTAATGAGGAGTGGGACGAAGAACATGGAGGTGTTGGTGCTTGTTGTGATGAGCCGCAGCAGGGCATGGCAAATTGCCACGACAATGTAGAAGAAAGTTTTTGTGACTTCACAACTGAAGATTGGGTGGTTTGCGGAACATGCTGTGATGATGTAGAATGTGCAAGTTGTTTTAGAGAAGCAGATGTTTGTGAAGGCGCACAAGGATCAGGAAGTTGCTGTTACATTGACGAAGAAAATAACACCACAACATGTATAGATGGTGTAGACTGTGAATGGTGTTCAACTTATGTTGGTGGTAATTGGAGTAATGATTCCTGCGAAGATAGAATAGCCAATGAAGAAATGTATTGCTGTAATACTTGCAACAAGAGAGGGAATAGAACTCTAAGTAAAGACTTTATAGAAAAGGCAATTCATTTCGAGAAGAATAGAATAACTTTCCGATCCAGAATTAGGAAAGAAAGATAAATAATATATGCCTCTAGGATACACAGCATCATTTTCGACTAGCCACATTAGACCATATACTGGTCCTACTGGTGCTACTGGTGCAAAGGCATATGGTACTGGTGGAACAGGTGGACCTAGAGGACCAACCGGAACAACTGGTTCTAGTGGTCCAACTGGTCCAACCGGAATGATGTTGATTGGAACTTATTTCCAGAATGATCCAGAAAAACCAGCATACAAATACTATGTTCTAGAATTTGCAGATCAGTGGGGAAATTATGTTACTGCTGCTCCGAGGGGACTAACAGGAACACACGGTCCTGTTATTGGTGGGGAAACTGGCTGGTTCTATAATACCAAATCGTGTGATGCACCCATAGATGACTCTTTGAATGCTCCTTGTGGATTTACAGGTGTGTGGAGTGGTGTTACTTGGATTTCTCCCACTTTCCGTCCGTGGGGAGGACATGAGGGAGTCTCAGGTGCTACGCTATCGTTTAGGACAATTGGTGTTAGTGGTGACTTGGAACTTTACAAGTCGGGAACAATTGGCGAAGGTGCAACCTATGACACTATTGGTATAAGTGGACCCGATGCGGCTGTTCAATATGGCACGGTTGAACTTAGTTCTGATGGTGAACTGGCATATCTTTCTGATAGGAAAAATGTCAAAGATGCATATGGTCTAACATTCAATGATCAAATTGCTGGCTTGACTTGGGGAACCGTAGATGTTACTTTCCGAAATTACTCAGAGTATTTTTATGTTCATGGCAATCCTATGAGTGGTGTGTTGAATGATGATTTTGTAATCAACTTGAGAGAAGGATACGGAAATACACATCTCATATATGCGCCATTTGATCTAAAAGGAATAACTGCTGAATTCCATACTAACAAAAATCCTATCAATAAGGGTCCAACTTGGATAGATCCTGCAACCGGAACAACTGCTGAATATGGAGAAGCCCTTAGTCTTACTTTGATTATAGAGGGTGGTCCTAATGAAATATCTTTCTCAGATGCATTTTACTTCTCTGAGGATGTTCGATTTACAGAAGGAAAAGATATTGTAAATTGTATTAGTTATGATCATTGTGAACATTGGTTCTGCACTCTTGCGGGTTCTGGTTTTGGTTTAGAAGGTCCAAGAACTATAACATATGGTTCTTGTTGTAATGATGATGCACAATCTTGTATTGATTATATGTTACAGGATGATTGTGAAGAACTAAACGGATATGTGTGGTATGAAAAGATTTTATGTGCCGAGACTCTGTGTGGGACTACAGAATTTGATGGTTCGTGCTGTTTGAATTATGCTGATGATGGTTCCAAACATTGTTTAGATACTGCTCAGGCTTCTTGGCTTACTCCTTCTGTTTGTGAAAATACTTTCGGTGGAACTTGGCGATGGGATATTGGATGTGATCCTGTACTTTATCCTTGTCCCGGTCCTTGTGATGAAGACCAACCATTTGGTGCATGTTGTGAATATGATGCTGGCGGCAATTTGGTGGGTTGCAACGAAATGCTACAAAGCGATTGTGATTTGGTTGGAACAGATACGGGTGGATATGGTGATTTTCATGGTGATGGTACTTTCTGTGGACCTGATGCTGCGATTTGTAATCCTTTACTTCATATTGGTGCGTGTTGTTATCCTAATAGCGGAACCTTTGCTTGTACTTCTCCTGTAACAAGAGATTATTGTTGGGAAGGTTTGAGTGGTGTTTACATGGGAGACAACACATCTTGTGTTGGAACGGATGCAGTCAATTGTGATGATCCTTGTATTTCACACCGCTCTACAGAGGATAATGTTGAACCAACATTCAGAGGAAAGATACATTCTTCTGGAACACTTCCTGTTATTTCTGGTATTGTATGTACAGATAGAGATAGGACATATACTGAGGTTTCTGATGTATATCGGTATGCTTCTGATAATGGATTATCTTCCATACAGGGTGTTGGTTCTGATGGAAAATTTAGAAGATTTATTCCGGGTGTGGGAGAATTTGCAGACTTTGTTGATAGAACAGTATCTACTGATTATTCTTTCTGCGGTTCTCAGGATGATAAAATATCTCGTAAGATGTCAAATGTTGCAATATGCTTAAATGCGAAAAGAAACTTCTTGGGTAAGAGTTGTGTTGATGTAGTTGTACCAGAAGGAACAGAAGACTTTATTTCACAGGCTTTTGGTGGAGTGGGATATGTAAACACTTCTTGTTTTGAATTTGATTGTGCATCAACACACGGAACTAATATTATAGATTCTGATATGGTTGTTGGTGGTTCTCTTACAGAAATGAACCGTGTAGATATTGGTCATTGTGTTCTTGCAGACGGAACTATAATTCAAGATTGTGATTCGGAATATTGTGAAGGTGCTTTGGGTGGAACTTGGAAAGACAATGTTGTAGGTTCTCGACAAAGGTGGCGGAGAACAACAACTGGCGGTGATTATAGAGGAAAGCATGATCAGTGGTTTACAACTACGAACGATTGTTGTGAATGTGGTCCTTGTCTTATGTGTGCAATGGGGTGGCAAGAAAGTGGAGCGAAATGTGGTGATTGTCATGCACCAGCAACAAATGGTGGAAAAGATTGTGGTCCTTACCAAATTGGACCTGATTATTTTAACGATGCAATAGGTATGTGTGGAAAAATCAAAGATAGTCAAATTGATAATGATGCTTGTTGTGCATTGAAAAATGAATGTAAACATTCGGATTTGTGTAAAGATTGTAAAGAAGTATTTTCTCCTACGGATTCTCCTGAAGTTAGGAAAGCAAAAGAAAAAGCATGTTGTAACAAGAAACAATACTGTAGCAAGTTAGCAATGAAATGCTATTGGAGAAGACATACAAGAGGTAAGGCTCCTTGTCAATGCGGTCATTGTGATGAATGTGAAACACAAAATTGTGATTGTGTTGGTTCAGAATATGTAGAGGGTTGTTGTAATGACCCCGATTGTGTTGCTAGTGGTGGTTGTTTGAACTGCGAGGATTTAGCACGAATGCATAATGGTGGCGGTTGTGGACATAAATGGCGAGAATGTCCGCCTAAAGCAAATTGTAATGACACAGATCATTATTGGTATGGATGGCCTTTTGAACCCAGAAGAAGAAAAAATGATCCTCCTCAAGATTCTCCCATTGAATGCATTGATTGTGAAAAACGAAAAGAATTACTTGAACAGGGTGGTTGGTGTGCATTAGCCGAGAAGTGTAGGGGAATAAAGAATTTTATGTGTTGTCTTGCTACTAAATATGGTATGGATGGTTGTGATTGTTTTGGGAATTGTGATGTAATAGAAACTTGTGGTGTTATTGATTTGTGGAGAATAATTACAGAAGGAGATGATGCCGGATAATAAAGCATTAGTAGATGAGTATTCAATTCAGAACAAGATCTAGAGGATTTGGTGTAAACCCAGATACATTGATGGGTGCGTGCTGTTCTGATGATGATTATTGTACTGTTACTTCATTTCGAGACTGTTATGACTCGGATGGGATGTTTTTTGCCGGGAGGGATTGTACAGATACAGACAATAATCCTTGTCTTGTAGAGGGTGGCGGACTTCGTTCTCTTTATGGTATTTGTTGTGACTCTCATGGATTTTGTACTTTTTCAACAGAAGAAGATTGTGAATCTAGAGATGGAACTTGGAAAGGCAAAAGGTTTGATTGTCTTTCTTATGATTGTTGTGCTGGATCTGCTGCTGAATTACAAGCGTGTTGTGTTGGTAATTTTATCAAAGGTGTTAGTGGTGATTATAGTTGGGCTGGTATTTGTAGTGATTTGAAACCTTGCGAGTGTTTGAACCTTGGTGGTGTACCAAGAGGACCAGATTCAAGTTGTAAAGAAGTCAATGCTGCTGGTGGCTGTGGTGTTACTGGTGCAACCGCATATGGTTCTTGTTGTCTAGAGGGGAATTGTCATAGTCCTTCGAAGAATTATGTGAACGGATATACTGCTGGCGATTGTGCAGTTCTTGGTGGTTTGTGGGGCGGTTCTGGAAGTACTTGTGGTTCAGGAACTACCTTTGACAACTCTTGGCCTTGTTCTTGGCCTACTGGTGCTTGTTGTTTTGGAGACAATCCATACAACGGTATTACTTATTGTGATCATGGAAAGACTTTCGGTGATTGTCTGAGTCCACCACCGGGGGGAAGTGGTGGTAGTGCATGGACTGTTGGAGCCACTTGCGGTACACTTATTGATATTGATGGTGTTCTTTGTATTCCAACAAGAGATGCAGAAGGAACTGACAGAGGAACTTGTTGTATACCAGAATATTTTGGTGTAGAGAATCCTGATCTAGATCCGTTTGTGGTAAATTATAGTTGTCATGTAACTAATAAAAATAAATGTATTAGTTTGGGTGGATTATGGTCTAATGAAGAAACTTTTTGTAGTTATATAAATTGTTGCGAATTACACGGGGATTGTACTTTAGGTCCAAATGGTTCTTGTTGTCAATTTAGAAAATTCGATAACGAATTCTTTAGATGTGATAACATTCCGCTTTATAGTTGTGAGCAAATAGCAGCGAGTAATAGCAACATTGTTACTTTGTTCTATGAGGGCGAAGAGTGTAATGATGAAAACGGATACCCCTGTAAAGATGCCATTTTTGTTACTGATTCTTGTTGTCTATGGCAACCCGATGGAACATATATTGGTTGTCAAAATATAGGAGAGAATGATGCATGTCCTCCTGCTCCCGAATATATTGGTATTAGATTTGATCAGCCTTGTGATTCTGCTGGTTTTGATTGTTCAATTCAAGAATTTGGTGCATGTTGTGTTGGACCAGAATGCATTACTGCCAGCAGAAGTGTATGTTTAGATTTGGGTGGTATGTTCTATTCTGGTAAGAATTGTATAAATGATTGTGATAGTATTCCTTGTTGTAATCAAAAAGACAATGAGGTTGTTGCTTGTTATAATAAGCACAATTTGCCTATAGAAGATTTGGGTTCTGATAGATGTTTAGATTCATATCATGTTGCTACACAACACTTAGACAAAGAATTTGCTGCTGAATATCTTGCTGGTTTGGGAATTGATAATCCTGATGCTGTTCATTTCTTTGGTAATTCGGAACTAAACAAGAGATGTGAAGATTGTGATTATAGTTGTTCTTCTTCTAGAGGAAGTTGTTGTTGGGACGGTAAATGTATTCCAACAATCACACAAGAAGAGTGTAATCAATTAGGTGGTGTATTCCGGTCTTGTGATGGTTTGCCGTTTGAGAATATTTCGGATAGTTGGAGAACGAATAATCCTTGTATTGGTATTGGGTGTTCTCAAGCACGCAGATTTGATTCTGTTGATTGTAGTGATGATGATCCCATCGGTGCTTGTTGTAATGATAAAGATTGTGCCGACAATATAAAACAAAGTGCTTGTTCTGGAACTTGGTGGGTCGGAGGTGTTTGTTGTTTGGGTGAAGATCCTACTGATCCCCTTACTGGTGCTTGTTGCATAGATTCATCTACTTGTCAAAACCTTGACGAATCTACATGTACTTTTTATGGTGGTACTTATTATGGTGATGGTACATCTTGCGATGCGGTTTCTAATCCTTGCGGTAATGTGAGTTGTTGTCTTGGAGTGTGTACTGAAGCAAAAGGTCTTGAATGTTATTATAATAGTGGTGTTATTGTTGAATATTGTGATCCTTATGATGATGATGATTATGATTGTCCCTCGGCTGATCTAATTGCTGCTTGCTGTAATGGAAATATTTGTTCACT
>Ga0080013_1005839_pt1 | contig 11243 bp, 7 predicted proteins | sample ETNvirenome_6_85_FD_69236 | JGI IMG/M metagenome (GOLD analysis project Ga0080013, IMG submission 69236) | Marine viral communities from the Pacific Ocean - ETNP_6_85 (SPADES assembly) (version 2) | ecosystem: Environmental > Aquatic > Marine > Oceanic | place: Pacific Ocean | collected 2013-06-19
AATCCGGCCATGGGGTCGGGAAAAGTGTCTGCGCAGCCGCAACCATGCTCTGGTTTCTTCTAACCAAGCACCCATGCAAGATACTGGTAACAGCCCCCACGGCATCGCAACTCTACGATGCCCTGTTCGCAGAAGTGAAATCCCTGATGAAGCGGCTACCACCGCCCATCGGCAAGTTGATCGAGGCCACCAGTGACCGCGTAGTCCTGAAGGCATCCCCGTCTGAGGCCTTCATAGCGGCCCGTACAAGCTCGAAAGAGCGGCCAGAATCCCTGGCTGGCGTGCATAGCGAAAACGTCCTGTTGGTGGCTGACGAGGCCTCTGGCATCCCTGAAGAGGTCTACGAGTCCGCCGCCGGCAGCATGTCAACAGCAGGGGCGACGACGTTGCTTCTAGGCAACCCAGTACGCAATCGCGGGTTCTTTTATCGCACGCACCACGAGTTATCCGATAGCTGGCGAACGTGGCATGTCAGCAGCGTGGACAACCCTTTGGTGTCGCCCGACTTCATCTCGGACATGGCGACCCGATATGGCGAGGAAAGCAATGCCTTTCGCGTTCGCGTCCTTGGCGAGTTCGCCCTGGATGACGGCGAGAGCCTGATCCAGCCGTCGCTGGTCGAGGCCGCCATCGCCCGCGACGTTGAAGGCGTGCTGACCGCCCCACTGGTCTACGGCGTTGACGTAGCCCGCCACGGCACCGACAGATCGGCCTTGGTCAAGCGACGCGGCAACGCCGTCGTCGGCATCCAGACCTGGCGGCAACTTGATCTGATGCAGCTGGTCGGCGCCGTCGTGCATGAGATCGAACAGGAAGACGACACCGTCGAAGAAATTATGGTGGACGCCATCGGCCTTGGAGCCGGCGTGGCGGATCGCCTGCAAGAGCTTGGCCACCCGGTTATTTCGGTCAATGTGGCGGAAAGTTCGGCCATGCACCCTACGGCCATGCGCCTGCGCGACGAGCTATGGTTGCGCGCCAAGGAGTGGCTGGAAGCTAAAGACTGTATTTTGCCAGACAACGAAACGCTGGCGAAAGAACTGGTTGCGCCGCGTTATACATTCACGTCTTCAGGAAAATTAAAAGTTGAATCCAAGGACGAGATGAAGAGACGCGGCGTTTCCTCCCCAGATGTCGCGGACGCATTTTGCCTGACCTTTGGCGGCATCGCCGGCACCGTGGCGCGCGGCGCAACATCGCGCCGTTGGCAGCAGCCGATTGACTACCCCTCTAGCGCCTGGATTGTGTGATGGCTGGACTATTTGACGACCTATCAGCCGGCAAATACCGGCAAGCCGCTCGCGGCCTGCTGGGACCGGCCTACGAACCTTTGGCGGCATTGCCAGGTCTGTTGGGCGAGTTCTCGCCGGGCGCCGACGTTAGGGACTATCAGGACTACGGCAGCACGGCGATACAGAAAGCCCTGCGCGGCGACTATGGTCAAGCCGGTTTGGACGCATTGTGGTCGGCGGCGGCATTGGCTGGCACGGTGCTGCCTGGGTCTGTTAGCGGTTACCGAAAGCTGGCGGACGAACTGCCCATGGACGAGGCGTCCCGCATGGCGCGGGCGCAGGAGATGGGGTTTGATGTTGATACGCCGATGTATCACGGCACGACGCACGATTTCCCCTCCTTTGGTGGGGAAAAAGGAAACGTAGAAGGCCATTTTGGTGCCGGTCATTATTTTACGTCTTCGCCCGCTGACGCCAGCAAGAATTATGCTGGTGTCGGCCCTGATTTAACGCAACGAATTGAAATCAGGGCCGAGAGATTAGCCGATGAACTGCAAGACTTTTACGACGCATCTGGTTCTGACGTGAAAGGCGTGGCCGCCCTAAAAAAGAAGTGGGGGAAAGATGTATATGACGAAGACACCCTAAAGATGGCGCGAAATATTGCTGCTAAAGAATTAAAGGGTGAAAGCGAGGCGGTTGTTTTGCCCGTTCTATTACGGGGCAAAACCGTAGATGTCCGCAACCACACAAGAGGGCGGCCAACCACTCTTGAATTTGATCTGCCATCGCCAGACGATTTCATGGACGATGCAAAAGATTACCTTGGCCCGTCAGCAACAAAGGATGAAATTTACGACGCGGCTGTCGAAATGGCCGATGAAGCGTTCGCAACAACTGAGCCTACGGGAACCCTGGCGGATTTTTCGGATTACATACGAAGGGCTGCGAATGACTACGGATATGACGCAGACGCGGTTTTGGCCCCAATTTATGAGCATATGTATGACGGCATATCAGCCAGTGATTTAGACCGTTATCTGCGGCATGGGCCGTTGCAATATGCCGAAGACCCCAAAACAGGGGCGTTAGCGGTCGGTGATGTGATTAGGAAAGCATTCCAAGCAGCGGGGTTCGAAAATATCTTAATGGACGCGGAATCGGCGTTCCCGAATATGCCAAATATCCGCAAAGGAACGACGCACATAGTAACAAGTAGCCCCGCCAACATCCGCTCCCGCTTCGCCAAGTTCGACCCTGCGAAAAAAGACAGCGGAAACATCTTGGCCGGCGCCGCCGGGCTAGGGCTTCTGGCCCCAGTTGGCGCGTATGGAATATCCGGCCTGCTTCAAACAGACGACGGCACCTAACGATGGCTGGACTATTTGACAACGCCCGTCCGCTGGACAGGTATCGCAGCTTGTTGGCCCCTGGGCGGCCCAGCCGGCTATACACGATAGAATCGCCGTACACGTTAAGCAGGCCGGGGCCGGCATGGCAGCACGCCGGTATCTTGCCTGGAAAGTGGCGCGATATTGTTACTGAGCGCGACCCGATTTATGGCGCGCCCCAGGCAACCGAGCGGCAGACCGCGTGGGCCATCCCCGGCATGGCCACTGAGATGGCGGGCAGCTTGTTGAACGTATTGGAAGCGCCCAGCACGGGCGTGATGCCGACACCGGCGGACATCTTGAACGTCACGCCGATGACATCGGCGCCCGGTCTGTTGGTCAAGGCTCCACTAGGCGCGTTCACGTCCGGTGCGGTCAGACGTGAGGCGGCCCCTGAACCGGCAGCACGCAGCCCGCTGGGCTTATTCAGCCCGACAGAGCAAGCCGCGCTGGATTTGAAACAGACCAAGCTGACGCCCGACCAGGCCCGCGCATCGCTGGCCAATCTGGGCGCGAAAAAGGAAGAGATGCAGTGGATGGGTCTGGACGAGTTCCTGGCCGGTCGCACCAGCGTCACGCAAGACGAGCTAATTGACTTCGCCCGGCGGAACCGCGTTGAAGTCGAGGAAGTCACTTACGGCGGGCCGGACCCGGACGCCCTTGTCCGGCAGGCCGACGAACTGATGGCGGAAGGCCAGAGAGTTCAGGCATCTGGTGATCTGGATGGCGCGCGGGTGCTGTTTGACCGGCACGACGATCTACAACGACAAGCGGAAGGCATCTTTGACGCGCCAAACGACCAGGGGTTGTTACCGGCACCGAGATATTCCGGGTACACCCTCCCCGGCGGCGAGAACTACCGCGAGGTGGTGCTGACGATGCCGCAGAGAACGCCGCCTGTTCACGCCGAGAGGTACACGATCGAAGAAGCCGAAGACGGGTTATTTAAAGTCCTTAATTCCAACCGTGAAGTTGTGGAAATGGAGTTTACCCGTGAAGCCGCAGAAGATGCCGCGAGGCAGTTTAGTGAAGGGAGCTTGGTCGCAACCCCTGGCGGCAGCGACCTGAATTTTGTAGGCGGCCACTTCCCCGACAAGAACATCCTAGCCCACGTCCGCATGAACGACCGCATAGATGCCGATGGCAAGAAGGTTTTATTCATCGAGGAAATCCAGAGCGATTGGCATCAGAAGGGGCGTCAGCAGGGGTATAGAAATCCAGAACATACAGAACGTCTAGGCGCACTTAAATCTGAAAGGGCTAGGATATTAGATGCTGTACGGCCTGATTGGCAGGATCGGTATGAACAGCTTAGAAGGACTTATCCTTTAGGATCAGTAACCAGAGCCGAAGAAACCGAGTGGAGGCTTCTTAGTCAGAAAAAAGCGGAATTTGATGCAGAAACAGCCCCTTTATTAGCGCCTGTCGATTCCAAGATTGCAAGTTTATTGGGATCCGTCCCAGACGCCCCGTTCAAGCAATCATGGTCCGACCTGGCGATGAAGCGCGTCATGCAGATGGCCGCAGATGGCGGCTATGACCGCGTTGCCTGGACGACGGGCCGCCAGCAGGCGGATCGGTATGATTTGAGCAGGCAGATCAGCGAAGTCCATTACAGCGGTTCAAACTTCAAAGCGTACGACCACGACGGGGCGACAGTTATAAGCCGCACCGGCGTAAAAGAAAGCGACCTGCCTGATTTGATAGGTAAAGAAGCGGCAGACAAATTGATGGCGCAGAAGTCTGACGGAACCCTACGCTCACTTGTCGGTCAAGACCTCCAAGTCGGCGGCGAGGGCATGTTCAGCTTCTACGACAAGATGCTGCCCAAGAAGGCGCAGAAGATCGCGCGGCGTCTGGACAAGGACGCGAAGGTTGGCAAGGCAAGCCTGCAACACGGCGATGTCTGGTCAATCGACATCACGCCCGCCATGCGTGGCGCGGTCCAGCAGCGCGGCCAGCCACTGTTCGCCAACCCCGGCGCCGCCGCTATCCCCGGCCTGCTAAGTACCCAGCAACCGGCACCGCCGCCCAGCATGATTATGGACAACCGCCAGCGAATACCGCGCGGCCTATTGGACAACGCGGCCTGACGGGCCGGAACCAAGGTAAGATATGGCAAAGCCAGACAAAATCGACATCCATCGCATCGTCCAGAACGAGATCGATGACGCCGTCTTATACCAAGACGAGGAACATACAGGCTTCCGCGACACCGCCACAAAATATTATTATGGCGAGAAATTCGGCAACGAGGTCGATAACCAATCGCAAATAGTCAGCCGCGATGTCGCTGACACTGTCAGCCACATCATGCCATCGCTGATGCGGATATTCGCTTCCAGCAAGGACTACGTCCAGTTCCAGCCGCGCCACCCTGAAGACGAGGCCGCCGCCAAGCAGGCCAGCGAGTACGTCAACTGGATTGTGGCTAACCAGAATCCCGGCTACAAAATCATCCAGAACTGGATGCACGATGCTTTGGTCTTCCGCCTTGGCGTGGTCAAGTTCTTTTGGCAAGAGCCAGAGTTCGACCCGCCGGAAACCTATGACGGTCTGACCGAAGGCGGCCTGGCGCTGCTGATGCAAGACGACGGCGTGGAGATCCTCGAACAGGAGATCGTCTACGCCGCCTACGGCGAGGACGAGGGCGTCGATGAATATGGCGTCATGGCGCCGCCTCTGCCGCCGACCTATTCGGTTAAAATCCGCAGGCGCAGCGAACATGGCAAGTGCGTCATCGAGAACGTGCCGCCGGAAGAATTTTTATATTCCCGCCAGGCCCGCTCCCTGGAAGAGGCCGACTTTGTTGGCCACCGCCGCATGATGACGATCAGCCAACTTGTAAGCATGGGCTACGACCGCGACGAGATCGAGCGGTATGCGGGCGGCGAAGAAAGCAACATGTCTGAGGAAGTGACAACTCGCTTCCAAGACCTATCGAGCGGCGGCGACAGCAGCAGCGTCGATCCATCCCGGCGCGAGGTCGAGGTGGTCGAGGCTTACGTCAAGATCGACACCACGGGCGACGGCGTCAGCGAACTGCGCCGCTTTTTCTGCGTCGGCCCCAGCCGCGAGATACTGGAAGACGAGGCCTTTGACGCGCTGCCCTTTGCAACATTGACGCCGTTTCTGATACCGCACCGTCTTGTCGGTCGGTCGATCACGGATAACACCGACGACCTTCAACTCATCAAATCGACGGTGCTTAGAAATATTTTAGACGGTGCATATCAATCCGTATCACCCAGGGTGCAGGCAGTAGAGGGTCAGGTCAATCTATCCGATTTGATGGAGAACCGCCCCGGCGGCATAGTCAGAGTGCGCGCCCCAGGCATGGTGCAGCCCCTGCCGGTCAGCCCGGTCTGGCAGGCCACGATGCCGTTACTGGAGTACCTAGATCAAGTCCGCGAGATGCGAACCGGCATTTCCAAGGCGTCGCTTGGCCTTGACCCAGACGCGCTTCAGTCCTCCACGGCCACCGCCGTGTCGGCAACTATTAGCGCGGCCCAGAGCAAGGTCGAGCAGATCGCGAGGGTGTTCGCGGAAACGGGCTTTCGCGATTTGTTTAAGGGCATCCTACGCCTGGTCACACAATACCAAGACGCGCCGCAGATCATCAGGCTCACTAATAATTTTGTTGAGATGGACCCGCGCGAGTGGGCGAACGGTTTTGATTTGATTGTCAATGTCGGATTGGGCAATGCGCAGCAAGACCAGAAGCTGGCGTTGTTGGCGCAGGTCGCCGGCAAACAGGAACAGCTATTGCAGACGCTTGGCCCGTCCAACCCGGTCGTCGGCATCAATCAATACGTCTCTACGCTACGCAAGATGGTCGAGGCAGCGGGCTTCAAAGACGCCGGTCAATTCTTCAACGACGTGCCGCAGGAAGTGGCGCAACAGATGGGCCAGCAAGAACCGCAGCCCGACCCGATGGCGCAGGCCGCCAAAGCCCAGGTCGAGATCGCCAAGGCCAAGGCCGAGGCAGACATCCAGATCAAGCGCGAGAAGATGGAAGCCGATATTCAGCTTGCCCGCGAGAAGCTCCAGATGGAGATGCAGTTGAAGCAGGCCGAACTGGAAAACGAAGCAAAGTTGCAGGGCATCAAGCTGGCCGCCGACATCGGTGAGCAAGGCACGAACATCAGGAGTGTCGTCTAATGCCTATCGTGGTCAGAGACGGGATGCAGTATCAACTCGAAGGCCCTAACGATGTTCCTTCGTCGGGTAATCTAATTGGGCCAATCGACACTTCTTTAGGCAATCGCATCGGCGGCCCGGACTATCAATTGCAGCAAAATCAGAACCCGTTTGGTTTTCAAGGAGGGGGTGGTGGCAAGGTGATCACCCCGTGGGTAAATAAGGTAACTGGTGAAACTTGGAACGCTCCATCACTGGGATACACCAATCCAGACCCTAACTGGGGGCGAGTTCCGGTGCAGTTAGGGACTTTGGATCAGTTACAGACGGGCGGAGGACAGCCGTTTAACACCAGCGCCCCAACGCACCGGCTTGAAGGCCCTAACGATGTCCCCTCGTCGGGCAATCTAATTGGGCCGGCGTTTGGCCCAACGCACGGCGGCAGCGCCGCTCTAGGAGGCTGGGCAAACCAGTCGCCAGAATTTCTGTCAGCGCCTGGCTACGAAAGCTATGCGCCAACAGCGGCCTACCAGTATTCGCCAGCCGTAGGCACCGATGCCCTTGGCGGCTACCCCGCCTACGGTGGCGGTGGCGGTGGCGGTGGAGGCAGCAGCGGCGGCGGCGGTTCCGACACCAGCACGCTCGGCGGCGCATTATCCGCGCTGTCGTTGCTTGGCGGCGCCAACAGCCTGTCTGGCCTATTGACCGGCAAGAGCCTGCTGGAACATGCGGGCATTCCGAATCCGCTAAGTGGCTTTCTCGGTTCGGAGGGGGCGCAAGGCATTATCGGAAACACGCCGCTGGCTAGAATACAAAACCTATTCGGGGCAGGCCCGATTGCCAACAACGCGGCGCTGACCCAGGCGCTGCACCCAACGGGTGATATAGGCAACATTGCGGGCTTGCCATTCGATGGCGGGCTTCCAGCCGGCACCCCCGCGCCGCCGGGCAATGTTCTCGGCACAAGCGAGCCTTGGGGAAGTCTTGCAGGGTCCGACCCGACTGCGGCCCTTTCCGGCGCCGCTCCTGGCATAGCTTCTGGGCCAGGCATGTTAGGCGGCGGCGGTGGCATGACCTCCGCACAACATGCAGCCTTCAGCAACATGGGCGGTGGCGGTGGTGGCGGTGGCGGCGCTGGCATCGGCGGGCTGCTTGGCCTCTCGCCCGGCGCGGCGGCGTTCGCGGTGGCTGCGCCTCTGCTTGCGTTCCAGGGCATCACAGCGATGCAGGCCGACGAAAGCCCTGCCGAGACGCGCGCCCAGCAAACACAGGCCGGCCAGGTCTTCAATCAGGCGAAGGATTTCATCATAGAACATGGCCGCGTGCCTGGGCCGGAAGACGGCTGGCACGGCAACATAGACCACCTGTTGCGCATGATGGCGCCGGGCGGTGGCGGCGGCATTAGCGCCACGGTCGGCGCTGACCTACAGCGGTTCGGCAATGGCGTGCCTAACGAGGTGCTGGGCCGGGCTTTCACGATCAACGACCCAGAAGGCAACATCGTGCTGAACCATCTGGCGCAAGAAACTGACATGATTGGCGTCGATCCAGGCGTGCGCGCACTGATTAACAGTCGCAACATCGACACCACGCCGAGCTTGGCCTTCGAAGGACGGATGCGCCAGGACATCGAGAACCGGTTTACGTATCCCGAATTGTACGGCGCGGTGACGCCGTATCTCCAGAATGCTGTTGGCCACGACAAGCAACCGCTGATGGAGACAGTGTACGACGAGTACGGCGCGGAGTATCTAGTGCCGCCGTCGCGGCCCTACGACCCGCTCATAGACGGCATTTAATGCCAACTCAGGAAGAGATCGCGCGCGGCAAGGCCGCCGAGCTTCTGCTTCGCAACGAGCTTCTGATCGAGGCATTCGATAATTTGGAATCGACCTACACGGCTGGCTGGAAGGCCACGGCCCCAGGTCAGACAGACGAGCGCGAAAGATTGTTCGCGCTGGTCACGGCCCTGTGCGACGTGCGCGGGCATATAGAGCAAATCGCCACGACGGGCGAACTCGCACGGCGGCAACTAGGCATCGACTAGACCGCCTTCATTGAAAGGTTAATTTATTATGGCTGAAACCAGCATCCCCGAAGGGGCTGGAGCTGGCCCGCTGTCCGTTAGCAGCGCGGTCGATCACCTTCTAGCTACAGCGGCTCCAGAAATGGAACCCCCGGCTGAAGCGGAAGAGCAACCGGCGGCGGAAATTGAAGCCGACGCCGGCACAGACGACGCCGAGGACGATGCGCCCGTGGAAGCGGTAACCGCAGAGGACGAGGATGACCAAGACGAGGTCGCAGACGAAGACGACGACGACAGTGAAGAAGCCAGCATTGATTACTACACCGTCAAGGTTGATGGTGATGAGGTCGATGTAACGGCGGACGAGCTGATCGCCGGATATCAACGTCAGGGCGACTATACGCGCAAGACGCAGGCAGTAGCCGAAGACCGCAAAGCGGTCGAGGGCGAACGCCAGCAATTTGCGCAGGCGCAGCAAGAGCTTCACCAAATGCGAGAGCATCTTGCCGCCAGGCTTCAGCAGGCCGAAGAGATGTTGGGTGCGGGGGAACCCGAACCGAACTGGGACCAACTCAGAGACGAAGACCCGCTGGAATATATGGTTCAGCGAGATCGTTTCCGTGACAGACAAGAACAGCAGCGCCAAGTCCAAACGGAACGGGAAGCGTTGCAGGCCCAGCAAAACGCTGTTGCACAACAGCAGCGGGCGCAGCATCTCCAGAGCGAACAGGCAGCGTTGCTTGAACGAATACCCGAATGGCAGGACGAGGCCGTGGCGACTAAAGAAAAGTCAGCCGTCGTGACCTACGCCCAGCGAGCCGGCTTCAGTGAGCAAGAACTAGCCCAAGCATCTGACAGTCGGGCAGTTTCGATCTTACGCAAGGCGATGCTTTACGACGCCTTGCAGGACGAGACGCCCAAGGCCAGGGCCAAGGCCAAGGCGGCGCCAAAGATGGTGCGCGCCGGCAAGCCCAAGAGCAAAGCCGAAAAATCATCCAGGCGGAGGGCTGACAGGCTTGACCGCATCAACAAAAACAAAGGCAGAGACGCCATGGAAGCAGCCGTGGATTATCTGCTCGAATCTTAGAAAGGAAGCCACAAGATGGCTACTTGGACTACAAGTTCGGCTTAGTTCCTAGGCCCATCACGCCGCAAGGCGCGATTGCAAATTCCGTGAATTGCTGGGAAGTCTCTCTGAGATAATCAGCAGCCAAGCCGGTGGTACACCGCCGGAAGGTTCAACGACTATCCTTTTTAGGAGTAGGGGCCAAGCGGTTCCGAAGCGCGGAACACCCCACTGGGGTGGTAATATAGTCTCGTCTGCATGGCGACATGCAGCAGCCCCACGAGGGCGGGGATGGAGTAGCGACCCATTCTGAAGATAAATGATAGGCCAACGGGAAGATCTGACTGACGTGATCACGAGGATCGACCCTGACGAAACGCCCCTTTTCAGCAATGCGAAGCGGCAAACGACAAAAGCTGTTTACCACGAGTGGCAAGTTCAGGAGCTTGCAAGTGCGGTAGACACGAACTATGTGAACGAGGGAGCAGATTTCTCGTACACGAACCCAACGGCTTAACCAAATCTACTGGCATTATCAATAAGTTAGTAGATTTTAGGCCCGCCACGCCGCAAGGCATGGTTGTAAATTCCGTGAATTGCTGGAAACCCCTAACGCATGATGGCGAGGGCAATCAGCAGCCAAGCCAGCGCAAGCTGGAAGGTTCAACGACTATCCTTTTTAGGAGTACCTGCCAAGCGGTGGGGAAGCGCGGAACACCCTATTGGGGTGATGATATAGTCTCATCTGGACGGGACAACGTCCAGCAGCCCTACCGGGCGGGGATGGCTTGGCGAGCCATCTTGAAGGTAATGACCACAAGATTGGGTAACTACCACCAAATTTCGGTGCAAGCTGCACAGGTAAGTGGCACGTTAGATGCCGTCTCCCTCGCAGGCCGAAACAAGGAATCAGCGTTCGTGAAGATTTCGAAATCGCTGGAGCAAAGGCGAGACATCGAAAAGGCGTTGTGCAAAAACGAGGCGCGTGACGCTAGTGACCCGCGTAAGTGCGGCAAGCTGATGAGCTACATCACCAACATCAATGTCATTTCTGCATCTACGACGCCCGCAGGAACAGGCGCTGATGTCAGCGATTTGGCCGGCACTAACGCCGCCCTGACGCTGGCCAAGATTGATGCAGCGAATCTTCTCGCATACAGCGACGGAGGGCAGCCCGACATAATGTGCGTGTCGCCCGCCAACAAGGTTGCGTTCTCTGATCTGGCTTCCGGCAGCGCAGTGACCAACCAGTTGCATATGACTAGCCCGAAAGATGCCACGATCATCGGCAGCGTGTCGATGTACTTGACGGATCAAATCCACTAGCCGAGGTCCGTGTTAAACCGCGTGAATTGCTGGAAGCCTAAACCCGCGAGGGCAGGGTAATC
>Ga0080013_1005841_pt1 | contig 11241 bp, 18 predicted proteins | sample ETNvirenome_6_85_FD_69236 | JGI IMG/M metagenome (GOLD analysis project Ga0080013, IMG submission 69236) | Marine viral communities from the Pacific Ocean - ETNP_6_85 (SPADES assembly) (version 2) | ecosystem: Environmental > Aquatic > Marine > Oceanic | place: Pacific Ocean | collected 2013-06-19
CTTTCATGTAGCTGGCATTTTTCGAATACATCGGGTCCACTTCTTCTTCAGACGCTCCGTCATCATAACCCAGATCATATAAATCCGTGTCTGGTGCAGGGACGTTTCCCATGCCGCCGGCTAACTGCTCTTGAAGCTTAGCCTTTTCCTCATTGATGATTCTTCTTAGTTGTCTCTTGGTGATTCTCATTTTGTCCTCCTAAGATGTGTATCCATAATCCTCAGCCGTTTCCATGGCGTCCTTGACACTCTGGATCAATTCATCTCTATCAGCCCCGGCAGAATCGACAGCATCCCAAACTTTCTTTGCAGCCTCAAACTCCTCTTCGTCATAATTGAAGTCTTCAATATTCGGTTCATCGCCCTCAAGAGTGTTCACGATACCCTGGGCGAAGTATTTGTCAAATCCTTTTCCGCCCGGTGAGTCTTGTAACTCACTGGAGAAGGCATCTTCAAGCGCTGGGATTGCGATCGTGACAGGATCGTGATCCAACATTTCTGCAGAACTGTCGCCTTCATTCAGAAAATATCTTTCGTTAATTTGGCGGCGGTACTTGCGATGAACTTCTTCCCTGATTATCTTTCTTAGCTGCCTCTTTGTGATTCTCATCACGCGTATTCTCCGTTAATCAGTTTGTCAGTGTACTCTTGCATGGTCTGAAGAGCTGCCGCACGTACCCGATCAGTCATCTCGGCCTCCATCTCCATGGCAGCCTGATCGACCTGAAGATCCCAGTTCTTCTTGGCATCGGTGATCGTATCACCCATAGCCATCATCGAAGGGTCACCCTTGTCAAACGCTTTCTCTTCACCCTCAGCCCACTTGTCAATGAGCTCACTCACATTGGACCATTCCACTCGAGGCCAGTGATGTGTATTGTTGTCCGCTGCAGTTGTGTCATCCTGCTCTCGAAGCAGACGTGCCTTCTCTTCCTTAATGATTCTTTTCAGTGTTTTCTTTGTTATTCTCATTTTTCTTCCCTCTTGTTGACCTGACCATCCCGTCACAGTCCGATCATCAATGTTCTTCTTAATAAAATTAGCTAATCCCTTCGTTACATCAAAGTCTTCTAGAGGAGTCTCTGGGTCTTCCCCTGCTATCATATCCTCCAGTTCCTCTATGTACGCGTTCTCAATGGGATCGTCAACGATTTTGGCAATGCCATCGTCGACATTCAAGTAGGCCAGTGCGGTGCCTCCAGTCGCTTCATCAGGGGCCTCATACGTATCCTTTACCACATCAGCCAAACTCTTAACCAGACCCCCGCCAAGCGCATCTGCGATAAACCCTGTACCAAAGCTGGTCCATGCCTTCTCGGCCTTTTGGTCCGTTTTGGCCAGCTTAGCCAAATCCAGCACGAACTTAAGATCTCCTATCGTCTTGATGTTCTCCGCTGTTTCGATGCGTTCTACTTCTTGTTCCCAATCCTTGTCTTTCATCCAGCCAAAAAGTTTTCGGGCCGCGCCGGCTTCATGAAGGTTCACACCTTTTTTTAAAATCGATTGTTGAATGATTCTTCGAAGTTTGCGTTTTGTAATTTTCATCTCAATATCCTTCAAGGTTATTTATAAATAGTAAATCTATTCCCATTTTATTCATATATAAATTATGTACTCACGAAGAAGTTTCATACCTTGTTTCTCCTTCATAAATAAATTGATCCACCTGATTGAATGTTAACCCCTGTGCATCTCCTAATATCTCTACTTCGGCTAGGCACTCATTTCTGGCACCTCCAGCGATATCGGACCCGTTCCACCTAGGTAACACTTCTTCCAAATCGGGCACCCAAAACCCATAATCATCCAACTCATCAAACAACAACTCGCTCACGCCGATTGCCTCAATATCTTCCTCTTCTAATTCCCTGATATCTGTGATATCATTCTCTATCATGTACTTGACGATCTTCACGATCGAATCCCGGGGAAAACATATATCGGAATCCATCACATCACGAAAGAACCCATAACCCTTATCAAAGAATGTGGCCTGTGAAAGAAACTCATCCAGAACCTCTTCATCCCAGTCCAGTTTCTCCATGTAGTAATTGATCAATTCTGTTTTACTGGACATCCCCAAGTCGGGTCCATTATATAGAACCAGAACTCGTGAATAATCTTCCGCCGCCTTCCGAAGCATGTCACCTATGTCAAACGTAACGCCACTTTCATACTCCGGTTGCACATCAACCATTATCAGACTTCCGCTCTCGGATTGTTCCAATAAGATTCTTATGTACTCACGGAGAAGTTTCACTGCATCTCCAGCTTGCCTAGTGCATTCAGTTGATCCATCGTGGGTGTTCCCTTGGCTTTGTACATCTTGGAAAGAGGGTGATTGAGCAATATGTCCTTCCCCCGAGGATCCCAGGGACCGTCGACTTCCTCATGCCACTCGCCGCTCTGCGAGGTCGTGCTCCCCGGAAGATTGGGATCCGCATAAACAGAAGCCTGTTCACAGTTGTCATATGTGATATCGGGTGTCAGTCTGTCATCGACGTCATCCATCTGGACTTTCTCCACATCCCCCCTCTGGCCTGCATAATACTGCCACACCCCAAAAGCATCACTTGACACGTCGGATCGATCAGACATCAGTCCCGATCCTTTGCTGGTGGCGTACTCCATCGCCACGTCATAGAGCATCGGTCCCCAGCCCTCTTCCCTAATCAGGCTCGACACATTCGCCCAATCGATAATGTATGCGCCCATACAGAGCGCTTCATGACCGGTGTGCTTCGCAGATAACGTACCCAACCGTCGTTCTTTAGCTGTTGGATCGTCTAGGCGTGGATCGGCAACTGTACCCATGAGTGTCACTGTAAAATAATCGCCACTGCTTTTTATCTCAACCCTCATATGATCCGGCAGGTCTTGCGGGCCTTTAGCAACCTCAGTCAACAGGATTTCCCTTATGTACTCACGGAGAAGTTTCATTTCATCTCCAGTTTGCCTAGTGCATTCAGTTGATCCATCAGGGGTGTTCCCTTGGATCGATACATCTTTGAGAGAGGATTGCTGAGCAGAATTTCTTTGCCTCGTGGATCCCAGGGTTCATCATTCAAATCAAACCCTTCCCATCTCTCACCGGTGTGAGTGCCCTTATAGACAAGCTTCTGCGTGCAATTATCTGCTGTATCACCCGGGGTCAAGTTATCTTCAGCGTCGTCCAATTGGATTTTTTCAACATCTCCTCGCTGGTCTGCATAATACTGCCACACGTTGAAAGCGTCTGAAGAGACCATAGCCCTATCCGCCATCAAGCCTGACCCTTGACTCGTGGCATACTCCATGGCCAGGTCATAAAGCATCGGACCCCACCCACTCTCCCGGACTTTGGACCAACTCACGATGAAAGCATTACTGCACGGATGTTTTTCCGTATCTCGCTCAGCGACCACCTCTCCTAAAAGATGCAGGGGGCCGCTATCGCCACGTTTTGGGTCCTTTCCAGCGAGCCTTACCCACAATGTATTACCCTGCGTCTTGATCAGAACATTCATATCGTCAGTCAAATCAGCAGGACCCTTGGCGGCTTCTGTCAGCAGGATTTCTCTTATGTACTCGCGGAGAAGTCTCATACCACACCTCTGTGTAGTCGCTTCATGAGATCATCGACACGAATTGTTACAGTCTGATTTTTACCCACGTGAAAAGTTTCTTTCTCGTTGCGCTTGAGACCGACTTCTTTGCCGATCTTGTTTAGCCACCTTGGGTTGCCAACAAAACTATCGTCTACTTCAGCTATAAAAACTACAGGCTTGCCGTCTCTTTCCATCGTATTAAACTCAGAAAATTTCCTAGCCTGAAACTCGTCGTATGTAAAAGACTGGACTTCACCGTGGTGGGCGTGTGGTACATTATCGAAATACAGGTGACGACCTTCTCTTCTTGTGGGTTTCATTTCCAGCAGTTGTTCTTCTGGTATGGCGGTTCCTCGGTAGACCGTGCCAGGTGGAGGTGTTAACTCTTTTTTGTACTCTGGCTTTTTATTCGCCAAGGATAGTACGGCTTGACTTACGTTAACTGACCTTTCTCCGCCGGCTGTCATGTACTGTTTAAGAATATCAATCTCTTCAGATAGACCATCGATCGATTCAGTCAGTAGCTCTCTTATGTACTCGCGGAGTAGCTTCACTTTGGGCTCCACATCTGCTTGCGGTCTGGTCCGTAAATCGGAACACCTAACTCTGTTGCAACCTTCATCAACTCTCTCATCGAGCCTATGGCAGCTGACGGATCGTCCTCGAGGTCCTGGAAGAATTCTGGGTTGACCTCATCGTACGAAGCAATGATTCCCACCGCGCTCCAGTTATCCACCAACGCTTCATTCACACCGCTACGGGTCTTCGATGGATCCCAAGTCGATTGATCTAAGACATATGGAATATCTCTTGCTAGCTTCTCGGAACGTTCATCTCCCGGGGTCAGCTTCGCGTATTTTTTGTAATCTCTTGAAACAGTGGGAAGCTTATTGATTCCAGACGACTTCGCTCTGTGCTCCTGTTCTTTTCCTTTTTTGCTCCGGGGGTTATCGCCCATATAATCGTACAAATGCCCGGTGTATAAATTGTTCTGATCGTTGGCTGCTAGAGTGATGCGCCCCTTTACCCACAGCCCAAAAGGTAGGAGCCACTGAGGGATCTCAAAGTACCCACCGGGCAACGTCATTGTGGTCGAAAGCTCATCTTTACTCCTGCCAACCAACTCTGAAAGTTCGTAGGGCGTCTTTGCCCAATGAACTGTGTCTAGAGTTGCAAGCCACTGGTGATCTGCATTATCGCTAAATGCCCTTTTGATAGTCCTGCCCATTGATTTAGGGGCATCTCCAAAATCTTTGTCATACTCACCGGAGCCTGCAAGGTCCTGGACAAAACCCATCGGGTCTTCCCTTAACAACTCCCTTATGTACTCGCGGAGGAGTCTCATTTTACTGTCACTCCGAGCTCTTTTAACTCCGCCATGGCATGTTTCATATTCTCTGGTGTGTTCATGTCATATTCCCCCAGGGCTTTTCCAATGTCTAATCGTGACACCACAGGTAAATCAGACAGCTCATCGAGGATGTCCTCCCATGCTTCGTCCTCACTATCGATCTCAATCTTGCCGGACATTTGTTTACCCGCACGAGACATGGCATCATCAATATTATCCTCCGCAAATTTTCGTGCATCTACCTCGTGGGGAGCCTTCCAGTATCCGTGTTCCTGTTTATTGAGCATACATTTCATAGCAAAATCATGTGTTGCACCCTTCGCAGGATTATCAGAATATCGCCGTTGGGCCGTCGAGGATCTTTCCTCAAGCGAACACTGCACGTGCTGATTCCAGTGTTGGATCTCATGGAGGATTGTTTCTACCTGTTGTCTAAACATGCCTTCGGTCTTGGCTTTATTGACGTACAACTTTTTTTGATCAAAAACGTAGTTCCCCCACACTCGACCCCGCATTTTTCTATACTCCCATCTTAGTTTCCCTAAAACAGGACTGGACTCTGCATAATTGTCAATCAAGAAATCCACAACCTGTGGCGATAACCACTTCTCAAAAGTTTGGGCGGCCTCTGTGAGAATTTCTCTTATGTACTCACGAACCAACGATTCGGTAAGCCCCTCCTGTTCCAGTGCACCCAATATTGTATCGTCAACAGGAACATTCTGATCATCTGTCCGCGTGAATATCTGTAGTTCTTCGTTTTTCATAAGCCTCTTTCCGTCTCCAGTTCCCATGGTCCCCAGTGTTCGTATTCCACTATCTTCTCTCTAGCATCCGGCCAACTGTACTGCACGGTGTTTCCGATCTGGTCGATCTGGCCCAACGCATAATAAATAGCCTGTGGGAGCTGAAGATTCCTGCCATTTGATCGATCGATCACAGTGCCCCCATCCAGCACCCATGCATGTCCATATGTCATGCCCTCAAGCGCACCCTGTCCCGCGACCTCACCGTGGACGAGAATCAGGTTACAGTCAGTCACGCAGTTCTTAAACATGTACTTGCCCGCGGCCTCGTAACAGTCGCCACCAGAATTAGCCTGAGGTGTTGTTGCCTCTCTTATGTACTCACGGAGAAGTTTCATTTTGTTCCTGCCGGTGGGCCCTGCCACATCGCTACCACGTCTTCGATCGGTAGATTGCTTTCAGGCTTGAAGCGATCCTCCCACTTGATCCCTCTTTTATTTGGCCACTTTTTCGGATTGTCCTCCAGGTATTTTTCGATCTGTTCTCTTGACTGAGGCATACCCATGTCCCTCGAGGCTGTTGGAGAGAGTTTGGCAACCGCGCTCAAGCGATCCAGGATGGGCGTGCCAGAAGTCTTCTTGTGGTACGTCTTTGAGAGAGAGTTCTTCGGGTCGAAATAATACTCTATGAATTCGGGTGTGTAACCGGTGGGCTCATCCCACCCCTCATCCGGATCGCCGAATGTCTTGGGGTCATGATGAATGGCGCCGGTGTAGGCCTTGTCAGTTCCAAACCTTTTTGCCAGAGCCGTTTGCCCCGCGCAGTCGTCATCAGGATCTTCAGTTTGGGGAAACTCCTTGAAGTCTCTCTGCTTCGCCTCGATGTCACTACGGTTGTTGAGATAATAATCCCAGACTGCCTTTGCGTCATCGGAAACTTCTCGGGGATCCGGCCCGAGACCCTCGACTCCTTTCTTCTCAGCGATCTCAAAAGCCATGTCATAGAGCAACGGGCCTATACCATGAGAAGCCTTGACGCCCTGATTGCTGATCACGGCAGCAAAGTTGCAAGGCCCATCCGTGGCTAACCAACGCCGTGCCCCGAGCTCACCGACCTGATTTCCCTCACTGTCGGAGACCCATATTTGTATACTGGTACCCCCACCCAAGTCGCCGCCGCCGCCTTCTCCGAAATTGCTGAAACTGAACGTAAAACCCATCTTGAGGGCCTTCTCCAACTGCGCCTCTATCTTGGGGTGTATTTCACCTTCCAGTAAAATGTGTCTGATGTATTCTCGGAGCAGCTTCATCGATCTTCACCTATGACTATTTTCCACTAACCTGCAACCAGGCATGCCATCCGTCACCCATTTCCTGGCTAACTCAAACTGTTTATCTTGGGACAAAGACATGAATATTTGCTGGTTGTGTTCACCAAGCGCGGCATACAGCTTTCCAATAGTATCTTCCTCGGTGGGGTATTGCTGAAGATTTTCCCGGATGGTCCCTCTGAGCTGTCTCCTGGTAATTCTCATCCGCCGGCGACCGCGGCGGCATCAGCCAGCATTGTCTCTAGCGATTCCTCAGCAGCTTCGTAGCTGTTGTCGGCAACAAGATATCCGCCCATTTCATCGAACATGTACCAGACAGCCGCCTCCCACTCGTCCGGCGAGACCTGATGCCTGCCAGACTGCGCTAGATCATATGCGGCAGCTTGTGTGTCTACACCGGGATTGTCTGCTGCAAACTGTGTACCAGCGTCTGTGGCCCATGTAACCAACTCGTCGGTTATCCTATCGCCATCCAACCTCTTACTCTCCGCGGCACGGGAGCGGCCCTGTTGCTTGTACTCAGTTTCCGCGGCTAGCTTTCGGAAGTCCTCCTCACTAAGATCATAATCGTCAACCCCGCCTGACCCGGCCTGTGGGTTGAGATTGAGGCGCTTCACGAGATTAGGCCATGCCTTATCGGGAATGCCGAGAGGCTCTGCCTCCCAGACCTCACCGGTCTCGGTGTTGACGGCCGTGAGGGCTTCACGGATGATCCTTCTTAAATGATGTCTAGTGATTCTAATCGACTCATCCTTCTTTTCCTCTTCTTCACGATCCTCGACTGTCTTGTCAATGATACCCTTTTGTAGGGCGTCCGGGAGCTCGTCCTGGCCACCCTTAAGAGCAGAGTCATCATCATACTTGGCGGTAGACTTAGCTGCTTCTTCTCGAATGAACCTTTTTAACTGTCTCTTTGTGATTCTCATTATTCTTTCCTGTACGGGTTTCTTTTTCTCTTCATCTTCCCACTGCTGGGCCATCTCCGGATCATTGGCCCACATCCATCGTCTTTGCTTTTCAGATTTAAATGGCATCTGTCATTTTCTCTTTATTTACTTTAAGTTTTCCAACACTTCATCGGCTGCTTCCCTAGCAGCCATTGTGATCATTGATGCACCTTTCATTCGCTTCGTGTAGTCGCCCACAGACTCAGCTGGATCACCGTAGTCTTTGATCGCATCATCGAAATCCTCAACAAGGCTCGCAGCGATGCTTTTCACTTTGCTATCTTGCATCGCCTCGTTGTCTCCACCGGTGATCGCATTGGCGATCTGCTCTTCCCTGTCGGGAGCTTTATCATAATAACCGGCCTTGCCTGCGGCATTGCGGAAAGCTTTGGCCACAGCATCTGACTGAAGGAAAGCATGCACGATCGCAGCTTGTAGCTCTTTCTTCGCTTGAGCTGGTCGGCCGTAGCCACCGGTGGAAGCCAGATCTAGAATCTTCTTGAACTCAGCATCACCGGGAAACAGTTTCTCGAGATCGCCTGCTCTTTTAGCGTTCTCGACATTCTTTATGACCTCATCGAGCCCCCTGAAAGCATCTCTTTGAGTCTTCAAAACTTTTCCAGCAGCTTTGACTGGATCTCCCTTGAACATGCCCATCAGCTTCTCGCCGGCATCTTTTAACTTATCAAAAAATCCCTCATCCAATCTATCATTAGATCTGTTCAAATTCTCTCTGATCCAGTCTCTCAACAGTTGCTCGGTCTTGAGTGCTTCTTTCTCTTCCCGAATGAACGTTCTCAATTGACTCTTTGTAATTTTCATTTCAGACCCCTTAATAAAATTCAACTTTAATTAAATTAGTAAGCTTGGTGGCAATCTCAAATTCATCTTCTCCCAGATCGCCGGCGAGTGCCTTTGCGACAGGTGCAAGTGCCATGAGAGATTGAGTGCTTCCGGGCCACGTACTCTGCGGGGGAGCGGGTTCGGGGCCCTCCATCACTTCTTTAATAATTTCTTTTAATTTTTGTTTTGTAATTCTCATTAGATAAAGCTCCGTATACGTGTTCCAGCGTCACCGAATGACGAGTGAGGAGCAAAAGACGCACCATGCAGATGTTCTCCCACATGCCGGGCTGCCCACCACATCAATTCATCTATCGCTGCATCCCGAGACTCTGGACTATCAAGTCCGAAATCAGAGTATTTAACCAACAGCGGGTCCACCGTGTTCTGAAAAACGTCGCCCATGGCTGTCCCCAACATCTTTTCAAAGCGACTGTAATCCTCGTCAGACCTAGACATCTGTGCCCACTCACTCATCAACCCGTCAACTATGGGATCCAGTTGTGCAATAACATCATCGGTCGCGGCGAGCACTTCACCCTCTGCCTCACGTGGGAGTTCCAAATTCAAGTTCATCGGCCACACTCCCCCTTTCGTAAAAGTTTCTTGAAGGAGAGATTCCCTGATGATTCTTCTTAATTGTCTTTTTGTGATTTTCATTTACTCGCTCCCTGTTTGATTCTTCAGTTGTTGTTTTGTGATTCTCATCTAGGTTTGACCTCCATCCCCCTAGCTTGCTGCGCATATTTTAGATCTCGAGGGTCTGCGTTCGAACCGTTGTACGCGTATGGGTCAGACACTAATCTTAACGCGACCGCGGCAGCGCCGTCTTCTCCATATCCGCTATCGTACGCACTCCTCGCTCGTTTTTCGTCTGGCCACCACACGGGCGTTCTAGTTTTTTGTGAGTTGACTAGTGATCCATCCGAGTTTAGAAGAAACCATCCCTCTGCTTCGTTCAGTTTCTGAAGCTCTTCCTTGATGATTCTTCTTAGCTGTCTTTTTGTGATTTTCATTTTATCGCATCCCTCTTCCGCCAATTGGTCGACCCTCGAGTTCTTGCATCCCTTCTTCATAACCGTCCAAATATTCCTGGGAAGCGTTCGGCTTGTATTCCTTACTGTCTAGAGCATCCAGTCGACCCTCTTCAAAATCTTTAGACACTTCTCCGAATGCCTCTCGAATGATTCGTCTGAGCTGCCTCTTGGTGATGATCATCTTATTTCCCATAATGTTATATGAAGCAGCTAGCTGTTTACTAGTCGTTTCGGTCTCTTCTTCCCTCCAGTCATCTCTTATCAAAACTTGAAGTAACCCGACCGCAGTTATTGCTGTCGGCACCAACACAGTAAGCACACCGTCAATGATCTTAAGAATGGTTGGTAGTTTCTCCTCAATAAGAGCAGAAGCTTTTTCTAGACCTACAGGACCCAGCTTCTTTAAAGCAGCGCCGCCGGCGACTCCGCCGACCATAATGGCCTTTACCCAACTCATGTCCTCGAGCTTCTTGGCTCCTGCCATCATTAATTCAACAACTTGCTGGAAAACGTCTTTAAAAAAATCTACCGCGATAGATGGATCAGAGACAAAATCCTTAAGCATCTCAACACTTTCAACAGCACCGGCCAATAAGTCAAAAGCATTTTCTGATAGGGCTTGTAGTCCTTCTTCAAACGCCTTGGCTGCTGCTAATCCAATGGTCGCATCAGGTATGATCAATTTGATGCCTGACTTGAGGGCACCGACGAGGCTCGAAATTACGTCCTCAATCGCTCCCTGTAACTTTTTCGCAATTTCTTCGACCTTATCTTTTCCCTTTTTGCCCAAGTCGGCTAGGGCTTTTCGTACTATTTCCACTAACGTATTGTAATACGACTGAAGATCGATGCCGTAAGCAGCTATAGCTTCACTCCATAATGCGCCGTACTCGCCTAATTTTGACCCTAGGTTGGAGACCGAGGCGATGGCACCGGCAACCTCTTCAGCAGCAAATGCACTATCAATCATGGTCTCAACAGTCGGACCTATGGCTAATCCAGCGCCGGCAGCAGGAAGAGTGACAGCACCAAGACCATACTCCGCGCCGCCGGCGACCACAAATTGAATTGCGTCTTTCACCAGGCTTCCCGATATTCCTTCATACAGCATTGTTTCATTCAAGGTCATAGCTGCTGCGGGTGGATATCGAAGATGCTCTCGTACTACGTTACGAAGTAATTCTTCATTGTATGTGATAGAACTCATTATCCTCCCGTCTCGTCGGCCTCAGCGTCCATCTCTCCATCCTCATGCCCCTCATGATAGGCGTCGTTGGCATCATCGGCAACAGGCTTTCTAGCTAGGCCGTCGCTGTAACCGCGCTGGTACTCTGGATCCTTGGTGATCTGCTCACGCAAGAGCTCTTCCTTGATGAATGCGTCTCAGCAGTCGCTTTGTG